>Ga0209187_1004503_pt1 | contig 10567 bp, 11 predicted proteins | sample BantaG_FD_187430 | JGI IMG/M metagenome (GOLD analysis project Ga0209187, IMG submission 187430) | Marine algal microbial communities from Bantry Bay, Ireland - BantryBay_4 metaG (SPAdes) (version 2) | ecosystem: Host-associated > Algae > Red algae > Unclassified | place: Bantry Bay, Ireland... | reverse complement strand
GATTACGCTCAACATCGGCGTTCCTTCCTCACCGACCCGGCAAGGTCGGCGATTGCTCTTTTCTTTCAAAGAGGAAGGTACGCCGCGCTCCAACTCAAACCCGGCATCCACAGGTTTCGGTTATAACTCCACGTGAGCTCGAGTCACGCCACTGGACCCGTGTAGTCCAATGGCCATCAAGCCCGTCACCGGTCCCACCACCGCAGACCGCAGGCGCACAACCTGCCTGCCACCAAACCACAGAGCCGGTCCGAAAGGGCCGGCTTTGTTCGTTTGCCGAAGAGTCGCGACCTCGTCGGGCTTATAACCCGAAGGTCATAGGTTCAAATCCTATCCCCGCCACTAGAACACAAGCCGGTCCGCAAGGGCCGGCTTTGTTCGTTTTCGGCTCATGTCAAACCTGTGTCAAACAGTGATCGGCATAAACCTTTGCAAGGTAGGACTACGGAATGCTTGGCGCCTTCAAGTTCATGAACTCGGTCTGGAACCAGAGGTAGGTTTGCTGCGCTGTCCGATCAGCTAGTGCCAGGTCGCGCCGCTGGCATGCCTGGACGTAGTCGTTGAATAGTTGATACAGCCGCTCGATGCGTTCTGTCCAGTGTTCGTCATCGAACCGCCGCAGCATCTCGCGAAGGACTGTGATCTCGGTTCGGGCCTCACCGAAGATCAAGGTACTTTGCTGTCGGAGAGCGGCATCTTGGACCCGGTCGCCTAGCAAACGGATCTCTGCAGCGACACGCGCAATCTGGAGATCCAGCGCGGACAGCTGGGTCGCAATCCCGCTTGTGACTGAATGTGTGTCAGCGACGTAGTTCAGAAGGTGGTACGAAGCTTCCAAATTTGTTAGCGCAACGGACATCAGCAGTCTGGTTCGGCCATCGGCGTGATTTAGAGCGGTCCGGGTTATGACTTCATCCAACTCAAGAAGTGTCGAATCAGTTGTTCGCTCTTCGAGCCACTGAGTCCTGCGGGCTCCATCATCCCAGAACCATTCCGCTGCGACCGCCTCACCGATCTCCTTTTCCCCTGCCTCTAGGTGGCTTGAGAGTCCCTTCGCTAGGTCACGTCGGAATGAACGTTTGCGGTAGATCGCAAGCGCCCCGGATGCAGCAATATCGCCGCTAGTGGCGATGAGGCCGAGGATGGAGAACGGATCGGCTGACACGACGGAAAGCTACTGCGTTGGCAGGGTCGGCGCCATCACGGTTGGATCAGTACGTTGAGCCACACGCCATCGGGCTCCGGCTATCTCCGCTCCTTGGTTGTCGGCTGCAGGGGCAACTCGGGCACTAATGCTCTCGCCAGGCCCAGGTAACGGCAGTCCGAGCTGATAGGCGATAGCCCGGTGGGATTCGTATTGGCCGAGAATGATGATTCCTTCTGGTGCGAGGTTTGTCCGAGCTCCTCCGTTGCCACGAACCCGCTTCATAGAGTCTTTCTGCTGGGCGACTGTCTCAACAGCTGTTCGAGAGATCAGCCTGCCCTGGGCTAGGCGAAATAGTCGCCGGATTCGCTCTGCCCCACTCGTGTTGGGTGCCATGACCTCTGCGGTGATCTCCGCCGGTAGGTGAAGCAGGACGTTCGGTGGTAGGTCAGCGTCATCGAATAGCCAGTTGATTGCGGCCCGACCGTCCGCATTCAACGAGGTCTTCCTGTCTCGGTTGCTGCCTAAGCCAAGGAACCGTTCTTCGGCTCTCACGACCCCCATTGACCACTTTGATTGTTCATCGCTCGCCCAGAGTCCGAGGATGATCTTCCCGCGTGCCTCGATCGGGATCATCCAGCTGGCCTTCTTCTGGCTGTACTTGCAGTCGACTTCGATGCCATCCATGGTGAAGTCGAGAACCTCGCCGTCGTCGAATAGGAACGTGCGCTGCATGTTGATCTCAACGAGAGTGCCGCAATGGGTCTTCTCTGTTTTGTGCAATTGATCCCAGCGATAGCGGCCGGTTCGCTGCCCGTCATAAAGCTGGTCGAGCGTGTATCTGAGTACACCAGCGGTGCGGTCGCCGCTTGGGTCGTGAGCAGCTACCGCCTGGAAGACGGCCTCTAGCTCGGGATCGTCGTGTTGTGCCACGACGGGTGTGTAGCCGCAAAGACGTTGCTGTGTCCAGGCTCAGAGTTGAGTTCGGCTACAAAAGGCCAGCCACAAAGTCAGCTAAGGCCTTCCCGAGCAGAGGCGGTACTGCGTTGCCGATCTGTCGGGCGATCTCGATCTTGGTGCCCTCGAAGATGAAGTTGTCAGGGAAGGTCTGGATTCGGGCGGCTTCGCGATGGGTAATCGGCCGGTCATGTACCGGGTGCAGGTAACGGCCCTTTTCGGGCTTGTAGAACTCGGTTCGAATTGTCGGCGCCGGGCGATCCCACCACATTCGACCCATCACGTCGGTCGTGCCGGTCGGCTTGTTGAGCCAACACTGCGGAGTGATGTCGGGGCGCTCTCGCATCAGATCGAAACGGTTCCCGCCTGGCGGAATCGTCTTATAGCGCTCAAGTGATTTCGCGGTTGGGTTGCGGCGGATGTGGAGATCCTGCGAGCCATCAGCCTTCATTTCCGGTTGGGCCGTGGTTGGCTTTTTGGGAAGGTCTCGAATGGCATCGCTGACCGTCGCAAACGGGGTGTCTGTTGGACTGCTCTCGCCATGTGATGGAGGGGGCGGCCACGGGACGTCTGTGCCCTGGACTGCAACGAATATTCCGCGTCGCCGGCGTTGAGGTACGCCGAAGTCAGCAGCGTTGAGTACGCCGTAGTTGAACCCGAACTTGCGCAGGAATGGATCGGATTCCATTCGGTGTAGCAGTTCGTTGAACTGAGCAGACTTCTGAAACTCGGGAACGTTTTCGATTACGAACGCTCTGGGCTTCACTTTAAGAACGGCGTTTAGGTAGTGCTCCCAGAGTCCGTTCAGACCGGCTCTTGACTCATCGTCGCGATCACGCCCGAGCGGTGAGAAGCCTTGGCATGGGGGCCCACCGACGATCACGTCTGCTTCTGGGTATTCGGCGACATCGAAGAACTCGATGTCGCCGTCATAGACATGGGCGCCAAAGTTTGTCTTGAACGTTCGTGCAGCGGCCGAGTCGTGCTCGATAGCAAAGACCGTGTCGAACTTTGGTCCAGCCTTGCTCTGACCGGCCAGCGCAAAGCCGAGGGTCAGCCCTCCGGCTCCAGCAAATAGATCGATCGTTTTGAATGTCATCGTGAACGCGTACCTCGGTGTAAAGAACCTAATTGGGAGAAGCAGCCCATTGATGCATCCTGACGTATTGGTATGACACTCGGGATCACCTAGCACTCGTTCGCACCAAATTGGCGATCTGTGTAGCGGCTTCCGATTGCATTCCTGGAATGACGTGGGCGTATTGTTTCATCGTGAAAGCTGGGTTCTCGTGGCCCAGTCGCTCGCTGATCACCTTCGGCGGAATCCCAGCGGTGAGGGCGATGGTGGCGTGGGTGTGCCTCAGGTCGTGGAGGCGTATTCGCGGCAGGTCTGTCTTTGCGACAATTCTGTCGAATGCTTGGGTAAATGTCTGTGGATGCAGAGGTTCGCCGTTCTCCTTGCAGAAAACTAGACCGTGGTCTACGTAGTCGGAGCCCCATTCGGCCTTGTTCGCCTGCTGTCGGCTTCGATGCTGTTCCAACTCGGTGAGTGTCCCGTCGTCAAGGTCGACAACTCGTGCGCGGTGGTTCTTGGGTGTTGAGACGATGACCTTGTAGGCAACCGATACAAGCGCCTGACGGATCTGTAGTCGTTGATTGCGGTCGTCGAGGTCTTTCCATCGCAGGCCGAGTACTTCACCGCGACGCATGCCGGTCATCGCAGAAAGGTGCCACGCTGCTCGCAATCGGTGCCGACTGACTTCTTCGAGAAAGTGGCGGAGTTCGTGTGCTTCCCAGAATTTGATTTCACTTGCTGCTCTGGCTCGTGGCTTGGGTGGCTTGGCTCTCTCGGCGCTGTTGGCTGCGGTGATTCCCGCATCGAGTGCATCTGAGAGGGCCTTGTGGATGATCGTGTGGACGTACTGACCGTCTTTGCGCTGAGGCCGCCGGTCGAATCTCTCCGGCCGGAACGCAGTAGCTCTGCATATAGCGAGTTGAGTTGACTAGGTCCAATGTCGTGAATTAGGCGATGGCCGAGACTGGGTAACACGTGATGGCTCATGTTGCGGGCATAGGACTCGTAGGTGCTCGGCTTGACCTGGGTTTCAACGTTTGGCAGCCATCGTTCGGTCACCCACTCACTAAGGGTGATGCGAGTCGGCTCGACGTATGTGCCGGCATGCAGGTCCCCGACGATTCTTGCTCTTGCTACTTCGGCGTCCTTCCGGGTTCGGAAACCGCCGTGCCATTTCTGGCGACGCTTGCCCGCTGCATCGCGGCCGTTGTCAACAACGACATACCAGTTGATCGTCTGACGTCCAGTCTTCGTGGTGTGGCTGCGCTTGCGAATATGGCCTCGCATCACTTCACCGCCGCGGCGGCTTCGATACCGAGCCAGTGCAGCAGCGCGGGTACCGGGACGATGACTCTTCGACCGAGGCGCCGTGATGGAAGCTCACCGCGTCTCGCAGCTTCGTACGCAGCGGATCTTCCGAGGCCAAGAAGCGAAGCTGTCTCTTCAACTGACAGCGTTAGACGAGACTCGATTTCGTCGAGTCCTTGGGGCAGTGAACGCATACGCTCATTCATGTCGGAACCTCCTAATGGGTTCTGGCCGGGTCCCGGGGTGTTGCTTCACCGCCGGGGCCATCTGTTTACCTATATAGACTGCCATGGTTGAGCGGTGCTGTCAACCTATGTAGACTCTTTCCGTGAACCCGCCAATCATCGACGTCGAAGACCTCGTCTCCGCTAGTGAAGTGGCCGAGATTCTTGGTCTCGCTCACTACAACAGCGTGACAACGTACCTGAACCGATATGACGACTTCCCCCGGCCCGTGATCGATAAGAGCAATGGGCGAATCCGCTTGTGGCTGCGGTCAGGTGTTGTCAACTGGGCAAGTGAGCGATGACATGCTTCTGATCGCAGCGGTGTCTCCCTGGGTTATGACGTAGTGTGTTAGGTGTGACATCGCTACCCATTGGGAGGCCGCTGCCGCTATATGCATCCATGATGGCCGAGCGGTGTAAGACGGGTCGGTTGGTCATCTATGCAGGAGCTGGTTTGAGCTTTGCGGAACCAACTGCACTGCCCGGAGGCGGGGCCCTTGCTCGCATGCTTCACAAGAAGCTCGCTACGTCAGTGCCTGTCCTTGGGAGCTGCGATGAAGACGATCTAGTAGGGATCTTCGACGTCGTTGATCAGCAGCCAAATGGCCGACAGGCAATCCGTCTCAGCACAGTCGGACTTGCTGAGTTCACGAGTGCAGATCCTGGTCTGGGGCATCGGCTTCTTTCGATGCTGCTCCTCGAGGGTGCCGTCGAGGTCTTTACTACTAACTGGGACACTTGTATTGAGCGTGGATCAGCCACCGAACGCATTTCGGCCGTACTGAAAGAAGAAGATCTGCTTGGGATCAACGAGCGGTGTTTGCTGAAGGTGCATGGCTGCGCTTCGGTTCCCGACTCTCTATTGGCCGCGTCTGACGAACTGGAGACCCCGCCGACTTGGGTTACCGACCACGTGCGTGCCCGACTTAGCGCAGCAGTTGTCGTCTTTGTTGGTATCGGGGATATCGCCGGATACGTGAGGAACCGAATTGAAGAGGCCCTTGACGCTACTGGGGGCGTAACGAACGTCCATGTCGTGAGTCCAGGAATTCGAACTGAGTGGGACGACACTCAGTGGTCCAAGCTAGCCCCGGGCTTGACTATGGACAATCGTCTGGCAGAAACCGCCGACGATTTTCTCGACCATCTTGCAGCCGGTTACCTGATGACTGCTCTGGATGACCTCGCGCAGAATCTCGCATTTGATGGCAGCACGAAGACGTATCTCCAGCGCGCGATAGACGGCATGAAACGGGGCGACGCAGAGACGCTCCTCGGGTGGATTCGCGGTTCGGTCGTAGCTCCAGAGCGCGGAGCTTCCGCCCTGAAGACGACAGCGTTTGCCGAGCTGCTCGTCGGTCTTGGTCGGCTCTGCAATGTGTCGTTCGAAGTGCAGCGGGACCAGACTGTCGAGGTTGATGGAACGCGCTACGTTGCGCTCATCTCCACCGGGCAGTTGTCGCAACAGCGTTTGGTTCGCGAAGCTCGGAACCGGCTTAAGAAAATGGTCGAGCGTGGGGTAGATCTCCAGGATCATCCAACTTTCCTGACAGCAGGTGGGATCGGGATCCGACCGGCGAGCGGGGGCTTGCCGGACAGCATCCTTGATTTCGTTGACCCGGAGAGTGTGATCGATGGGCCGATGAGCGTCGAGCCGAAAATAGTCGACATCAAAGAGCTGTTGGCATCGTGACGAGCGGTGGACCGATAGCTGACCCTGATCTACTTGCTCTGGCCGAATCTGTTCTCGCTGATGAGGGCTTCAAGGTCGAGGTTCTGGATGGTGACCTGCCGGTATTGCTGGCCGAAGACCGCTACTTCGTGGTCGGAGTTACGGCGACCGCAACGATCTCCGGGCTGTTCGCAGCGGAGCCTTTCGCGGAATCGGTCTTGACTGAAAGGTTGGCGGACAGTGATCCTGGCCCAAAGGTCTGGGACACATACCTAATTCTGCTCACGCAGGAGAGAGCGCCAGACTCCAACTCGGAAACGAGGAAGCTCTATCAGGTGAATTACGATCTGTCACGGCTACGGCGAGTTGCTCACAGCGGCGTGCCGAACTCGATACCAGGGGTTCGTAGCGCTCTGCGGCCGTTTGTGAGGCCCGTCGTTCTCGATGAACCAGCGCTTGCGGCGGACCCATTCACGGCCTTGGGGAACAGCTTGCTCTCGCATGGAGAAGATGAAGGGCTCGTTGCGAGGGCGATCAGCGCATTTAAGAAAGGAGTCAGCCTTGGTGACATCCTCTAAGACGAATGTGTTGCGGCACATTCGACTAAAGGCATTTCGGGGATTCCGTGATGCGCAGAATTTGGAGCTAGATGCATCCGCCATAATCGTGTCTGGTCCCAATGGGACAGGTAAGACAAGCCTCTTTGATGCTATTCAGTGGTGTTTGACGGGAAGCCTCAGCAGGGTCGAGGATTTACGCGCAAAAAGGAACATCGAACACATAGTCAATCAGTACCGAATCGGTGATCGGGCTGAGGTTGATCTCACCTTGGCGTTCGATGGCACGGAAGTGCTGCTAAAGCGCGTCGGGGACCATCGAGGAAGCAGCCTTGAACTACATAACCCGGCCATCGGATCGAGCTACGGGGACGAGGCTGAAGAAGCTCTAAGAGATCTTTTGTCGATTGGGGCAGATGTGGGACTCGAACTCTCATTGGCCACAACCGGTCTAATGCAGCAGGACGTCATGCGTGCGATGTTGCAGGCGAAACCGGCGGAACGGTATCGGCACATCAGCACAATTCTTGGACTCGGCGCTCTCGAGGACTTCGAGGACGCAGTTCGGGCAGCAGCTGCGGATGCCAACAAGCTGGCCGAGGCTAACGAAAGTGAGCAGATTGGCGCTGAGTCTCGCTTGACAGACGTGCAACAGCGGCTTAACGCCGCCCGGGTGAGGCTGGAACAACAGCCGAGCCGGGAGGCTCTCCGGGCTGACTTCGAAAGATCTTGGCCTATCGCACCCGAATGGATGGTTGCACCGAAGGTTCCTAGTCACGACATAACCGAGTATCGGCAACTCGCGGCCACGGCAGCAGAAGTCACGGGCACAGTCGTTTCGTTGCGACAGCAGGCTGAAGCTCTCCAAGCTAGAGGCGAGGACCTGGGTGGCCCCGTTGAGGACAGTGCTCTACGGACTGCCTCACGGCTGGTTGCAACTGTTCAGTCGCAACTCGAGGAGAAGGAGTCGGCTAGGGGGGCTGCGTTGCAGGAACTTGGCGTGGCGGAGCAAGTTGCGACTGAGATGACCCGCCTCGCAGCGGTGGCCATACCGCTGCTCACACATGTCTGTCCTGTTTGTCGACAATCGATCGATCAGTCGCAGATTTCGAGCAGCCTCAGAGAACGATCGGGTGAGACTGCCACCATTCTCGCTCTCCGGAAAGGACTTCAAGAAGCTGAACACGACCTGAAGTCTGTCCAACAATCGTTGGCAGAGGCTGAGTCAGGTTTGGTGGCTTTAGAGGCCTCGTCCAGCGCCTGGGATAGGCACGTTGCTCTGCAGGCACACATTAGCTCAGAGGTCTTGGAACTTCGCAAGGCCAATTTCGAGATCCGTCTTGGTGAGCACCTCGAGGAATGGGCTGTGAGAAGTGGAGAGGCGAATACGTATCTTGAGACTCTGCGGCAGATCAACCTTGCTGCGGCTGATGCTCTCGCCACGCAAGGCCAGAGCGTGGAGCTAGCGAGATATGAGTCCGAAATTGATAGCTTCGCCGCCGCCGCCGCCGACCGGAAAGCAAGGGCCGAAGAATCCCGGAGACGGGCTTCAACGTTGAAGACGCTGCTCCAGTCCACCATCGATGCTCGCGTAGAGGTCACCGAGAAACAGTTTCGTTCGGTTCAGCCGCTGGTGGCTGACATTTTTGGCCGACTCGACCCGCACCCCACATTTAAGTCCATCGACTTCGAGCTAGACACCTACTATCGAAAGGGCACGACGAGTCCACTCGTAAGGGACTTGGTTGAGGGCATATCGGCTGACCCGCTCGTCATCTTTTCTACGTCGCAGGCGAATATCGCTGCCTTGTCATACTTCTTGGCGATGGGCTGGTCAGCCGGTGAGCGGGCCTTACCGTTCGTCCTGCTCGATGATCCGATTCAGTCCATGGATGACATCAATGTGCTCGGTTTCGCCGATCTAAGTCGACATCTTCGCATATCGCGCCAGCTTGCAGTGTCGACGCACGAGCGTCGCTTCGCGTCGTTGCTCGAAAGGAAGCTGGCACCGCGGCAACCGAACGAGTCGACTCTTGTACTGGAGTTCCAGGGGTGGGACCGCAGTGGCCCGGCGATTGATACGCGATCGGTATCGTCGCAGCTCGATGGCCGACCAATCCGCATCGTGCGAGACGCAAGTTAGGGGACTGGTGTCTAACTGGTGTCAAACGAACCGAGCCGCACGTACTGAACGAGAGTGCTGCCGCCCGGACCTGGCGGCCCGGTTGCCCGCATGAACAAGCCGATCCCGGATCTGCCCGCACGCAGCCGAACGCAATCTTCTAACTCATAACCCGAAGGTCACAGGTTCAAATCCTATGCCCGGAGCTGACGCAGAGATTCGTCGCTGGGCGTGCAATCGCGACGTCTGGTGTTTGACCGAGCTGTCCGGCGTTCGTCGTGCCGGTGATGGCCGCTCTCGAGAACTACTGAGAATTTCCACGAATTCGGTTGTTACGAACGTTTGTAACGCATCTCTGCTTTAGTCCAGTAGTGTTCACCGTGCGTGGTATCAGATGATTTTCGCCCTCGAGCTGGCCGGGATTACCCGGCGAATTGGCAGGCCTTTGAACAGTGGTTCATTGATGATGATGCTTGTCGGGACTACTTGGTCCGGCTCCGGTGGCCGGAGGGATTTGTCTGCCCGAGTTGCGGTGGGGGCGATGCCTGGGAGACGAAGCGAGCAATGTTCATGTGCTCGCAGTGCAATCGACAGACTTCGGTGACGGCCGGGACGATCTTCCATCGCACGAGGACCCCTCTGCGGACCTGGTTCGCTGCAATCTGGTTCGTGACGTCGCAGAAGAATGGCGTGTCAGCTCTCGGGCTTCAACGAGTGCTTGGCTTTGGTTCATATGAGACAGCCTGGGCGTGGATGCACAAGTTGCGGCGAGCAATGGTTCGTCCCGACCGAGACCGCATTGGTGGCCCTGGTGTGATTGTCGAGATGGACAGCACCTTCATTGGTGGGCGTTCAAGAGGCAAGGGTAAACCACGGTATTTCAACAAACACGAGGTCGTCATCGCGGTTGAGCGTGGAAAAGGTCGAGCGCTAGGGCGGGTGCGGATGCGACACATCGATAGCCGAGACCGCAAGATTGAACTCGAAACGTTTGCCCGAGAAGTGCTCGCACGCGGCACCGTGCTCTACACCGACGGCGAGAAGTCCTACGAAGACTGGGAAGAGCGATTCGCGCTATTTCATCACGCGATCTCGATGACATCATCACCGAGACCCGCTCATGAAGAACTGCCCGGAGTGCACCGCGTCGCATCACTGCTCAAACGCTGGATCGAGGGGACACTGCACGACCGAGTCTCAGCAAAACACCTCAACTACTACCTCGACGAATACACATTTCGCTTCAACCGACGCACGAGTCGGAGCAGAGGCATGCTCTTCTATCGTCTTCTCCAACAAGCGGTGAACACTGATCCGCACCCGCTCAACGAACTCATTCACCACACAGAGTGACCACTTGAGTTAAGCAGAGATGCGTTACGTTTGTTCGGTGTAGGGTGTTGGTTGTTAGTCAGGGAATTGCCCGTTTGTCTGAGGTCACCGCGTGACGGCAACGGATTGAACCTGCGGCCAAATAGCCAGAGGTCGTGACCACGGTGGTGGTT
>Ga0209187_1004499_pt1 | contig 10575 bp, 10 predicted proteins | sample BantaG_FD_187430 | JGI IMG/M metagenome (GOLD analysis project Ga0209187, IMG submission 187430) | Marine algal microbial communities from Bantry Bay, Ireland - BantryBay_4 metaG (SPAdes) (version 2) | ecosystem: Host-associated > Algae > Red algae > Unclassified | place: Bantry Bay, Ireland... | reverse complement strand
CTCCGCCACCGCTATCGACCCGACAGAACCACCGAAGTATCCGTCGCTGATGTTCGCCCAAGTGCGTCCGCCGTCTTGGGTCTTCCAAACGCCACCGCCCGTCGCACCGAAGTAGAATAGATTGGGCTTGCCGGGGACGCCGGCTACGGCGCAGGAGCGTCCGCCTCGGTAGGGTCCTATGTTGCGGTAGGTTATTGCGTCGTAGAGGGTTTCTTGTATTTGGGTCGGGGTTTGGTTTGTTCGGTTGCGTTTTTTTTGGGCTGGGAGTTGGAATGTGATTAGGGTTAGGAGGAGGAGAAGGATTAGTGTGGTGAATCTTTTCATAGTGTCTAGCTTTACGTAATGTGATTACGTAAATGTAGGGATTTTTTAAGTAAATATCGAAAAAGTATAAAGTCAGACTTTTATCCCACCACACATGAATTATTTTTTGGACTTATTTTATCTACGGACACCTTTATTTTTCACTTTTTTACTACTTCGTTTCTCTCTGGATGTATTGTCAATTATTAGTTGATCTTTGACCTTGATGCCGAATTTTTCTGCAATTTTTATCTTTTTATCGCGATCTGTTTCATACATGTAAAGATAATGAGTGATTAGACTTTGCTTAATTAAATAGGAAATTCGATTCGGAGTTATATAATCTTTATTTTCTAATTCTTCCCAAGGAAAAGAATATCGATAGTCTAATTTAACCGAAACGTCTATTAGTTTTACAGAATTGTAAGGATGTGATTCAACAATTTTTGATAGCGTTCCAGATATCTTTTTCGACCCAATAGAATTTGAAATTCGCTTAATCATTCCATAATTCATCAGGAAGGCAATATTAAATAAATATTGGTTTGCATCAGATTTCACATGCTCCCTAAGCTCAAAATCACTAAGAATATGCTTATCCTTAACTATCTTTTTCTCTAAACTTGATTTTAATAAACTTATTAATACATCCTGATTATTCAAAATAATTTTTGTGGACATTGACATTGTCCTGAGCCCAAGAAAGTAAGTTTCAGTAGCAATTTTTAACTTTAAATTTCCATCTATTTCTCCCCAATACTTTTTTGCAATTTGACCCAATATTTCAATAGTATTCATAGCGAGGGTTAACTGTTCAAAAAAGTTTATATCCATCAAATCATCATCATAATGACAAATATTCTCATTTTCCTGTTGTAGTAATTCCTGCTCTGCCAGACTTACTTCTTCTTGAAAATTTAATTGCTCCTCTCTGGCTTTATTAACAGTAATTAATCTTAGTACTTTTTCAGGTATATCTTCTATTAAATCATTAATCTCCTTAACATCTTCTTCTAATTTTGTTACCGTAAATTCATCAAAGATTTTAGAAGAATTAGCAAGTAATTCGTTAATTATGAATTTATCTTTTGACAAATGCGTTAAGAAAATTATTATACTCGAAAACTCATTGTGATATAATCTTTTCGATAATTTTGATATAATTTCTCTTGAGTCAGATGCTTTTCGCTCATCATGAGAATTTAAATTATTAGCTAAATATTTTGCGACAAAAAAGTAGTACACATACTTAGGATAAAAATAAATGTGTGAATTAACATTAAGTAGCTTGGCTTCCGATAGGGTTTTTAATAGAGTATTGGTAGAAAATCTATCCTCAATATCAATCTCCTCAATGAAACCTTTTACAACAATATCAAATTCATCTTTTGAAATTTTCGTTTTTCGATTGAGAAAGAAGTAATATGCTATATGAGATAATAAATTATTGAACACTCCAATATCGTCAGAATCCTTCACAGCTTTTGATAATGAAGCATTTATTAGTAACTCGTAATAGAACCCATGAATAGAATATTGAGGGTTTTGTAACCTTTGACTATTGGATATTTGCAGCAAAGTCAATATGTATACTGGATATGAGGGCACATATCCTCTCCCAATAATCTGCTCTATATAACTAACATGAACATCCGTTTTTTCAAGAATTTTGTCTTTTTCTAAATCAGGAAAATCTATTCCTAAGCTACTCCATTTATTGGCTATTTTATACCTTAGTTTAGGTCCGAAAGGTTGCAATGCATATATATCAAGCTTCTCAAATATATCAACAGGTTCGTGCGAATCTGATAATAATGCATTAAGAGGCGTATATGTTGCTCCAGTTAAAATTAGATTACTAAATTTTGGTTGAATATTCTTTAATAAATAATACCAATATTTATTTTTCTTTTTCGTACATAAATGAAAATCATCAATCAAAATGACAAATCTATTAGCATCCTTTTCTAGGATTGTCTCAAACTCAACATCTGACTTATATTGCTTTCCAAATTGTTTTTTGACTTTTTGTACAACTGAATTGATTCTTATATTATTTTTGATATCCTTTCCATCAATTATAATGGGGATAAACCCCTTGTAATAAAACCATTTAGTTAAATACTTCAAGGCAGATGATTTTCCAGAGGCGTCATTCCCTAAAAGCATAATATTAAAGCTTTTAGTATTTCGCTCTATTATATCATTTAAATTTTTATACTTATTGAACCTACGATTTTTAGACTTTATATTAATTGGTTTTAAATCTGGACAAGTATATATATCATCAAATTCCACTATTTCTTTATCGGGATGAATTACACCCGTTCCAAGTTGGTTTATTTCCTTTTGAAACTCATCAGTAAGTTCCAAATTATCATATATCTCAACTTCCTCGTTATTATTGAGATAAATATTTTGTACTTCTATTTTTGTCTGACCCTGATTTACTATTTTGTCCATATTTTATAAAGTAATATTTTGATTCTCAACGTTAATATTTCCTTGATTAATTACTTTTGCTCCCTCATTATTATTTATTGTAATGCCAGTAGAGAGCTTTCTTTCAATTACATACTCTAAATCCTCAGTATCTAAATCTTTTAACTTTTCAATAATTATTTTTGGAGACCAAATTTGAATTATTAGTTGCTGATGTTGGTTTCGTAGATTATCTACAAAATTTTCGACTTCTCCAATTGGGGTATCGTTAGTAATGTAGATAAATTCCTTTACGTTATTCCATTTTTGTAAACACCCTTTTAAATCCTCTTCTATTTTACCTTTAGTGGTTTTGGCACTTTCTCCTCTCGTCGCATGAGCTTGAAAAAATATTCTATTTATAAAGCAATATCCATCATTTTTCATGTCACCGTTTCTACCTCCTGCTCTCACTGGCACATACTCATTTGGATAAATTTTCAATAAAAATCTATCACAAAAATCTTGAAAATGAGTGTGTTCAATCGCCTTTATATAATCTTCTACTATTCTTAAATCCATATTTTTTGTATTTTAGACAATTAGACCTAATTAGATAAGTAATTACACACAAAATATACTTTTAAAGTATAATTTCTTGATAGTAAGCTTTTTCAATAAAAACTCAATAGATATTCACGATAAGCTGTCCCTTCAGAATTAATCCTTAACATAAAGATAGCAAAAAGCCCAAAATCGCGCCCCTTTTTCCGAAAAAAAAACCATACATTTTCCCTCAATATGAGACAGCGCAACACCGCCACTTCGCGCCCGTAGAAGGATGCTTGCGGCTCGTCACACCTTGTCCGGGCAGGCACGAGGCGCGGGCTGGAAGCACCACGCTACAGGTGAAAGCATACATTTTTTATGAAGGTGAGAAGAGTTTTATGGAGTTATTTAGCCCGTTTTCTAATCTTGGTGTCCATAGCCAAGTTCTTCGTTCTTGTTCCAAAAAGCCATGAATAAATCAACAGATGAGCCTTTCTTTACAAGCCAATTTGCAACGATTTCTATAGCCATTTCTAAATCTTCAATGTAAGCCATTCGCCCGTCGCTACCTCTAATCCCTTTTTCGTTCTTTTTAGCTCCTCTGTTAATCAGGATATTCTTTTCATCGTATATTATTCTTCTTGCGCTTTCATTTTCTTTTCCTTTGGGAAGGTTATCTTTCAGAAGCCTCAACAATCCATGATAGTAAAGTTGGAACTTCTCAACCGGGTCGTCAATTTTCTTATCAAGTAAGGTCTTCGCTTGATTTTCAACAACAATTTCATCATCTAAATTGATTAATAGTTGCTCTCCCTTGACTTCTTGGGATTTTTGTAGAATTTCTAATCTTTCTCTATCGGCTTCCGAAAGTTCGCGTTGTTCTATTTTTATTTTATCGTCTTTTGCCATAATTTATACGGTTAAAAGTTCTTTAATTTTATTTGCAGCAACTTTTAGTGATTCAATATTCCAGTTTGAAAGGTGTAAGTTTTTAGTTGCTTTTGATAAATCCGGAAAATGCTTTTTAAAAGCCCCCCAATAATCTTTACCAAGTTCCGCTTGTCTCCATTGATATTGTCCGTAAATAATACACGGATGAACTTGGCTATCTTTGGCAAATTTTGTCACCATTAATGGATTATGAATTAGTTTTTCGATGTATCTCATTTTATCTGAAGATAAGAGATATTCCGCAGCAAACTCATTGGCTTTATCTTCTTGCATAAGAAATAAATCAGGTTCCCCAGTCAAATGATACTTAATTTTTTCTATGGTTTCTAAATCAAATAGGACATGATGTAATTCGTGGATTAGAGCAAACCAGACAGTTGCGTAGTTTTTATTCAAATCCGTAATTACAACGCAGGGTTTGTCATTAATTAAAAATGTTGCTCCTCTAATTTGTGTTTTAGGTACTTTAGGTTGAAAAACAACAGTGACACCAATATTATAAAGTGCTTGAAAAACAGTCAAAAGTCCCGTTTCTACGTTTTGGGTGTAAGGTTTGATTTTGGGAATTAAGTCAATCAATTCTTGCCTTGAATAAGGATTAGGATTATCAATAAGTTCAAAATATTTATATGAAGATTTTAGCCAAAAATCTTTCATTTTATCGCTGGCAGACCTTTTAGTCCTACTATAAAGTACCTCTCCTAATTCTTTTTCATAATCGTAGATAGTGTCAATTTCAAAGAAAGTACATATTCTGTTTTTTAATTCTTCTGGCGTACTATCCGAATTGATAAAGCCTAAACTCGCTAAGGTTTTTAAATCAAAAAATTTGTTTATGTAGGTAATATCCATTGAATTTTGTAGTTCTTTGATTTCCTGTGAAGGTCTATTTTTAAAGTGTAAGGCAAGTAGTTCGCTTATACCTAAATCCAGAAACTCGCCTAATTTTAGTAGATTTACTACGTCAGTCTGTTTTGATGTGCTTTCTAATATACCGTCTAAACTTCTCCTTTGAAGTCCACTTAATTTTTCAAATTGTGTTTTACTTAAACCCGTTAACTCAAGTTTTTCCTTTAACAGACTGTCAAAAGATGTATCTTTATTCGACTCGAAACTTTTTTTTAAAATTTCATTTATCATAAAAGGTAAATTTACCTCGAAATTAATAAAAATTATCCAATAATGCAAATTTTTGAGGTAAATTTACCTTTTCGCAAATCACAAATTAACATTCCAAGTATATTTAATACTCCCGTTAAAGATAGCAAAAAGCCCAAAATCACGCCCCTTTTTCTAAAAAAAACCAACCATGAGTCAGCCCGACACCACCACTTCACGCATGTAGAAGGATGCTTGCGGCTCGTCACACCTTGACTGGGCAGGCGCGAGGCGCGGGCTGGAAGCACCACGCTACGGATGACGGCTACTCTGATTTTGTAAACATTTTCCTTGATGCGTGTACCCTTGCGCGGGTCAGATATGAGTTCGGTGGTGAGTTCGGCTAATTCGCCTTTGAGAGAACGGTATTTTTTGAGTAACTTCTTGGCTTCTCTCTTGAAGTTAGGTGTGGGAATGATATTAACATTCATCTAAAAAAGTTTGCATGTCTTCTTTGGGGAGTTTGCCTTGTTGCATTAGTTTGACTTCCATAAAAGCTGTTTTGAGACTGGATTTTCTGGCTTTGTATGCCGTCCATTCCTTCAAATCCGCTTCGATGCGCTGCCAATCTTCATACGAAATCAAGACTTTAGATTTGTTGCCTGCCTCGTCGGTGAAGTATTCTATGCCGATGCCGTTTGTCATAATTTTTGTTGATTTTTTTTCAAAAATACGGGATTTTTTGAAGAAAAGCCCAAAGTCACGCCCCTTTTTCCCAAAAAACCATACATCTTCCATCAACATGAGGCAGCGCGACACCACCGCTTCACGCACATAGAAGGATGCTTGCGGCTCGTCACACCTTGACCGGGCAGACGCGAGGCGCGGGCTGGAAGCACCACGCTACGGGTGTGATAATTGCCGTTCGATGAGTTGTTTTAATTCTTCGCGGTTGGGGAGGTATAATTACAATAAGTGAGAAGGCTTCTCACCTTTTAACAATTTGGGATCCTCAACTAAAAAAGGTGCGACACTGTCGCACCTTTTGGATATTCCAAATAAAATTGTCTCATTCGCTTTAGGTTGCTGACGCCAAAGCCTCTTCCTAAATTCAGCACCAAGTCACGGCTCAAATTTTTTATCAGGGCATTTCCATATTCTGCACGTTCTTTTCCGCCCTGTTCATATTCTACGATATATTGACCAATCGCCCAATAAGTGTTGACCAAATGCGCGTTGACGGCAATGGTCGCACTTTGCCGACCTTGTTGGTAGGTCGCTGCGATTTGCTTCAACAGGTTTTCGTAATGTTCATTTTTAGAGACTTGTTTCATATCTTGTCAAAGATAATAAAAGCTCATTTATCTATGCACATTTCCTCCAAAAAAAATAATCATTTTTATCAATATGAGTAAGCGTCGATATGAGTAGGCGCGCGACGCGGGCTGGAAGCACCGCGCTACGGTAGGAAAGTATACATTTTTTATTGATGCAAGTGGTGTAGGAAGTAAGTAGATGTGAGAAGATTATCTTGCGGTTTCATTGAATGCGCCGTTGGTGAGCCATTCGTTCATAGTGTCGTTTGTCCAGCCGTTTTCTTGCCAAAGTCTGTCCATTTCATCCGATGCTTTGTCGGCAAAATATCGCGCTATCAAACGCTGTATTGCCGTCAAATCTTCGTTGCTGACCTCCATGCTGTACAGCTTGAGCAACTCTATTTGAATATTGATGAGTGGTGTATTGGTTACTGACATTTTTTATGTTTTAAAAATTATTGCAGACATTCTTTCTTAAATTTACGATAAATATTTGATTTTTGCTTGAGAAAAACCAACCATTTTTATGCCGAGGTGAATGGTAGGTTTTTATTCGTCGGGATTATTCTGCGCCTTATATTCTCGTAGAATCTTGATGACGCGAGCTTCGGGTATTTTGAGTACTTTGGCTATTTTATCTGTTGAAACGCCAACTTCGTCGAAACCGATAACACTTTCTTTTGTCACCTTCTCCACCGTTTCTTCCCGTGCCATATCTTCTACGAGTGCAACCGTAGCTTTTCGCATTTCCATTTCTTTGGCTTCGGCGAGTTGTTCGGGGCTTAATCGGTCTATTTCGGCGAGTTTTGCGGCTTTTACGATGCTTGGTTTATTGGTGTTAATCTTGGGATTTTCGGGGTGTTGCATAGATTCTGTTATCAAATCCATCCAATCTTTTATGTCTGTCGGGGTGTTTTCATCTACGTAAGTCGTGTTGAGGATAATCATTTGGTGCTTGGTCATTTGTCGCTCTTCTCCCTTTAAATTTCTGGGATTGATACGAGTGACCAATACATCATCTTTTATCGGTTTGCCATTCAATTGGCTGATACGATAGGCAGCCGTAACGACCACGATAAGGTAAACTTCCTTGTCAAAAGAATAGTCTTTGCTACTCCGTTGCATATCTACAAGGTTGGATAGAAAGTAGTGTGCAAATCTGTCGTAAGTATAGTCGTAATCGACTTTTTGAATTTCAATAATCGTTCGTTTCTCAATGTCTTCGGCAAATAAATCCATGCGAAATTTGATCGCACTGACTGGATTGGACAGGACTTTTTCGGTTTCTACTTTATTGATATTCAACTCAATACCCAAGACATCTTTAGCAAAAGCACTAAAGACCTCTACATCCGTAAAGACATTTTTAAAATGTACCTCATTGTCTAAGTTGGCTAACATATAAAAAAATTTATATTGTCCAATATACGAATTTAATCCTTAACTTGGTAGCAAAAAATTCAAAACTACGTCACTTTTTTCAGAAAAACCATACATTCCTCATCAATATGACGTAGCCCGACACCTCCACTTCGCGCCCGTAGAACGACGCTTCCAGCTCGTTCCGCGTTAGGTCGAGCCAACGCGGAACGAGCTGGAAGCATCGTTCTACGGTGAACTGGAAGCATCGCGTTACGTTATTTACCAATACAAAACCGTGTAAAAATAGAATCCAGCAAATCATCAACCCCAACTTCGCCCGTAATTTGCCCCAAATAATTGAGTGCATGTCGAATATCCATCGCGACTAAATCCGATGGAATCTGTGCATCAAAACCTGTCAAAACCGCATCCAATGATGAGTACGCGCCTTGCAAAGCATCGTAATGACGGGCATTCGAGACGACCGTGTTTTCGCTACTCACTTCGCCGGAAAGGACGGATTGATAGAGGTGTTCTTGTAGGTATTCGATATTCATTTTATTGAGGGCAGATGTGGTGACGATGTTTTTTTCAAACAAAACATCCGACACATAATCTGCGGGTTTTGTGTAGGGATTTAAATCCATTTTATTGGCTACGGCGATGAGGTGGATGCCTTCGCGGTGGAGTTTGCGGAGGTCTTCGGTGACTTCTTCGGGCGACATTTCGATGACATCAAAAACGTAAATCAGCAAGGTAGAAGCTGCAATTTTTTCCATTGTTTTGGCTACGCCAATCGCTTCGATTTGGTCACTTGCCTCGCGGATGCCCGCCGTATCAACGAGCCGAAATTGTACGCCTTTGATATTCAAAACTTCTTCTATCGTATCCCGTGTCGTGCCGGCAATCTCAGATACGATGGCACGTTCTTCGTTGAGTAGAGCGTTGAGCAGGGTTGATTTTCCGGCATTCGGACGACCTGCAATGACCGTACTGACGCCGTTTTTGATGGCATTTCCCAACTGAAAAGAATCCATCAATCGACGCAGCAATCGTTGTATTTTGTGTACCAATTCTATCAATTTCGTGCGGTTGGCAAACTCGACATCTTCCTGACTAAAATCCAATTCCAACTCAATCAATGCCGCAAAATCAACCAATTCTTGTCTCAGTTCCGCGATTTCGTTGGAGAAGCCGCCACGCATTTGCTGTATGGCAATTTTATGCGCCGATTCGGATTGTGCCGCGATTAAATCCGCTACGGCTTCGGCTTGCGACAGGTCCATTTGACCATTGAGGAAAGCCCGCATGGTAAACTCGCCAGGCTGCGCCATTCGTGCGCCGTGCTGCATAAACAATTCCAATATCTGCTGCTGAATATACGGCGAACCATGACAGGAAACTTCCACGACATTCTCGCGTGTATACGAGCGCGGCGCGATAAAGACGGACACCAATACTTCGTCTATTATTTTGTCGTCAAAGTCGCGAATCGTGCCAAAATGTATGGTGTGACTCTCGACTTTCGACAGGTTTTTGCCGCGAAATACGGCATCGCATATCGAAATCGCATGTCCGCCCGATAAGCGGATGACGCCTATCGCACCGATGCCCGGCGGTGTGGCTATGGCTACTATGGTATCTTGTAAATTAGTGATGGTGACTGGTGATTAGTGATTAGGTATCAGGAACAAAATAAATGTATATTCTCGGCTTGTTCTTTTTCCTTTATACTTCACCAAATTTTCCTTAAATAAGTAGTGAGTATTCGCGTCAAATTTGGTTCGTCTAAAGAAAAAATAACGACGTGAAGAATGTACATTTATTTAATTCCTGATACTAGGAAATATTTCGCTTCGCAAAATTAAACGATTTATTCACAAAATATGCTTGAATCAATCATGATTTTTTATTTTGCCGAACCAATCACTAATCACCAGTCACTAATCACGAACATGCGAATAGCCTTTATAGCCGATGCTTTGGATTTTCAATATGCCGGAATTCACATTTATACTCGTGAAATCCTTAAGGCATTGGTGGCGGTAGATACGGAGAATGAATACATCGTTGTGCGTGGAAAGTCGGGCAAAAAAATTGAAGGCACAGAGGAGATTATTGTTCCTGTAAATCCGAATATTCCTATTCACAAACAGTTGCGTATATTTACGGATATTCCTCGTGCATTGGTGAAGGCAGGGGCAGATGTGGTCGTAGAACCGCGTCATTTAGGTCCGTTTAATTTGCCAAAACAAATACGTCGCGTGACGGTTTTGCATGATTTGACGCCTATTTTATTTCCTGATTATCATGTACTTAGTAGTCGAATATTGCATCGTCATTTGCTGCCGCATGTACTGCGGCGGACGGATCACATCATTACGGTTTCCGAACATACGCGGCGCGATATAGTGGCACGTTTTCCATTTGCCGAAAAAAAATCTACGGCTATTTTGTTGGGGCGTGACGAGTCATTTGTGCCGAAAAATGAGGTATCTGTATTGGAAAAATATGGTATTCGACAGCCCTACTTTCTTTACGTTGGTACACTCGAACCGCGTAAAAATCTGGGTGT
>Ga0209187_1004498_pt1 | contig 10579 bp, 9 predicted proteins | sample BantaG_FD_187430 | JGI IMG/M metagenome (GOLD analysis project Ga0209187, IMG submission 187430) | Marine algal microbial communities from Bantry Bay, Ireland - BantryBay_4 metaG (SPAdes) (version 2) | ecosystem: Host-associated > Algae > Red algae > Unclassified | place: Bantry Bay, Ireland... | reverse complement strand
CCTCATCCTCCGGGGTAGACCTGGTGTGCACCCATTGGAGTCTTGACCTCAAGAACAAACAGCCTTTCGATCAGTTCGATCTCGGCTTGCCTTTCCAGTAAGGCGGATTCCAAGTTCTGTTCAATTTCATAGAGACAAGCGAGGCAACTTCTGTAAACAATGACTCAATTAATCTCGTCCTCCCCGGCGCACTTTCCAAGCACCACTCGAAGTCGGGCGGTTTGATCTGGTGGAACAGGGGCCTGACACTAGAGGAGCGGTACGATGTCTCGCTCTAGTTCACGGAGTTTTCGCCAGATGGACATTGCGGTTTCTAGGACCGAAGTTTGGTTGGTGAGAGTCACGTGGCCTTCATCACCATAGGTTGTCCAGAGATCCTTCACATAGCTCGCTTGAGGCTCGGTTCGGGATGAAAAAATGGACCAGTTGACACTCCGGCGGCTTGTTTGTGCTAGCGGACCTACCCTACCCAAAACTACACAAGTCCTCAACGAAGGCCTTCGACCCGTCGCGGAGCCAGCCGTCGAGCTGGGCTTGTTCTTTGAGCTGTTGGCCGCGTTGGCGGGGGACTTCGATGAAATGGCTGGTGACTTCGGGGAGAGCGGTCATGTCGCCCCAGAGTTTCTCAAACTGGGCGACGGGGAAGATGTCTTCTTGGCCGTGGCCCCAGCGTTTTTTGACTTCCTTTAGGGTGACGTAGGTCGGGAGTCGGGCACCGAACTCTCGGACGGCGCGGGCGACTTTCGTCTTGTCGCCGAGGTCATCTCTGGTCAGTCCGAACATGGCAAGTGTTGGGTCGATCTCGATCCAGTTAGTCAGTGTGTTGTAGTAGCTGAGCTTGAACTCGTCTTCTTCGCGCGGCATGGCTAGGCCTTCGACTAGGCGGAGTTGGGAATCGACTCTGGCAAGGCCCCCTCCCCGGTCTTCGAGGCGGCGGGCGATGACTTCGAAACTGAGGGCGGCCTTGCTCTGACGGTGGAGCCCGAGGACACCGGCATCGAGGCTGGCGCCAAGGGTGTCGATGTTGTGCATCATCAGGGTCCGGAGCTGCGGGGCCTTCTGCAGAAGCTCGTGCAAGGTGCTGTTGAGCAGGAGATTGGGGAACTCGAACCAGTGGCCGACGGGGTGGAGGCACTGCAGTGGCAGGTTGTCGCGGTAGTCGGTGCCTTCGCCGGTTTCGGCCGCCCAGTTCATCAAGGCGGCGCGTAGACTGGCGCGCATCTTCTCGGCGCGTTCGTCGAGGACTTGCTGGGGCATTTCTTCCCACTCGAAGCGCAGGTCGCGGACCATGGGCACCATACGCAGGCCGATGCTCCGGCCGTAGCTCAAGGCGATGTCGCCGGGGTATTGGTAGTTGTCCGCCTGATCGAGGAAGCCGGAGATCGGTCCGTTGGTTAGGTAGCTGGTGGTGATGATGTGCGGCGGGTAGGCGCCATGGGTATCGCCGACCTTGCGCGACTTACCGAGGTGGACCTCGACGAAGGTCCGGTGGCGGTCGCCGAACTTGCAGAATGGGTGCAGGGCCTTGACCACTCCGGCGCCTTCGGTCCAGCGGCTAGCGGCTCCGGCGGCGAGGGTGATGACACCGACTTCGCCAGCGGCGAGGGCCTTTTCACCGAGCGCGATGGCATCGGCGGGGGCTCCGGTGGAAGCGATGCTGACGTCGCCGGGCTCTACGTCTTCGACTTGGGAGTGGGAGGAGATGCGGTTGCGCGACAGCCCGATGGTGCCGCTCTGCAGATCGCTCTGGATTCTCGAGTGTTGCTCGGGATCGAACCCATAGTTGGCTAAGAGTTCTTCCAGCGAACCACCCTCGGCCCCGGACACCTCGTCCTTGGGAAACAGATTCTGGACAAGTGGTTGGATCGTCTGGCTATAACCCCCGGCCTTGTTCGAATCCTGTGCGGCACGGCCGAAGGCTGCCATCTCCGCGCGTCGGGCATCGCTGAGCGAACGGACATCGGCGCGAACAAGAGAGGGCATGACCAACGGGTAGTAAGTCGGCGGCATCAAAGCATCGTCGCCCTTGAGAAGTTGGCAATAGCTACCGTTCTCGTTGATCGAGAAGTCGTAGACCACCGGGTCCATGGAGAACGGAAGGCTGTGCTGGAGAGCAGTCTTTTGCTCGAGCATGATCTCCTGCATCCGCTTGCGCGCCTCCTGCTTGCGCGACGGGTCGAAGATGAATCCCATGCCGCCACCGGACATGCCGCCGAGCATCCAAAACCCCCAGAAGTCGTCGCCAAATTCCGCCTTGGCCTGGTCGATGAGGCGTTCGGTGAAGTAGGTGGTCGCCCACGGGATGATGGTGTGGAGCGGGCCGAAGAAGTGGCGTGTGGTGAGTTCACCGAGGAGCCGGATGTCGCCGACCTCGAGGGCCTTGAGAATGTCGTCGAACAAGGCGATCGACTCGCCCCGTCCCTCCCACTCTTTGCCACAGCGGAGTAGGTATTTTTCGGTCACCATCTCGAGGATCGGGCCGACGTTCTGCGCCATGCCGCCGTGGACGAGGACTAGGCTGTCCTGGAGCTTCTGCCGGGTTTCGGCCGAGACGGCATCGGTTCCGAGGTGGCGGTGGACCGGGAGAAGCCGCCCTCGGCTGATCCCCCACTCCGGGTCACCGTCTTCGGCATCGACACCGGTGATGACCTTGGCTCCGGGCCAGACGCCGCCGGAATCCTGCCAGCCCCCGCCGGAGCCGCCGAGCCATTCGCCGAGGATGGCGCGGGCGGCGACGATGCGACGTTCGTCTTCGCTGAGTGGGCCGGAGAGATTCTTCGCCTGGCCGGTGGCGCGCATGCAGACCGAGATCAGGGCGCCGAGCAGGTTGGTCGATACGGCAAGGCGAGAACCTTTCGGAATTCCATTCACCGAACTGACGAGTTCGATCCCACGGCCTTCTCCGAGCATGGTGGCGAGCAGGTCCTTCAGGCTCTGGCCCGATCCCTCGAGTCCGATGGGAACGATGCCGGCGGCAATCAAGGCAGCCTTGAGCAAGCCGAGGTAGTCCTTGGCAAAGTCGAAGACTTCACCGAGTTCGTGAAGCTCGGCACTGGCTCCTAGGTCGACACTGGAAAGGCGGATGACCGGTTCGTCGATGACGCGGAAACAGGCCTCGACCGGCGGCAGAGGCTCGGCATCGCGACCGTGGACGGCGAGATCGACAGAGATGTTCAGCACTCGCGCTCCCTCGGGAAAGTCCATGCCGAGGAAGAAGATATCGCTCCAGGCCGAGTGGCTCAGGTCCATACGCACTGCGGTCTTCTCATGCAGGATAGGCGAGCACTGGCCCGGCTGAGGGACAAGCTCGGGTCGAAGCCGGAGCGGATGTTCTTGGGCGTGCCCCATGCGGAACATCCATTGGTTACCACGCACTTCGCGGACGCTGCGGCGCACCTGGTCAGCGAGATTCTGTAGGCCGAGCTCGAAGTAGCTTTTCGCCAAGGCGCTACTCAAGGTGTCGGTCGGGCAAGGGCCGTCTTGTGCTTGGAGAAACTCATCGATAGCCTCGTGAAACCGCCTTCCGAGCAAGTGGCCGAACCCATCGAACGGCAGGTGGCCGAGCTGGCCAGCAGGCAGGGTCTCGGGCAGGTGGAACCGGTAGATGGCGTAGAGAAAGAACAGCGACCGGACGCGGTGGTAGAGATTGTCCGAAGTGCGGCGGAAGGCATCCAGCTGCTCACAAGCCGCAACCAGTTCTTCCGTGCTCAAGCCAGCGCAGGCTTGTTCAAGTGGAGTGTTGCGGACCTCAGGATCCTCCGAGGTAACGATGTGGATGAAGTCGGTAGCCATCTGGAGTGAGCGTCGGGGTTCTGGCCTGACTAGCGGCGGATATGGGCGAGCAGATCGACGATCCCGGCGAGCACGTCCTCCCGATCCTTGCCGTCCATGGCGATGGCGAGTTGCGCCATGAGCAGTCCGTATTGCCCTTCAAGATCGTAGCGCCGCCCCTCCATCTGGTAGGCAAGATAGCGCTCGTCACGAGCCAACTGGTCCAAGGCGGGCGAGAGTTGCAGAGGTTCGCCGTCAGCGAGTGCCGACTGATGTTCGCGGAGCACATCGAAGACTTGGGACGTCAGCACGTGCATGCCGTGGAAACAAAGGTAATAGCCCATGCGCAAACCAGGAACCAACAGGGACTGCTCCGCCTCGGTCGGGGTCGGCTTCTCGATTACTCGATCGATCTCGAACACCGATTCTTCCCCAGCGAAGCGCTGGCCGCCGATGGTGCCGAAGTACGGCAAGTTCGCCTCGTGTGTGGCTTGGACAGCGGAAACCGAACACTCAAGTCGTGAGGCCCGATCGACCAACTGCTGGGCACAGGTCTTGCCATCGGAATCACTGACGAACATGTGGTCGCTGACCATCAGCAGAAACGGATCTCCGCCGGCGAATTCGGCGGCTTGGAGGACCGCATCGCCGTATCCGTTCGGTTCCTTCTGTTCGACGAAGGTGACCTTGGAAGCCATATCCCCGGCGGCATCCTCGTAGGGTTTCTGGTCGTCTGGACGGATGACGATAGCGATTTCCTCCACACCCGAGGGAGCGACTTCTTCTAGGAGGAGCTGCAGAACAGACCGCGCCGAACCATTGCGATCGACGAAGGTCTGGAGGGGGATCTTCCGCTGTTGGCGACCAGCGGCGGTGATGATGGCGCGAGGGATCTTCATCGGTGAGGAGAACTAAGGCGATGGGAAAGAAAAACCAACCGATTTCCCAAGCAACAGGGGCGTTACGACCTAGGAATTTCTTTTGGTTCCGCTATAGGAAATGCGAGAATAGGACTCCTTTTCCCGTAACTGAACGTGGCCTGCGACGTTCCATGTTCCATCAACGGCACAAGACGATTTTCATGTCCGATCCTACCGAATCCACCAGTCTTGCCACTGCTTGGACACCTCCAACTCCGGAGGAACTCAGCGAGCGCCCGCGGGCTCGGGACCGCTAAGGACATCATGAAGCTCAACGGCACGCTCGGCGACCTCACTGGCCGCACGGAATGGCTCTACCACAGGACCATCATGGGCGAGCCCTCGGCAACCGAGCCGTGGGGTTGGCAGCTGGACGGCCACCACGTCGTCGTAAACTACTTCATCCTCGGCGATCGAGTCGTCATGACCCGCACTTCCTCGGCTCGGAACCGGTGCGAGCCGACTCCGGAAAGTTCGAGGGCACGGTCATCCTTCAGGAGGAACAAGAAGCCGGTGTCGAATTTGCACGTTTCCTGAGCGCCGAAGAACTGGCCGAGGCTACCTTGGCCGCCCAAAATCCGTCACCAACGCGCTTACCGAAGCCTTCAAAGACAACATCGTTCTCGACTATGCTGGACTTCCAGCATAGCAAGCTCAAGCCCGCCAAGCGTAAACGCTGGTCCAGCTAGCCGGGCAGCCTCCCCGTTCCCCGTAAGCCATCGTCACCCGAGTGCGCTGGGACTGGCGAAGCCTACTTCCCAGCTACCGCGACAGCCGGCTTCGGCTGTGGCTTGTTGTCCTCGCAGAAGGCCTTGAAAGTCTCTTCGTCGTCGACGTAGAGGTACGCGATCATTTGGGCGTGACCGACTCCGCAAAGCTGTCCGCAGATGATCTCCCACTCGCCCTTCTTGATCGGCTTGAACCACATCTGTGCCTCGGTGCCGGGGATGGCGTCCTGGGCGATGCGCATCGGAGGTAGGGCAAGGTTGTGGATGACGTCCTTACTGGCGATGTCGATGATAACGTCCTTATCGACAGGGATCCGCATCTCACCGCGGACGAGGAAATCGTCAGCAGCATTCGGGTCGCTGAAGTCCTGACCCAGCGAATTCTCCTTAGTGACAAGGTGAGGGTTGCAGTGACCAAGAACACCGTCTTCTCCGGGATAGTGGAAGGTCCATGCGAACTTCTCACCGATAGCGCGAATTCGCAGAACATCTTCGCCAGCAGGGAACTGCTCAACACGAGTGTTCCAAAGTGGGAAAGCAAAGCCGAGAAGCAAGATTGCCTCGACGATGATCACACCGATTTCAACGTGGTGGGACGCGTGGCCCTGCACACCGCGGTAATCCGCTCGGGCATTCTTCTTCTTCCGAAACTTGGTCAGAACGATGATCAGGTAAGTCGACCATCCAACGAAAAGGATGGCCATGAACCAGTGAACGAACTCGAGCATGTGATCGACCATTTCGCCGTGCTCGGAGGCACGCTCAGGAAGTCCGATCAATTCGTTGATGATAGCAAGGGTGGTAACCATAGCGGGAAATTGGAAAAGTGTTCGGTCGGTCGGCGGCAACTAGACTTAAGAGGTCTTTTGAGAAGCCTTGAAATTGCGAATGAGAACCCCGATCACCAGTGCGGCCAATACAATAAGGCCAACGTTTAACAACGGAAGCGCCCAGAAAGAAAGCATGGTCGAATGCGTAGATCCAAGCATCTGATCAGCCTTCTCGACGTCCGCAGAGGCGAGCTCGGGAAGTGCGATCGGATCGCTGAAATTTGCAAGAATGGTAACCATAGCAATTGGACTTAACCTTCAGATGCCTGCCTGGCCAAGGCCGCAGCTTCGCGGACCTTGAGAGTGCGGATCAGGAGGAGGAAACCACCCAGCACAGGAGTGAGGACGGCGACCATGAAAATGATGGCCCAGTTCGCGGCAACCGTGAAGCCATCTCCATCGATACCAATACAGGTAGCACAGGCGAAGAGAGGATCGACAATCTGGAGAGCGAAAGGCATCGTGATAGAAACTAGGAATTAGAATTGTGAACTGGGAACTAGAGGATCATGTTCTTGGCCTTCTTGGCGAAGCGGAATCCGTAGACGATGAGAGCGAGTCCCCCTACTCCACTGGCGATGCCAGTGATGCGGAGCGTCCGGTCAAGAACATCCGCAGGTGCCAACCAAAACGTCCAAGCAGCAAAGCCCAGGCAACAGAAAGCTGCTAGTGCGATGAATAGGATATGGAAGTTCTTGAGTGACATAGGAATTTGAGCTCTGGAAAACTACGCTAAGTTCGACAATTGCTAGCCGGCAGCCGGCTTGTTCCACATTCCTTCGAACACTGCTGGATCGAGGTAGTGCAGGTAGCTTAGGAAGAACAGGCCAATGGCAAAGACAATGGTGAACAACAAAATCTTGTAGATCAGCGGCTTTTCATTGTTCAAGTGCATGAAGATCAACATGACGAAACTGGTCTTCACAGACGCGATAGTTAAGCCAAGGACGATATCCGGGGCGGAGACACCGGGAGCTCCAAAATCGAGCCAAGGGATCTTCGCAACAGCAACCGTGATGAGGGTACCGACGACGAGAATAATACCTACGATCTTGTAGATCCGCAGGTGCTTGAGAATTTCTTCAGGTGAGTCAGCCATCGGATTAAAGGAGATACATGATGGGGAAAAGGAAGATCCAAACGAGGTCAACGAAGTGCCAGAAGAGACCGGCGACCTCCACTCGGTTGGCGAGATGCTCTGGGTCCTTGTCGTAGAGCCAGCGGCAACGGAAGCCCATATACCAAAGAACAATGGCTCCACCGATGACGTGCAGGCCGTGCAGACCAGTCATGGTGAAGTAAATCGCGTAGTAAGTGTTCCACTTCGGTGTGTGCGACGAATAGAATTTCACCTGGTCGCGCGGGATAGCGACCTCTTGATGCTCGTCCTTACCGAACTTCTGGAAAAAGGCCTTCTTGATCGACTCCGGCTGGGACAGCGGATCGTATTTTGGGTACTTTTCGGTGAAGTGTGCAATCTGCTCGTCGGCATGCTGCATGAACTTCGACTTGTGAGCTGGGCTAAGGTGGCTCCAAGCGAGCGACTCCTCAGCTTTCTTCACGTTGCGAAGGTCAGCGGCATCGACGTTGATGTGCAATGAGTCGTCGGCGAGGTGACCGTAGATGACTGTTCCGTCACGAAGAGTCATCGACTTATCATTGTAGGCCACCACCATCGATGGCTTCACTCCCAGCTCTTGCGGCTGACTAAGCTTCAGCTTGATCGTGCTTGGGCGCTCCTCCTTGGGAAGAACTTGGAACTCGCGAATGTGCTTTTTCAGACTCTTGATCGGCTCGCCCTCGGCGGTGAGGAACTCGAGCTTGCCTGAGTCGTGAGAACCGTGGTCGTCAGTATGGTGATCGCCCTTTTCCTTGGCACCACCGTGACCGGCGGCTCCTTCGGGGTGGGCGGCGTCTCCGTGAGCATCATCATGCCCGTGGCCGTGGTGCTTGTCCTCGTAGTGGTATTTGTCGAGGAACTTGAGGCTCGGTGTTTCAGTTGGAACGTCGACTTCGGTGATGTCGGTGAAGTGGACGACGTTTTTGTGAATGTGACCGTCAACGACGGTGCCATCAGTAAGACGAACGCTGGAGTGGGAGAATTTCCCTTTGTACTCGATGCCCTTAATGACCATGAACAGCAACGCACAGACGAGGGTGATCGCCATGTAGATCTGGTAGGCCCCGTATTTCCGAAGCTTGAGCGATACCCAAGCCATAACCACCGTCACACTCGATCCGATCAGGATCAGGGTGTTGAGAAAACCAGGCAGAATCTTGAGTTCTTGGACCGGCCAGTGATACATCGGATCTGCACCTGCTCCGAGACGGAGAAAGATGTAGCTGGAGAACAGACCTCCGAAGAGCATGACCTCGGAGGCAAGGAAGAGCCAGATGCCGAGCTTGGCATTCCAGAGCCCCGTGTCCTCACGGGGTTTTACAGTGTAGGGAATTTCCATCGTTGGATGATCGGAAAAGAGTTGTCTTCGGGCGCTTGGCTAAGCCTTGGCAGTGGTGTCCTCGGCGGCGAAATCTTCGTCGATCTCGACATCGTCTGGGTGAGTGGTCTGCATGAGGAAGTCGCCTTTCATGCCGGGAACAGAGTATTCGTAGGGATCGCGGTAGCAGACCGGCTCTTCGAGGAAATTGCCGTGCGGCGGAGGCGTCGGCGTGGCCCACTCGAGAGTAGTGGCATCCCATGGGTTGTCGCTCTCGACTTTCTTGCCGTTCTTGATACTCCAGAAGAAGTTGATGATGAAGGGTACTTGAGCGATCGCCATAGCGAAGGCGAAGCCAGACATAACCTCGTTCAGGCCCATATACTCAGCCGTCGTGCTTTCGAAGGCCATGCCTCCGTCATACCAGCGGCGGTGGAAGCCAGCCATTCCTTGGACGAACATAGGCAAGAAGATACCGTTCATACAGATCAGGGTCGGCCAGAAGTGTAGGTGCCCGAGCTTGGTGCTCATCATGCGGCCGGTCGCTTTTGGATACCAGTAGTAGATACCAGCGAACAGACCGAACAACGATCCCGGTGCGACCACGTAGTGGAAGTGACCGATGACGTAGTAGGTGTCATGCAGGTGCAGGTCGATCAGGTTGAAGGCCAGCGGCAGTCCAGTCAGACCACCGAAACCGAACATCGGTAGAAAGGCGGTAGCGAACAGCATCGGCACAGTGAATCGAATCGAGCCACCCCAGAGTGAAATCATCAGGCAGGTTAGCAGGATGACCGAGGGGATGGAGATCAGCACCGTAGTGGTCTGGAAGAACGTCGAAACAACGTTGCCCATTCCAGTGAGATACATGTGGTGAGCCCAGACGATGAAAGAGAGGAAACCGAGGACAAGGACAGCATAGACCATCGACTTGTATCCCCAAAGTGGCTTCCGGGTATTGTTCGGGATGATCTCGCCGACGATGGCGATGGCCGGCAGGAGTAGAACGTAGACCTCCGGGTGGCCGAGGAACCAGAATAGGTGCTGGTAAAGAAGCGGTGATCCACCACCGGAGATGTCGAGGATTTGACCACCGTCGGTGGCGAGTCCCGTCGGTAGGAAGAAGGACGATCCGCCAAGGCGATCCATCAGCTGCATGATGGCAGCGACCTCAAGCGGCGGGAATGCCAATAGAAGGAGGAAACCAGTGACCAGCATGGCCCAGACGAAGAAAGGCAAGCGCATCCAGGTGAGGCCCTTGGCGCGCAGGTTGATGATCGTCGTGATGAAGTTCACTGCTCCGAGAAGCGAGGACGAGATGATGAAGACCATCGACAGGAGCCACTGGGTCTGACCGGTCCAGAAGATACCCCAGAAGGTTCCAGACTCGATCTGTGCGGTGGTCGCCAGCGGCGAGTAGTTGGTCCAACCGACCTGGGCAGCACCCGTAGGCAGAAAGAACGAAGCGAGCATCATGACACCGCCGATAAGGAACAGCCAGAAACTCCACATGTTCAGCCTTGGGAAGGCCATGTCGGGAGCTCCAATCTGAAGCGGAGTGACGTAGTTGCCGAAGGCTGCGAAGCCGAGCGGCACTACACCTAGGAACACCATGATCGTTCCGTGCATGGCACCGAACATGTTGTACAGCGTGCCGGTAACCTTGCCCTCATTGAGGAACTCGGAGACGCCACCGAAGCCTAGGATGAAGCGGGCAAACGCAGGGAGTTGGTCCTCCGGGTAAGCGATGCTCCAACGCATGACCAGCATGAGGAAGAATCCGATGGCGAGGAATATCAGGGAGCTGATACCATACTGAATTCCGATGACCTTGTGGTCGGTCGAGAATACGTATTTCTCAATGAATGGAAGATCGTGGTCGTCATGATGAT
>Ga0209187_1004487_pt1 | contig 10601 bp, 6 predicted proteins | sample BantaG_FD_187430 | JGI IMG/M metagenome (GOLD analysis project Ga0209187, IMG submission 187430) | Marine algal microbial communities from Bantry Bay, Ireland - BantryBay_4 metaG (SPAdes) (version 2) | ecosystem: Host-associated > Algae > Red algae > Unclassified | place: Bantry Bay, Ireland... | reverse complement strand
CCGCTGCCGATCACGCCCGTGCCGATGATGGCAACGCGTTCTACACTCGTTGGTTCGGGTCTACTCATGAACGGCCTCCCTCGCCCTAGAAGCAGGAGCATTCCAATAAGTGGAGAGAGCATCCTCAAATGCGGGTTTTGTGAGGCATAATTGTGGATCTAATATGTATCTGACAAGATCAATCTCTGTGGAAACTAAGTTAGTGGCTCTAGTTGGGCAACAGGTATATTGCTCGTTCAATATAGGGGATGGACAGGATGTCCGTAGCCCCAAAGCGCCCACCCTCAACTTAACGCTCGTGATGCTGACCTCGTGTTCCAGATTCCGTATTTGAGGAGTGTTAAAAAGCCACATTGTCTATACCTTTTAAACCGAGCGTTGCGCGCGCTTCGGCAGAGGTTGCCGTCTCGAAAGAAAGCTCGCTCAAAATACGTTTTACCTTTTCTACCTGTTGCGCATTGCTCTCGGCTAGCTTACCTTTCTCTAAGTATAAGCTATCCTCTAGCCCCACGCGCACGTGGCTCCCCATTAAAGCGCCAGCCGTCACTGCATTCATCTGCCAGCGCCCGCCTCCGAGGACCGACCATTCCAAGTCGGTCCCAAGCAGTCGGTCTGCGGTTTGACGCATATACACGAGATTGTCTACCACATCGGCCCCAATGCCGCCCATGGTGCCCATCACAAATTGAATGAAAATTGGTGGCTTGACCAGCCCCATTTCCAAATAGTAGGCCAGTGTATAGAGATGACCAATGTCATACGCTTCGAATTCAAAACGGGTGCCAGTTTCGTTAGTCAGTGATTTAAGCATATATTCGATATCTGAAAAATTATTGGTAAATGGTTCACTACGGGTCATCTCCAGAAACTCTTCTTCCCAGTCAAATTTCCAGTTGCCCGCATATTTCGGAATCATGGGGAAGCCACCATAGTTGAGCGTACCCAGGTTGCAGGTGCAAACTTCGGGCTGCAATATTTTGATCACGTTTAAGCGATCTTCAATTGATTGCCCGGTTGCGCCCCCTGTGGTTAGGCTGATGATTGCATCGCCCGTACGCTCTTTGATGCGCGTTACGTAGTCGCGAAAGAGCGCCGGATCCGCAGATGGCTCGCCCGTTTGCGGATCGCGTGCATGAAGGTGAACGATGGACGCACCCGCAGCGTGCGCATCCACGGCCTGCTCGACAATGTCTTCTGGTGTATAGGGAAGGTGCGGCGACATGGTTGGCGTAAACGAAGCCCCTGTGATCGCGCAGGTGATAATGATTTTTTTTGCCAAAAGGATCTCCCAATAATGAGACGTTCTGAGGACAGAACACGAATTTATGTATTATAAAAGTGGGGGGAGTTTGCAGATGTCGAGAAAGACAGGTAAGATGTTCCGCACAATGGAACTAGACATATAGTGGAACAAATTTGGACAGATAATAGCACTTAGGAAACAAGATGTCAACCATTCGTTCTGTAGATAGAGCATTTGCAATTCTGCAAATTGTGGCAAAACACCCAGCTGGAATCGGCGTTAACGCCATCGCTAAGGAAATGAGTATGGCGAAAAGTACCGTTTCGCGCCTGCTTACAACGATGCAAAATCGCGAGATTGTGGCACGAACTATGGATCAACGATACTGTATCGGTCTAGAGCCGATCCGCTGGGTTCGTTATCAACCATTACATACAACGTTGCCAGCATTGGCGCGCCCGATATTGCACGAGGTAGCTGGTGCAACGGGCGAGTCGGCAGCAATCTGCATTCGTTCTGGAGATGAAGTGATCTATCTAGATAATGTGAGAAGCCAACAAGAGATACAAGTGCGTGACTGGACAAACGAACAGCTACCGCTCCATGCTGTTTCGCCAGGGAAGGTGCTATTGGCTTTTGCAGGCGATGCGTTTATCGACGCGTACTTGCAACAAACACTTGTAGCGTTTACACCGCAAACAATTATCGAACCAAAGAATTTACGAGGCCAATTAACAAAAATACAAAAAGATGGGTATGCGGCTACTGATGAGGAGTTTGCCAAGGGGGTTATTGGTGTGTCGGTGCCGGTTTTTGATCAGAGCGGTGCCGTTGTTGGCGCGCTCTGTGCTTATGGCCCCAAATTCCGGCTCGGTTTGCCCGCCACTCGGCAGAAATGCATTCGTACTCTGCTGGCAGGAGCAAAAAAAATTTTACTACCCGTATAGGATTGTTGAAGAGTTCTGCTTTTGTTTGCGCCAAACTTGGCAAAGTCAGAACCAAAAAAGAAAGCGGACGAGAGCTAATAGAAAATACCGTTGACCAAAAAGTTCATTTGCCCGATTCTCTTCGGTAATTCAACATTTTTTTGTTGTTAAAAGCGCAAATTTCACCGCTCAGGATCTAAGCAGTTGCTTATTTGGAACTATCAAGGTGAGGCGCTAAGATTAAACGTCAGTGATAAGAGCGCGTTGTATTCCCCGGCACGACCTCATTTGTATCAAGTTAGTAGCAAAGTGTGTTTTTGTGCTTTGTACACATCCACTCGCCCAAAATCCAGTCTTTTTTAGCAAAGTATGTTGAACTCAGCCGCAGGTAATCGAGACCGATAATCGAGACCCATATACGTGTGCAAAGTTAAGATACCCAAAATATAATGATACAAAATTTAAACGATACGTTTGGAATCAGCCAGCACGTTACATTCCATTTAGGCCATAACGGAATGCCAAAAGCGGTCATTGCAAATCGGCATAGTACAGCCGAAATTTATTTGCATGGTGCGCATGTAACATCTTTTCAGCCACAGGGTGCAGAGGAAGTTCTATGGCTGAGCGAGGCAGCACAGTTTCGCCAAGGGAAGGCGATTCGTGGTGGGATACCGATAATTTGGCCGTGGTTTGGCGATCACCCAACCGATACGGATCAACCAGCGCACGGCTTTGCGCGTACGGCAGAATGGAGCGTGAGCGAAACCATGGCGCTGCCTGGCCAGCGCACAAAGATAAGTTTCAGCCTGACGCATTCCGCAAAAACAGAATCATTGTGGCCGCATCCATTTATGCTTGAATTGCACGTTACGGTTGGGCGACAGCTACAGGTTGATCTCGTTACGCACAATTATCATACAGAAGGCGTCAATATTAGTCAGGCATTACATACCTATTTTAATGTTGGCGATATTGCTCAGGTGGCGGTTACTGGTTTATCTGGACGCACTTATTTAGATAAGGTTCAAGGGTATAAAGAGTTTCCGCAATATGGTGCAATTCCATTTCTCGAAGAGACCGATCGCGTTTATCTGGACACCACGGACGAATGCATTATTGATGACCAAGCTTTAAAGCGAAAAATATACGTTGATAAACTCGGCAGCAAAAGTACGGTTGTGTGGAATCCGTGGGTCGATAAGGCAAAACAAATGGGTGATTTTCCTGATAATGGGTACGAAACCATGGTTTGTGTAGAAACGACCAATGCCGCAAACGATGCGCGTCGTGTTCCGCCGCGCGGAGATCATGTCTTAACCCAGCTAATACGGTTAGGCTAATACGATTAGGCTCAATTTAAAGAGGAGAAGAAATGTCATACGAAGCAAAATTAAAAGAGATGGGATACACGCTCGAAACAATCGAGATGAATACAGGTCGCTTTTTACATGCGGTTCAGGTAGGCAATATTGTCTATACGTCGGGCCAAGTCTCTGCATGGGGTGGAAAAGCAATCAAGGGAAAAATTGGGCAAGATTTGAGCGTTGAAGAGGGATACGAGGCGGCCAAGATGTCGGCGCTGAACTGTCTGCAAGCGGTCCACACCTTGACGGGCAGCATCGACAATATTAAGCGCGTGGTAAAGTTGTTGGGCATGGTCAACGTGGGGCCAGGTTTTGACGATACTCCAGGCTGTATTCATGGCGCAAGCGATCTGATGCTCGAACTATTTGGCGAAGCTGGCAAGCACGCACGCAGCGCAGTAGGGATGACGATTCCGTTTGACTTTGCTATCGAGGTTGAAGCAATCTTTGAAGTGAAGTAAAAGCTGTACATAGAGCGAGCCATTTGAAATGAAGAGACCCACAATGTCATGGACATTGTGGGTCTCTTCATTTTGGGGCTATACCAAAATTCGCTACTACTTTTGCCGGCGTCGATTTCGCCTACGCTGATTGTTTCCCGAGCGTCCGTCATCCGAGCTAGATCCACGGGATCGACTACGGTCAGAGCGATTGCCGCTTGAGCGAGAATTACTCGAAGTAGTTCGACTGCCGCTTGGGCGCTTCGAAGGTGCGCCAATCGGTTGGGGCGGTGCGCCGTGCAGAGATAGCTGATAGAAGTCATCAAGCAACATAGCCATTAGCGCCTGCCCCTCTTCACTTTCACCCAAGCTTTGCACAAGCGGAATAAAGCGCTGCATTCGCTCCGTTTGCAATTTATCGCGATTGCGCAGATGGGCTTCGAGTAGAACGGTCACCCGCTCCGAGACTTGTTCGGCCACGTCGTCATCATCCGGTAAGGTGGCTTCTATCAGTTCGAGCTCAAAGCGCTTTGCGATTGTGTCCATCTTCACCCGTTCAGAGAAGTCTTCGATTAGCGTAATTGCTGTGCCGCTTGCGCCAGCGCGCCCAGTTCGACCTGCACGGTGGATGTACGATTCGGGATCTTCGGGCACTTCATATTGAAAGACGTGCGACAATTCTGGGATATCAATTCCGCGTGCGGCAACGTCTGTTGCAATCAAAAAGCGCAATGTTCCGGAACGGATTCGTTCTAGCACCTTTTCACGCGCGGCCTGATTCAGATCTGCGCTCAACTCGTCCGCATCATACCCAAAACGCTGTAGTACAACCGATAAATAATGGACTTTTGCCTTCGTGTTGCAGAAGATGATTGCAGTTGTAGGGTTGATGACTTCGATCAACCGAATAAGCGCTCGGTCTTTTTTCAGTGATGGCACTTCGTACGAGATATGATCAGTTTCTGAAACGTAAACGCGATCCCGGCTCAGGCTCAAAAATTCTGGCTCGTCTAAAAATTCATTCGCCAGACGCATCACATTGCTAGGGAATGTGGCCGAATACATACATGCGGTAAAGCGACGTTTGGGAAGATATCGCTGCAATTCGCGCATGTCCGGATAAAAACCCATCGAGAGCATTCGATCAGCTTCGTCAAAAACGAGTATCTGTAGTGTATCCAAACTTAAGGTGCGGCGCAATAAATGATCTAAAATTCGGCCGGGTGTTCCGATCACAAGCTGCGCGCCATTTTCGATTGCGTCGATCTGTGGCCCATATTTAACACCACCATAAATAGCAATTGACTGCACACCTGAGTCAGCAAAAAGAGTATCGGTTTCTGTTGCCACTTGCCTTGCCAGTTCTCTTGTGGGGACCAAAATTAGCGCTTGACACTCTTTCTTCTTGGGGTTAATTCGCTCTAGAATCGGAAGCAAAAAGGCACCAGTTTTGCCGCTGCCAGTTCGTGATTGGATCAATATATCGCGCTGCGCAATCACGTAGGGGATGGCTTTCGCCTGTACGGGCATTAATTTCGTCCACCCGGCATTGGTAGCTGCCTGACGCAACGAATCTGGTAATTCTTCAAATGTTATTTCGGGTAAAGCGTCATCAGGCTCGACAACGTCTTTATCAACGTCAGCTGCACTACTTTTATCTTTTCGGTCTGCTACAATGCTTTTTACCTTATTTTTTTTGTTAGTTGTATCGGCACTAGTCGTATTAGCACTAGTCGTATTAGCACTAGTCGTATTAGCACTAGTCGTATTAGCACTAGTTGTATTAGCACTTGGTCTACTATACTTTCGACGTATAACTTTTTTATCACTTTTGCCGTCAGAATTTGTAGATTCTTCTGGATCTACTTCTGTATTTTGTTTCATCAAACCCTACCATTTACAGTATAAACTTCCACATTGAGTAATCCACTATAATCATTTTCGCTCATATGGCTGGCAAAATGCTATTGTGTCGATTTTCCTCTAAAGATATGGGAAACTTCGGCCACATACCAATATGAGCCATCATTTTAAAGCCTATATTAACTGTCGCAAGCATATACTTTCTTATGCTGATCTCCTAATCTGTGGCTACATTCAATTTGCTACGTGCAAATCCAACAATCACAGATAAGTGGGTAAGTCAGGGTTGTGCAAAGTAGCCACTTGAACTAAAATTTTGTGGTTGAAGCGGATCTCATATGGTTGGCAGAGTGTGTCGCACGTGATACGGGATATGCACCATAACTGGTTTCAGTGTTAACCATATAAGTCTCAAAGAGCCGATCTTTTTCCTGATGAAATTATGTCATCAAAATCGACTGTTATGAGATTGTAATAACAGCAATTTTGTGGATCTGGTAAATTCAATATAGAGAATCACTCGTTATAGCCAATTTGTTTATTACAATTTGCTTGTTGCGATTAGCTTGCTAGTTTGCTTTGAAAGCAGAAATAGAAAATTAAAAAATCTTGCGTTTAATATTCTTAGTTCAACCGGATCTCATGTGGTTGGCAGAGTGCGTCGCATTGTTCACCAATGGGTTCTAGCTCGAATCACTCTCCGAACAGTGCGACGCACTCGACATGGGGACCTACGATGATTGGTGACACTGTCAATCACATGAGAGCCCGAAGAGCCATATTCTTTACATACTACTGTGGCATATTTGCGGTAGCATATTGCCTAATATATTAGGCGTTACCTAAAGTTAATATCTAACGTCTGTTTTATTGAGAGTCATCATCTTTTTAGAGCGTGTTGTTACGTATAAAATTTTCGTTATTTTAAATATATTCATATAAATAACCATTACATGTAATCATTACCAGTAATGTATAATTGTAATATTAATTTTTTGGTTAATATTATACAAACTAGACAATCATTAACCCGGCAATTCGTATTCAAACAATTTAATATTGCCGTAAATATAATGATATGTCATTAAAGAATAGAGATAATTGCTGTTGGAGTCTTTAAATGCTGCACGCTGCAATAACTGATACAAAACTGGAAGTTGGCCATGCCACAGAACCAGGTTTTCAAAAAACAACAAATGATGATGCGTATCTAATTTTTCCGGCCTATTATATGGCCGATGAAGAAGGTGCAACGTTACTTACAGCTAGAATAGCTGTTGTTGCAGATGGCTTCGGGAGCAGCAGTTCTAGTGGAATTGCGTCTCAGCTAACAGTAGAGACGCTTTATTCGACAATTACAGAGACGCAGGTTACATCTATCCCGGAACGACTTGCAGATGCCATCCAAAGGGCTAATACGCGAGTCTGCCAAACTGCAAAAGAGGATGAAACTCTTCGCGGCGCGCAAGCATCTGTTATTGTGTCGGCTATTGTCAATGCAACGCTATTTGTGGCCCATGTTGGAACGTGTAGAGCGTATTTGTTGCGTGACGGCAAGTGTCGTGTACTAACCCAAGATCATACATATGCACAGGATGCTATTACTGGCGAACTTTTAAGTGAGGAGGAGGCGTACGAACACCCAAATCGTTATACAGTTACCAGAAGCATCGGTGCAAATGCAGAAATTGAAGTTGATTCAAAGCTCTATGGACTAACGCGTTCAGAAAATGGTTCACTTCGAGGCAAACAAGCGCAGGTTGATAGCCTTTTGTTGCAACCTGGCGATACGGTTATGCTCTGCTCTGAAGGGCTAACAAATGTATTAAGCCATGAAGAGATTCAACGTGTTGTCGATTCTTACTCCCCCAGCGAAGCAGCACAAATACTTGCCAGTACAGCAACATCAAGTGGTGGAAGTGAAGATGTAACCATAGCGCTAATGCGATGGAAGGGGGTTGATGCGCCCGTTGTGCCAGTTGCACGGCGTCGTTCACCACTTTTAGGCATGGCGGCAGTTGGGCTTATGGTGGTTTTAGTTGGGATTGCATGGTTTCTTCTTTCAGGTAGAGGCGGATTACCAGATATAGCTCCTATCGCTGTGGTTGTACCAACCTCCATTTTAGAAAATTTGACGATTGACGATAGCCAAAATAATCAAGTAAATGTTGTCGACCAAACAGCAACGAGTCAAAGCAACAATATTAATGCGCTTCCGCCCAAGGTTACTTCGACATTAACACCTAGTGATGATGCGCCTAGTGATGATGCGCCTAGTGATGTAGATACCAGAGAACCCAATAGTACTCAAGAATCTGACGATTCTGAACTTGGGGTGGCTGAAACAGTTCCAGTCGAATTGGAAACGCCCGAACCAGAATTAATTGAAACAATAGAAGCAGGGGACGCAACAGCAACTAGTACAGAAACAGCCGCCGCAACATCGACTGCAGTAATCGTTGCGCAGGTCACCAGAACGCCTACAAGCCAGGGCACGCCGGAAACCATTGCCCAATTAGATCCAACGTCGACCGCTTTTGTTGTTACATCAGAGTCAGCATTAGTAGGCAATAATCAAGCGGCTACAGCAACAGCCATTCGTGAGCTAGTTGAGACTAGATTAGCAACAAGAGTGACTCGGGCATCTGAAACTCCTCTGTCTGGACAAAGCGAAGCAGCGCAGGCAACTGAGCCATCACTACCAGCAAGTCGTGCAAATGCCACGAATATTACTGAACCAACTGATACACCAAAATCAACTAATACGAATACGCCACAATCAACTAGCACACTAGAAGCAACAAGCACAACAGCACCAACCCGTACGCGCATAGCAACTCGTACGCGCGTGGCAACAAGTACAGCTACACTAACTAGAACCCAAACCGCTATACCAACTAGAACTCCCATACCAACAAGAAGGGCAACGGCTACAGAATTACCCATACCAACTGATACACCAACAAGCATACCAACAGAAACCAATACTTCTACCCCAACGCGTACTTCGATACCAACAAATATACCGACAAATACGCCTGATTTAGAAGCAACCAGAGCACAACAGGCTATAGTCGTTTCAACGAGAATCGCAGCAACGCTAACTGCAAGGCCAACCAATACAAATACGTCCATTCCGCCTACATTGACACCCGTTCCACCAACGCTGACACCCATTCCGCCGACACTGACGCCCGTTCCGCCGACACTGACGCCCGTTCCGCCTACATTTACGCCCGTTCCGCCGACACTGACGCCTGTTCCGCCGACACTGACGCCTGTTCCGCCGACACTGACACCCATTCCGCCGACACTGACGCCTGTTCCGCCGACGCGCGTTCCACCAACGCTAACACCTGTCCCGCCGACGCCCATTCCACCGACGCCGACACGAGGTATACAGGTCAATGTCCAAGGGGCTAATGCATCTCTATCGATGGTGAATCCATCTGAATCAACAACTGTCTTTGGTAATTATCGATTTGAATGGTCAACAAATGTAATCTTACAGGCAAATCAAGGTTTAGAGCTGGTTCTCTGGAAACCAAATGAAAATCCGATGACACAAAGCTTTGGTTTGGCAGAGCCAACATCTAATAGTTTCGTGCAGGCCGATTTAGAAAAATTGGACAATACACTGGGCAATCGACTGGAACCAGGCATTTATTTTGCTGGTGTACTATTGGTAGAGAAATCTCCTTATAAGCGTATTCAACTACTCGGTAATGGTCGCGAAATCAGATTTGAACGCAGCAGCAGCGGCGGTAGCAGTTCAGGTGGTACCTCAGGTGAATAAGATTACTTATGAACACTTTAAAACTTAGAAAAATAACAAATAAAATTCAGCCGAGCCGGACTATTAGCACTATCGTTGCGGCATTCGGACTTTTTGTGATGGGGATTACTCTTTGGTTCTTATCGCCATCACTGCAAGCGACATCAAATTATGTGCCGATTGATAATTGGATTCCAACTACTTCCTTGCCTACAACAGTTGGCTCTTTGAATGTAATTGAGCATAACAATAATCTTTATCTCATCGGAGGGCGCAAGTCGGATGGGGCACCTACTTCGCAGGTGTACCGCTCCAGAATTAATGCAGATGGATCACTATCTACATGGACGACAACAAGTGCATTGCCTAAGCCACTATATTTGCATACAGCAAGTGCTACCGATAAGCATATTTATGTTATAGGTGGCTGGAAAGGGAGTCCTCCAGTACAGAAGATTGTCTATCGCGCAGCCTTTATGGCGAATGGGGAGCTTGGGCCTTGGGTTAATGTTCAGCGAGACTATCCGACAGATGGACGGCCCGATCGTGGTATCGATCTGCACGGAAGTGTTATCGTTGGCAACCGCATTTATGGCTTTGGTGGACGAAATGGCTTTAACGCATTGGATACAGTCCATTCGTCAGTGATTGGTGAAAATGGAAATCTAAGTGCTTGGCGCAGTGAGACTAGTTTGCCCAACACGCTTTACCGACATGCAGTGACAGCGCATAATGGATATGTTTATGTGACAGGTGGATTCGATCAAGTTGCAGAATCTTTGGTTTATTACGCAAAAGTTAATTCCAATGGCACACTTAGCGCTTGGCAAACGACAACGCCACTCCCCCAAGCAGCTTATTACCACCGAGTGGTTATACATGACGGGAAGTTGCTGCTAATAGGTGGCGCTGATGATAGCACTGAATTTAGTGCCGTTTATTCTGCTACAATAAGTGGTAATGGATCCATTGGAAGTTGGGCAGCAG
>Ga0209187_1004482_pt1 | contig 10605 bp, 18 predicted proteins | sample BantaG_FD_187430 | JGI IMG/M metagenome (GOLD analysis project Ga0209187, IMG submission 187430) | Marine algal microbial communities from Bantry Bay, Ireland - BantryBay_4 metaG (SPAdes) (version 2) | ecosystem: Host-associated > Algae > Red algae > Unclassified | place: Bantry Bay, Ireland... | reverse complement strand
TGGGACGGCGACTGAGTCGGGGCGGCGTCGACGCGGCCAGATTTGGTGGAACCATTGTCGATCATCGACGTCGCCGCCTACCTTCTACCTGACATGGAACTGAATATGGTGCGATGCTGACGCGGTCGGTGCCGGACAGCCTCGCCGGGGCGGGCGCTCATTGGAGCAAGCGCCTGAACCGAAAGGGGGGTATCCTCCGGGCGTCAACGACGGTACAACGCGGCGCCAGGCTCAGGGGCCATCTCGGGTGGTGAACAGGCGGCACCTGTGTCCGGAGCCGGCGTCGGCGGCCGTGCCGTCCTCGTGGCGTTCATAGGTACGCGGGGACGGCGGGCCCGCGGTGCCTCTCCCACCGGGCGTGGCGGTTGTAGAGGTGGCCAATAAGGGCGTCGACGACGCCGTCCAACTCGTGGTGGGTGACGGCGGTCGCCAACGTAGCCTTTGTCCTCCCCCCGGGAATGAGCCGGACAGTCTAACCTGTGCGAATGCTGAATGGTGACGGGCAGCCGACCCGATAGCGGGAATGCGTCTAGTCGGCGACGCGAGCGGCGTGCGTTGCTGGGACGGTGTTCGCGAATCGACGGCGACGAGGTCGCAAGAGGGGCGCGCCGGGGTCCCGGCGGCACAGGACCGGGCCCTCAAGAAATAAGCGACACCCTCGCGGCCGGTGCGCGCAGCGCGTCTTCGTCTGCCCCCGTCGTCGTCGGCGGGCGCGGTGACGCCGACGGGGGGAGGTATTCCCGTCGTCCGATTCGCGCTGCGACGACGGCGGCGCAGGCTTTGCGAGGCGCGCTTCCCCGCCTGGCGTAAAGGGAAGTCGGGGGCCGCAACGCCCTCTGCGTGGGGGCGCTCCGCCCCTGGCGGGCGGCGGCGGCGGCGGCAACGACGCGGTGCTTCCGCCGGCGCGGCGCTGGGGCGCGGCGGCGCCGTTGTAAGATTTTCGGCCCTCTGCGGCGGCGCCGCCGGCTCAAGCGCGGCCCAATCGGCGGCCGTCTTGCCGACGGCGCGCGAAGCGCGTCTTCGTCTGCCCCCGTCGTCGTCGGCGGGCGCGGTGACGCCGACGGGGGGGGGTCTTCCCGTCGTCCGAATCGCGCTGCGACGACGGCGGCGCGTGCTCCGCGAGGCGCGCTTCCCCGTTGGCGTAGGGGAGAGTCGGGGGCCGCAACGCCCTCGGCGTGGGGGCGCGCCGCCCCTGGCGGGCGGCGGCGGCGGCTGCAACGACGGGGTGCTTCCGCCGGCGCGGCGCTGGGGCGCGACGGCGCCGTTGTAAGATTTTCGGTCCTCTGCGGCGGCGCCGCCGGATCGACGCTGCTCCAGTGGGCGAGCGTGTTGCCCGAGGGGCGCGCAGCGGCGCCCTCGTCTGCCTCCGCCGTGGGTGGGCGATGTTCGCCTACCTCGCCGTTGGCCTTCCCGTCGTTGGTTTCGGATGCCGTTGGCCGGGTCGGGTGCGCGATGGCATTGCCTTCTCTCCTGGGCTAGGGGGATCTCCGTGGCCACCCCGTCTTTGGCGGTTCTCCTGTTCCCCTGACTTACGTGTCGATGGGCTGTGGACGGTCTCCGTCGTGCGGCGGGGACGCCGCAGTCTCAGATGGGGGAGATGTATTACTACGCCAGAGGTGTTGTACTCGTGGCTGTGGGCGCTGGTGCTCGGAAGCTGGGTGGTCGGTGGTGTGTCGCCTTTGTGGCGTGCCTCTGCAGCGTGTGAGCGCCTGCGGCGCACGTGTCTGGGTAAGCTCGTCGGATTGTCCGGTGCTGACAGCGGGGCGTGTCAATCCAGATTGGGTAATGTCATGCATTGGAGGGAATCATCTGCATCGCAGGTACTTGGCAGCACGGGACCGGGCCAACTAGTGGCCCCGGTCCCCGCGCAGCGGTTTCCGCCCTTTAAGGACGAAGGGCGACGACGGTGGGAGGCACCGTCGTAGCCGGCAAGTAAACCGTGCCTGTTTGTCTTTGCGTTTCGGTCGGCCTGACTTCCTGGACCTCGAGTCCCATAGCGGGTGACGCACGAGCGGCTAGGACGGCCGGTACTTCCCTGCTCTCCGAGGTGATCGCGATTCATTGTACTACAGATGGCGTCAGAAACCGCCGACGCGCTTCCACAACAGAAGCCGGCGCGCAGGCACGATCACCCGCGGGTTATGGTGAGCGCTTCGAACTCCGGAAGTAGCTGCGCGTGGTCGCCGCGCGCATCTTGGGGCGTAGGGGGGGGGCAGGGGGGCACGCGCCGTCCGGGCCCTATGACCCCTGCGGCAGGCCAGTCCTTCTCAGCACGGTAACTTCATTAGCTTTTGGCGTCATCGTGACCCTTCCAACGCTGACACGCCCTCAGATCACTGAGGACACGAATGCAGACTGCCACCTCCGAAGCGCAGAGCAAGTCTCGTGGTCTAAGTATATCTGTGCATCACTGCACTCTGGGAGCACCCTGTCCTAAAGGCCAGGGAATAGTGACAGCCGATATCAGTTCGTGTGAAAAACACACATTTTCTAATTGTAAGATAGCTTTTCGACAGATATTGAGAGGGCCCTTCGAATCTGAGGCTCCTTGGATGCGACTGAATGTGGCAGAAGAGGCGCTAGCCGGCCCAAGGGCGCGAGGTGCTAGCAGGCCCACGGGCACTTGTAATGTTTTTTCGCCTCCATCGGCGGAGTCGGGACCGCCCTGCTGTCCCGCTCAGATATACCCACCGGTCCCCGTGCCTTAATACTCCGGGGGACCCTCGTTAACGCGCCAAAGCACCGGCCAAACGCGGGCCACGCCCTCAAGCATGGCGTGCCCAAGACCCATTGAAAACACTCCAACACGATACCCGAGGCGGAGGTACGATGCCCGAGGCATATCAGGTTCCAACCCTCACAACGAAATGACAGATACAAGGGTACGGTCCTTCCTCAGAGGACAGTAAGAAGGTATTACCGGGATTCACAAGTGGGTCATCCCAACCTCGAATCGATCATGCCAAACGAGTCTCATGATCGACCGGAAATTGCATTCAGTATTGCTGTCTTCCCCATTTTGGCCGACGCCATCGATGTCAAGAGGGGTGATCAACTGTGCGAAACTGTTTTTCAGCCATCCACTCAGCCGGATAAAGTGGTTCGACCAATGGGCAGTCGACCGAGACCCTGTCTTGACTTCGACCACATCGGCCGAAGTTGGGAAGACAGCAAAAGCTTATCCTAGAAAGCATGGATCTCCGCCTGATTCATTCGAGTGTCGGGCCCGAACCCCGAGAAGGGCGAGTCCGCCTTTGGACTGTTGAGCTCTGCTCGGGAATTACATTCTAGCTATACTTACACGGGGGCTCTTCGTGACTCAAGCTCGTGTATTTGTTTGCATTCCATTGTTGTATGACTTGTACTTGTTTGTACTTGATTTGTGTATCTCTTGGTGCGCTCTCCTCTTCTTGTGGCGAGCTCGGGGAGATTGTGCGTGGCGTGGGGACTGGATTGTACGGCGGTAGGGGGCTTTGCACAGTGCATGCGCACGGTCCGCTTTGGGAGGTGCGCCGCAGGCCCTGCAAACTCGGAGTGTGGAAGTGCCTGGGGGAGCACTGAGAGAGGGTCTTCCCTGCGATCGGCGAAGGGGTCGCCTGGGGTATATCAGGCGGTCCCAGTGGGCCCAAGACCGCAATCCTAGTAAACCAACGCATCCACCTATCTACCTCCCACTTCACATGGACCATCCAATTAAATGGTCCCCATCAATTGTCACCGTTCAATAGCCGACGTGTGGACATGCTGCCACTCGAGTACCTGGGGCGCATCGACTGGCCTGGGCAGCTCCTGGTGAACCGGAAAAACATCAAGAGCATGGCGCAGGCGCTCCCGCCCCGAAACCAGACCGAGCTCAAGAGCGTTTTGGGAATGTGCAACGTGTACCGGCGGTTCATCAAATATTGTGCGCATATCGCGAAGTCCCTGACCAAGCTCACCAGCAAGAATCTACCCCATGTTCTCTTCGTGCTGGATGCCGCCTAGCTCGCAGCCTTCCAGTACCTGAAGGACCGCCTCACGTCGATGCCGATCCTGGCACTCCCGCGCCTTCACGACTTGTTCATCCTCGACACCGACGCCTGTGCTGTACAAGTCGGGTGTACCCTGCTTCATCAACAACCGGACAATGAGATCCTGCCAGTGGGCTTTCACAGCCGGGGACTCACCCGGGCCGATCAGAACTACTCCGTCAACTTCTAGATCTTGATGCCGTCCATGCCGGCAGCACCACTGTCCAAGATGCCTGCTTGTCGTAGCGCTCGACCTTGCCGAGTCTTGCGCCTTGACCGTCACGTCCTTGAACCTCCTTGTCCTTGTCTTGTCCACACTTGCCACGACCGCCGTGACACCGTGTAGCACACCCTACCCTTAAATCAGCCCCGGCTCTGGGCCCATAACCTGGTAAAACGCACTGAGGATAGGCGATGGGGGACCACGGTGGAGTGGTTCAGTGGCTTGAGCCTTAGTGTCGTCGTGTGAACGTGCTTCTCTTGGTTGTCCGAAGGTTCGCCCACTTCTATCAACCGAGAAAACCTCTCAAATAGTCCCCACCGGGCCAAGTGCTCCCCCCTTTCGCGCCCACACCGACGCCCACGCCCTCGCACCCAATCGAATCACTCACCAATTCAAAAGCCACTAGAGCAATGCGAAAATCCAATCAAAAAATGACAAAAGGAACGCCCGAAGGTGACCCAACACGAAAGAGTGCAACTTGACCACGTCTTGAAAATGTTGCATCAGATGTAACATAGGGGTCACCGACCAGTCTCCATCCTGGAACCGTAAGTGGAATCGGCGACGAGCATCACAGTCTAACGCGACTGTCTCGTTCCCGGGAAAGTCCTCTGCAACTTCTACAACATGGCTCGCCTTCGTCTTGGCGAACTCGACTCTCCGTGTCTTGACGACCTTGCAGTCGTCGAAGATGACCTTGTACGCCTTGCTGCCGTCCGAATATCCTGACTAGACGCCATTCCCCGCCTCGTCTCATAACGTGCCGTCGATTTGACTCCTGTGCTCCACCACCCAGCATGTCGACCCAAACACGTGGCCTTTGTTGGGCTTGTTCCCGGTCCACAGCTCATATGGCGTCATTCCTGCGGAGAGCGCTGAGCTGGTCACGCGGTTCTTGATGTCGACCGCCTACTTGATGGCATCCGCCCAGATATCCCGTTCGCCTTCCGCATCATGGTGCGTGCCATGTCCACGAGAACTCGCTTGAGACTCTCAGCAATCCTGTGCTGCTGCGGCGTGTTGGCCGCCATTGTCTGCTGCGTCGTGCCGTTCTTATCGTGAGGTGCCATGAATGCGGGCGACATGTACTCGCTGCCATTCTCGGAGCACAGGACCTCGATCTCAGTTCTGGTGTGCCTTTGGGCCTTCGTCAGTCACTCCTAGTACTCCGCTAGAAGATCGCCCGTCTTCTGTAAGAAGACCACGTCCGTCCAGCGGCAGAAGTCGTTGGAGAAGGTGCCAAAGTAGAGTGCACCGACACTGAACAGCACTGATATTGACCTGACAAGGTCCCAGTGCACGACCTGCCCCGGTGAAGGCTGACGGCGCAAGCATGACAGGTCAGAAGAAACCATGCTGCTGCCGCCTGCTGTACACTTTTGACTTTAGCAGCTTTGTTATTAATCCTTTTTCTCTTGCGTGCACAGCGCTGGGCAGCCTCCTCTCCTTGCGAGGCTGTGCGCTGGCGGGCGGCAGAATGCAGAGAGTACGGCGAGTGAAGAGCGGCCCGATTCACAAAGACCGTGCCGCAGTTGACCTCCGCACTGACATTCGTCGACCTCTACAGAACCGCGGCAATTCCCTCGGCGGTCATGACGCGCGCCTGGTCGCGTGCGGTCTGACCACCGGGCGCTACCCCCAGATTGCCGTGTGCCCGGGCGAGTATCGCAGGAATGCTGAACGGCCACAGCCCGGTCGTCTTGACCGCCTTGGTGACGTCTAGGGGGATAGTAGTGCGTCTCTCGGAATGGTAGGCAGCCACTCTTCACGCGTCACGGGTGCTATTTCCCGCCATGACGGCGTCAAAGATGTACGTATCGTTTGTCCTGCGCGAAAAGGGATAAAGCGGCCCAAAGAGCCCGGCATTCTCCGGCTGCAGGAAGTAGGAGGCGTTGGCTTCAAGGCGACAGAGGTACGCCTGCCGCTTCAGGGCTCGCTTCAGTGCGTCAGTGCTCATATGAGCCGAGAACTGGTCGCCAAACAGAGTCAGGGGAGGTCCGGGCATTGCGCACTTCCCACTCTTCAGCTACCAGGTCCAAGACGCGCCCAAACAGCTCGGCGTTCAAAAAACCGTTATCTGTCCAACACAAATTGCTCGGCCACGAGCGATGGGTGATCCTGGTAGCTGGCTTGACCACAAAGTTGACGCATGACTGCCCGTACTCTTTAAACTTGGCTTTCAGCACGTAAACGCTGATGAGAATAGACCCACTGGCCACCACAAATGTCAGGAGGGAGGCGACAGTGCTGCTGCATGTCAATGAAGCGTTGGCGGGCCCCTTGGAAGCGTGTATGACGCGCTGGGTGGTAAGGCTCTCACCTTTGACCACGATACTCGTCTCATCGAGGTTCATTACTGACGCAGGCGTACAGTGGTGAGTGCTGAGAAACTCCGTCAGTTTTTTAAGGAAGCCCGTAACATTAATAATCATTTGCACTCCCACTTGCTTGTCAGCAAGCGCTTTGTATAAGCGAGCGCGTAGGTGGCGATGGTCGCAGCAGAGGAATCGACGCAACCACTGCTCGAACACGTCCAGAACCCAGCGGCGGCTCACTATATCTCGAATTTGCAGCTTAGACAGAGGTTGGTTAATTTAATAGAAGACTTGGACCACCCCACCACTACATCCTATTGTTTATCTGTCAAACGGCAGTTGCCGTGGTCTGACGTAGGCCCCGTAGCTCGCCTGTGGCGGGTGGTCGTCAGGCCAGCAGGGACGTACTGATAGGGAGGGGTAGCTCGACGAACCTTGCACAAAGTCCGAGCAGACTCAGCAGGAGTGCGTTCACTTCGAAAACATAAGTCCGTTCAGGTCACTGTGGGTCGGGGGGGGTAAGAAGCGCAGGCTACATGGCGATATGGGTGGCGGAACCGCCACCCAAGATCGAACTTTTATGACCTGATCCGCAATTTTTAGACGTCGTCTCCCAGTGGGCCTTTAGGACGCCGCGGTGGTAGTGCCCTAGCTACTGCAGTAGCGTGACGGGGCCACTGTGCCTGAAGTTCTCGGCACCCACGCTGAGCTGCCTGGGCTCGGCACTGGCCCAAGACGAGCTCGCAGTCGCCATGGGGACGGGCATGGCTGAAGTTGCCGGCGAGATGCCGGCGCTGCGCACGCACGGACCTTCTCTGGAGCAGCACGTAGCGGGCCTAACAGCTGGAGCGGATCGGAGCGTCTTTGGATACAATTTGTTCGAGACCATCTTCCTCGTTGTCACCATCCCCGTTGCCTTCTTCACGCTGGTTGATTTACCTGACGTACAAAATTTATCGGACACGGTTGAGATGTGGATGTCCGTCCACTGGGTGATGCGCGTAGGCGTCAACATCTCCTGGGCAGATTTTACGCTCGTCACTTGTGCTCTTTAATGGAAGGCGGCGGGGCGCGGAAAAGACGTCAGTTGGCTAATCGCTGCAATGATGGCCCCACGGGTGACCGTGCTTGACAAGGTCATTTACACGAAGGGGTTGACAGGGCCGGTCATGTAATATCTCGTAATACGTGGTACATCCTTGTTTGCAGGTGGTCAACTCTGGCCTCTGCGCGTCCGTAACGCGAGCAGTACTCGTGGATTATCTAGGCGCGGTCGCATGTGCTATGTCTTGGACGACGTTCGGGTGGTCTTGGCTTCGGCAACCACTGATGAGCGGGTGGTAGAGGTACCTCAAGCCACAGCAGTAGCTGCTCTTTCATCAGCCATCGCCACGCCGGCCATTGCTAACGCAGACGTGCAGCGGTTCTAAGCACCACAACGTTGGTTCGTCGTCTGGCCGAAGTGACCTCTTGATCAGCTCGATCCGTCGAAGGTACTGGCCCGGAAATCGACCCACAGCCCAGCCTCCCCCCAACGGGAGGAGAGGATCACGGCAAAGACCAGGGGGGAATCGTAGTCCAAAGCACAGTTGGTTTTATAAAACGGCGACGGGGAAGGCGTCCCCACTCTCAATACACCCCTCCCAAACCCGAACGCCGGTGGTCAAAGTAGCCACCCCAAATGCGCCAAACCGATTAATCCCTTCAAAGCGAAAAGTTCAAACAAGTAGTAGGGAGGCTGGGAAAACCACTGGGGAAAAGCCCCGCCCCCGACCGAATCCAATCTCCCCGAGATCTGGACAGGTCATTCCCTTGCTGGCCCGGATCGGGATATTTTGGGACGGCCCCCGGGAGTGTGCTGTACACAGCTGAGGGGCCACGCCCCTTCCAGCTGGGGACCCCCGACCGCCGCAAGATGGGTTGTGGCCTGTACATCATGGCAGAAATATGGCTGCCATCGATGTCAGCGCTGCACCTCTATTCGCGCCGATACCTCTTCATCTTCCCGTCCCCCCGTGGCGTCATTACGGGCCTCTTATGTTCTTACGCCGCCACGCATGCGCGCTAGAGCGCAGGCATTGCCGACAAAGCTCATTGCAAGGGACAGTGGGGAGGCATCGGCATCGGCTGCCGCACAACCGATGGCACCCAGCCCGGAATAGGCAGCCAGCGTCACGAATACCTCAGCCGTAGGGAGCTCTACATGCAGCACAGCGCTTGAAAAAGAATACGACCTCGTCTGTCATGCCAATTGGCCCACCTCCGTCGATGCCAGAGACGCTGTATATGTACGACAACGAGGAGGTGCCGGAGAGTTTTGCAACGGCACGTGTTCCGCTCGGCCTAGATACGAAAGCCAGCATCGTCAACACGTCAGCCGTCGACAGCAGCTTATATAGTGTAGTACTACGGGGCCCCGTGCGGACGAGGACCACCGCGGGTGCGCCGGAGGCGCAGGGGGACGAGGCGACCGGCGGGGGGCGACGACACCGGCGGCGGTGGTTGTTAGCGAGACGGCGACGCGGGAGCGGGGACGACGGGCCCGCCCCACTGCTCGGCCCGAGCCACCGGGGGAGCGTACCGGACCCGCCGCACCGCGACCCGCGGGCCCCACGGGGGGCCGGGTTTGCGCGCCCGAGAGGGCGCACCAGGCGACGGCTGACCGGGCGCCACGCGGCGGGTGCAGCGCGTTGCGCGTGGGATTGTTACTCCCCCTCGTCTGTAATGATCGCTTCGGGGGACTTGACATGCATGGAGAGAATTATCTGCACTGGTTGGTGACGGCCCGGGTCAATTCCTTATTTGGAGAAATTGGACCGGGCGACGGTTGCCGCCCTTTTTAGGACGATGGGCGACGATGGTGGGAGGCACCGTCGTCGCCGGCAAGTAAACCGTGTCTCGATGTCTTGGCGTTTCGATCGGCCCGACTTCTCGGACCTCGAGTCCCATAGCGGGTGTCGCGCGAGCTGCTAAGACGGCCGTTACTTCCCTCCTTCTGAGGTAGCCCCCTGGATTGTGGTACTACATTTGGCGCTCCGGGTGAGACCCGCTGTACGCACGCCGTGCGTGTCGCGGATCGACTCCTCTTTCGGTACCAAGAGTCGGAGGACCCTCGTTTGTTGTGTTGCGGCGCGGTGACGGAGGATCTCCGATCGATACGCGGGCCCCGCTTCCATGGCTCGCGGATCTTCCTCATCTTCCCCGCTTGACGGGGGCGCTCCTCCGTTTGAGATGTCCGGCACAAGCCGGGTGACGGACGCACCACCAGCGGGAGACCCCGGGGCAACACCGGCCTTGGGCGCCGTGGCCGCCGTTGGGGGTGGAAGGGCGGTCCCGGTTGGCGGCTGCTGTGCGGTGGCGGGTGAGTCGATCTCCCCGCCCGAGGACCCCGGCCGCACGCCGACCACCGGGGCTCGTCCTCCTCCCGGCGCGGGACGGACGTCCACGCTGATGAAGCCCCAGGCAGGGGGCGCGGGGGTTCACCCTTCTCCCCTGGACGAGCAGCGCCTGGAAGGGGCGCCGCCCTTTGGCCCCCCCCGCGTGGACGCGGTGGGCAGTTCATCGGGAACCTTAGTTGGGGGGGGGCCGCGTCGATCAATGGACGCGCTGTCGCTGGAGGAGGACGAGCGGCAGCTCCGCGAATCACAGCGTTCGTTCGGGGTCACCCCGGAAGAGGTGGCCCGGGCCCGGTGGCAGAGGACCACCCGGGACCACTGGTCACTTGACGCGCCGTCCGGAACGGGCGGGTCGGGGCCCAGCCTGCAGGGGGTCGGCGGAGCCGCGGCTCCAGAGGCCTATTCACGGTTTCCGGATGCTGTGTTAGGGAAATCGGCCTTCCGGACCTATTCCAGCCGCATCTCACACAAAGATGTGTGAGACTCTGGAACGCCAACGGGAGGTCTTGCAGGATCTACGTCCATCCCTCACATACGTTGGCATAGGTCGTATTGTGGAGGAAATTACTAGATACTCAATACATGCAATTGGTTAGAATTCCATTGCATTGCATCCCGGTCCGACGCAAGGCAGACGTGCGCCAACGGCCTGCACCGACGTC
>Ga0209187_1004481_pt1 | contig 10606 bp, 9 predicted proteins | sample BantaG_FD_187430 | JGI IMG/M metagenome (GOLD analysis project Ga0209187, IMG submission 187430) | Marine algal microbial communities from Bantry Bay, Ireland - BantryBay_4 metaG (SPAdes) (version 2) | ecosystem: Host-associated > Algae > Red algae > Unclassified | place: Bantry Bay, Ireland... | reverse complement strand
CGTGACCATCCCAAATCAACTGGTCCTGCTCGTCCATCGGCAAACGCAACATGGTGCTCCTCATGCCGCCAACCTTGGCAGCCCTCACGACCTCCAGTGCGTTGACCCCTTGAATCTGCAACCGTTTGTGGACACTCCATCCCCGACCTGAACGCTGTGCCATGGATCGCTGTCTGCCACAATTGGGGACGTGAAACTCGACGGCCCGTTCCGGGTGATCATCGGTGCAGGAGAGCAGCGCTATGAAGGCTGGGTTCCAACAGACCAGCATCAGCTCGACCTGGCCCATCAGAGTTCTTTTCAGGCTTTCCTGGGACCAAGAAGAGTGGACGGCTTCCTGTGTGAGCACGTCTGGGAGCATCTCGACCTAGACGAGTCGCGCCAAGCCGCAGTCAATTGTTTCAGCTTTTTGAAGCCAGGTGGCTGCCTCCGAATAGCAGTGCCGGACCGACTATTCCCGGACGAGGCATACCAACGCACCGTGCAAGTAGGCGGCCCGGGTCCTGCAGATCACCCGGCCGCAGACCACAAGGTTGTCTACGACCTCGACCTGCTCGTCTCGGTGCTGACACCCGCTGGCTTCGAAGTCACCCCACTGGAGTGGTGGGACCAAAACGGCACCTTTCACGTAAGCGACTGGAATTCCGAGCGCGGCACTGTCTACCGATCTTCTGTGTTCGATCATCGCAACGCTGACTACCGGGCAGGCAATGGTCCTCCCGGCTTCACCAGTCTCATCGTTGATGCCATCAGACCTCTCGACGCAGCACTTGTGGATCGCGCATAGCCGACACTTTGAGGGGCTCTACTCAGGATCCTGAATCGATCCTCGTCGTGCCCCGCATACTCACTTGGACCAATCTCAGGGGCTCAGCACAGGGTCGCCAGTCGAATGTTCTGGGCAGTTGAACGACGCCTACGTTTGGGCCCGAACAGCCGCATGCACCTGCACCCGCATCGAGGAAACCTCTCCGCTGGAGGAGACATCAAGGGGCAGACTGTACTGATCTGAACTAAATCTCCAGACCGGTACTTCGCGGTTAAAGCGAGCCGACGTCAAAAGGGCTGCAAGGGCGAAGACCTTTGGGCCAAGGGGCACAATCACCGGACGGGAATTCTCGCTCGTACCATAGACAAGTTGCTCAAGCAGCTGAAAGGTTCCTACGGCGTCGAGGACGTCATACGAAAGGACGTGATCAGCGTCAACCATCTCGATCAAGGTGTCGTTCTCAGCGGCAACAACCTCATAGTAGTCCTTGTCTTCGTCGACCGGGAGAAGCGCCCAGACCTCGGACGCCTCAAGCAGCTGCAACGCTCCAAGCGCCTCAAGAGCTTCGTACCCGAGACCGAAGATCGCCGTTAACCCGGCACTCGACGTGGTGGCGGGCAAGCCCGCGAAGGCCGGCAACACTGGCCCGGTAAAGGACAACGCGCTCCGAACATCAGGTGGCGGTTGGAAGACACCCGGGGTATAGACAAAGTCGATCTCCGCCCGCTCGAGCCGCAGCAAGCCTGAGACCATCGCTGCCAACCGAGTCCGCGAGCATGAGGACACATCGACGAGCACCCGAGGCACACCGGTCTGACCCACGGCCTGAAACAATCTCCCCTGAAAGGCGTCTACAAATTGAGAGTCGGACTCAATGTCGACAGACGCTCCCATCCGGTACGCAGCGTCGAGATTTTCGACGTACGACTGACTGCGACGGCTGTCATATGCAGAGATGAGAAGTCTATTGGCCTCTCCTCCATGCCTCTCCAGAAAGAACCTTGACCGCCGTTCGAACCCAAGCGAACCGACAAAGAGGTCCCAAGTGAGAGTATCCAGATCAGGCGATTCTTCGACCCAGAATCCAGGCTTAGCTTGATGCGGCAGGCTCGAACGTGGGACTCTCAAAGGCATTAGAACATACGCCCCTGGTCCATCCGGGGTGCCTGCCGCTGCGGTGAACCCTCCATCGTGCTAAGAATCGACGACAGATTGACCTGGCGGCCCTTTCGGACTGGCAACCAATACTGCGTGCCTTGCAGAAAGCTCAACCGAAAGCGACTGCCGATCAGTTCTGAACTAGGTCGAAGCAGCGACTTGTCAAGTATTGGGTCCAGTGCTACAAGAACACCCGTGTAGAAGCCGTCAATGATGGCCCTACTTAGCTGGGGGCTAAGGGTGGAGTCAATTTTGAACGTCGTTGCGGGGTCCGGACTGAACGTCTTGCCGAGGTGGACGGCCTCCTCAAAGCTCCGGCCGATGCGGTGAATCACATCGATTGCGAACATGTCTCCAAGGACACGCCCGTGGCGACTTAGGTATGCGTTTGCTAGTGAGATCTGCTCTCTTCGGGCAGACTCGATCGCAGAATCCTGCCACTCTTGGCGAAATAGAGGCTGAAGACCGGCGGAACGCGCGGAAGGGTTGTCTCGCAACTTCTTTAGCAAGCGATTAAGCATGCCCATCAGGGCCCTCGGATTTCCATCAGCGAGGAGAAGGATCGTTGGATAGCCGGTGTACACGCTGTGGACCTTGCGGCTTCGACGGCCAATTACCGTTCCCTCAGTCAAATCGGCTGCTGGTCTCAATCTCTCAAGCCAAAGCGTCATCACCGGAAGCGCCTTGCGAAATCGAGAAGCCCTCTGTGCCGGCGTCAGACTTGCTACACCGTCTCCGAGTAGTTCGGCGTCGTTGGCGTACTTCGAAAAACGGGGTTGAGCCGCCGCAAGCGCATTCACCAGTTGCTGATCTGGAAGGCGCTGGGTTGTCTGATAGTGCGACGCAACCGAATCTCTCACCTTCGGATCAGCGAAAGCAGACACGCCGAAGGCCTCAGCGAGCGAGCCATACTCTGGCACGAGTCGCTCGAGAATGTTTCGGGTCAGGGTCTCCGAGAAGTCGAGGACGGTGCGACTATCTTCGAATCCCAATGTCACCGGTTTGAAGTCGTGTCCAGCATGTAGGAACGAGTCTTCGACCTCAGTGAGATAGTCATCGGCTATTGAAAGAGGCGTCAATGCTATCTTGAGTCCGAAGCTAGGACCAAGGGTGCGGATTAGCTGCAGTATCTCTGACCTCGAAGCCTCGTGTAGGTACTCGATTTCGTCGAAAAGCAGGAGCCACTTGGGCGGCAGACCCGATATCGAGGATGCGAAAGCCTCTTGGGATTTGGTGATGACATCAGCGAGACTAGGCGTCCGGTACCTCTCCCTCAGAACCTGTACCTGAGTTCCATCACCATCAGCCGCTGCCTGGATACTCGATGACATTTCGAGCTGCGCGTCCGAAAGAGCATCACGCAAAGCCTCCAACGACTGGAATGCGGGGCTAAGTCGAAAAATGCCGCAGATACGCCGACAAAGGTTCTCCTCGCCATCGGCGAGAAATGCAGCGCGATCCTTGACAAGTTCATGTTCGACAGCATCTAAGACCGTTTGGACCAGATGCAGGCCGAGTTTTCCTCGGCGAGTCGCTGCAAATGCGGTCCGAGCAGGTCCCTTCGGTAGTTGGTTCTCAGGGACCTGTAGCTGCGCACGAAGCACCGTGTCTGATCCGATGTAGATCGGCAGAGAAGGAAGCTGCAGCAGTTGATCACGCAGCGGGCCACTCCAACTATCAAGAGCAGTGCGCGTCAGCATCTTCATCAGAGTGGTCTTCCCAGATCCACGCGGCCCGACCAGAACTACGTTGTCGCGTGAGGTGAGCGCCTCCAGGTACGAACTCTTAACGAAGACCTGAGCGACCTGCTCAGGCCGCATCTTGTTCGCATTGAAATAGCTCTGACCAAGTTCATCGGACAACGTCCGGACCTGCCCACTGGTCACGACGCCCGTAGTCCCAACTCACGCCACTCGCCAGTTTGTTTTGAAATGAGGACCTCGATGTCGTGTGTCGACTCAAGAGTGTTAACGCACCGCAAAATGTCCTGCGGCGGAAGGTACCTCAGCTCGGGAAACTTCCTAGCAAGTTCACTGCCAGAGCATCGCTGACCCGAACTGGCCTTGACGTGCGATGCGATTCGACCAGCATACTGATTCGTCACCACACGAGCTCCAAAGCCGCCGAATCGAGGAATGTTGAATCCGTCCAGAGCCGGGATCCAACGAACCGCTGCCCAGTCCCACGCTCGGAACTCGATCACCGGCGGGTGGGCGGTCCCTAGCGATGCGTCCCGCACGAGGCGCAGTGAATAGCACTGATTACGTGCAACGCCTTGCTGTGGACCATAGAACGATCCAGAGAATGAGCCAGCGGAGAACACCGTAGTCGTCGAGTTGACGACGCCAATTCTCGGATAGTGCTTGTGCCCATGGACCATATACCAAGCCGCATCCGGCAGCCGGTCGATCATCGCAAACAACTCCGGAGCATTGGCGAACTCGCTGTAGTCGTCGGCATCGATATCGCCGTGACGATGCGGATGGTGGTGACAAATGAGCAAGTAGCAATCGACCGAGCTCATCCTCCCAAGTTGCGCCTCAAGCGCATCAATCGTTTCTAAGTCGAGGTGTCCCGTCTTGCCGCGGCGTGCGACTGGGTCTCGTCCGTTCGTGTCAACGTTCACTATCCGGTATTGGTCGGCTCCGTAGATCTCGAAGCCATCGACCAACAAGCAATGAGACGTCGATGGCTTTGCGATCCGATCCGGGCTTCTCTTTGCGGCTGCGATGGTGCTGTACGGATCCGCCACACCGTTCAGGTCGTAGACATCAACGTCATGATTGCCGGGAGTGAACAGAATCGAGGTCGCGTCGAGAGCGCTTGCAAGGGCCTCCAATTCCGCCCACCCAAGCTCGAACCCTTCGGCAGCGGAACGGTTCGTGAGGTCGCCGCAACATAGCAGAACGTCAGCGCTGATCGCCTGGTCTTCGACGAGTCGGAGTAGGGCATTGAAGGGCGTACGAAGCAAGCCAGCCGAGGCTGGAAGGTGAAGAAGCGAATCGCTTCGGTTGTCGACCTCCGATGGTCCAATGCAATGGAGGTCAGACACAACAAACATCGACAACAGCTCGGTCACGTAGACGGTCCCGTCTCGAAGGCCAACGCGTGGGAATAGAAGAGAACCTCGGAGGCAAGGCCTCGCTCCTTCACCTTGGTGCTGATTGTGGACGACCGCAACAGGTCAACGCTGTCAAAAGCGCTGTAGAGAGCTGCTATCTCAGGAGCCGATGCGTTCGTCACGAGTACGGAGCAGCCTCGATCGGCGAGCGCGTTCGCCATGGCAGCAAGTCGGACTTGGTCATTCCAGGAGAAGATTGTTCCGTTGTATTCGAGAAAAGTGGATCGCCTCGGTGCAGTAGTCGCATATGGCGGGTCAAGGAAAACAAGGTCGCCAGGTGACGCTTGGTCGAGAACTGTCTCGAAGTCGGCATGTCGCACCGTGACGCCAGGTCTTGCGATTAGCAATCCACATGCGGCGAGAAGCTCTAGAGTGCAGGTGTTGCGAGACTTCGGGCGGCCAAAGGGCACATTGAAGTCGCCCTTCAGGTTTTCTCGGTATAGACCGTTCCAACATGTCTTATTTAGGTAGACAAACCGGGCCGCTCTGGTATGTGGCTTGCGCGGTCGTGACGATCGGATTCGGTAGTAGGACTCCTTGTCGACCTTTAGGCGTACCAAGGCCGAGCGCACTTCACGAGGACCGTTACCGACCGCTTGATACGTTGCTATCAGCGGAGCGCACAAATCGCTAATGGAAGCACTTACGGGCTCAAGGAGAAAGAACATGCTGCCGCCACCCAGAAACGGCTCGTGGTAGGTCAAATAGCTGCCCGGCAGATAGGGGACGATTTGTGTCAGCAGCGAACGTTTGGAGCCGGCCCACTTCAGAAACGGCCGGGGAAGAGTTGAGATTGGATGTGAAGCTCGTGCCAACAAAGCCTCATGGTCGATCACTGTTCCAGAAGGCACTCGTGGGGGCTGTTGACTGACCGTCGACGGCAAGCTCCGGCTCGCCGTTGCAGTATTGACCATCACCATCGCACCCCTGTGCCACACCCGTCAGCCGACGCCGAACCATAGCGCCTCGCAATGCTGCGTGTTGCCGGTTTGAGACTACGTGGCGTTGGAAACTGATGACGAACTAGTGACAAGCGCTCAAAAACGCAGGAACCGCAGGCCTGTATGCGGTTCACAGTGTTGGACGGGTACTCGAACCAAGACATACTCTTCTTCGGCAACGGCGGCGACATCGCCTCCAACAACCCCGCCGAACAACAACTCTCCGTCGTATGCCTACGCATCCTCCAATCAGCACTCGTGTACATCAACACGCTCATGATCCAAGAAATCCTGCAACGGCACGACTGGACGGATCGGTTAACCGAACCAGATCGGCGAGGACTCACGCCACTGTTTTGGACCCATGTTGCTCCGTACGGCGAGGTGCGATTGAACATGCAACGACGCCTCGACCTTTAGCCTCTCGCGGTCGCCGCCGGGAGGAGCGCTCTTTGTTAGTAACGCAGATCCGCGAACAATCCGAAGTGGTCAGAAGCGAACAGCTCGTCGACGGGTGCGGAGCCAATAACCTCGGCGTGAACCGGGTGGCCAGCGCCATGAGCCTTCGGCCACAGACTGAAGATGTGGTCGAGTTGGCGTTCGGGGTATAGCCCCACGGCTGCAAATGGATTGCGACTCGAGTACGTCGTTGTATCTCCGGTCGCTGCCATTGAAACGGCGTCATAGAACATCATATTTGGCGCATACACCGGCGCTAGTCCCGACAGTCGACGAATCTCGTCCGACTGCGGGTCAGCGTTGAAGTCACCGCAAATGATCAGCGGGTTTGCCCGTTCAGCTTTGTCTCTCGCCCACGTACACAGTTCAGCCAGTTGAGACTGTCGGATATGGCCCAGATCCATGCGATATTCGAGCATGAGAGAAACCACATCTAGCGAGCCCCGGGGGCCATCAACTCGGGCCATCACGGCACCGCCACCGCTGCCGGGTGTCTCGGTCTCAAAGACGATGTCTGCGACCTTGGTGATTGGCCACTTTGCGAGAATGGCATGGCCGCTGATTACGTCGTCATAGACCCGATCACCGTGATGGAAGAACTCCATCTCAAGGTGTGCACCGAATCGCTCGGCCTGGCTCTCGTCATCGACTACCCAAGCCTCTTGCAGACACACAATGTCGGCGTCTACTCGCCGCAGCTCGCTCAAAAGCAAGCGTTCTCTGTCCTGCCAAGGCGAGTACCGCGCCCACGTGTTCCAGGTTGCGAGCCGCACAGTCGTTTCTCGCAACTCTCCGTAAGGGGCCATCGCATCGAACGCCATGTGGGAACTGTAGATCATTGAGGACGCTGGTTCCCGGGGTGGAATGTCCACACCGCGTTTCTGAGACGGTGCCCGTTCGACTGTTGAGGGAGCCCTTTGGGTGTTCACAACGGTGCCCATACTCAACGGCTCAATAACATCAACGCTGACCCCTCTTTTCTTCACAGCCCAGCGTGAGGGGCATCCAGCCATTCAGGACCAACGCCGATTCTCGTTCGACCCGATGGACCCAACGACCGAAGTTGCCGCAGTAAGCCTCGTATTTACTGCGACAACCCGACCCCAGACTGGTTGAAATCCCTGAAGTTGTCACAGGGCGCGCTTAGGGTGAGTGTACGCATTTACTGCGGTAACTGGAGGGTCCCGCCATGGGACAGGTACATCGCATCGACGATCACACAACAACTGAGAGCACGCTAGAACTCGAAACCGAGACTTTTCTGGCCACATCGGACTTCACCGACACCACCCGCGCCGTCTACAGACGCACGCTCATCGCCCTCGCCGACGATCTCGAACAGGGAGTCAGCGTAAGCGCTATCAGCAAGACGGCTCTCACCGGTCACCTCAAAGAACGTTACGGCAACGCAACACCGGCGACCTTCAACCGCAACCTCGCAACCTTCCGAAGCTTCTTCGACTGGTGCATCGAGAACGACCGCGCTGACGCGAACCCAACGACGAAAATCAAAGGACGTAAGAAGCGCCGCAGCACGACGGCCGAACGACAAGCCCGGCCAATCAGCTACGACGAACTTGATGCGCTGTGGTCAGACGACGGCCACGATCGCCGAGATCGCTGCTACTGGGCAATGCTCTACGACACAGCAGCCCGCGCAAACGAGCTACTGCTCCTCAATATCGAAGATCTCGATCTCCCGAACAAAGAAGCCATCGTCACCGGCAAGGGTGGGAACGCGGAACACATCAGCTGGTCAAGTCTTACCGCTCGTCGACTGCCAGGCGTGATCGCCGACCGGGCTGAGGGTCCGTTGTTCATCTCGAGCCGTCGCCCCACTCGAGCGCCAGCGGCTGGCGATCTCTGCCGCAGGACTGGTCGAGCACGGCTCTCGTACCGCCGAGCCGCCGAACTTTTCAAAAACGCGACCACGAAGCCCGATGGCAGCCACTACACACTCCACCAGCTCCGCCACTCGCGATTGACACACCTTGCAGCAGGCGGGGAAAGTGCTCCGATGCTCAAAGCCAAGAGCAGACACACATCGCTGCGCTCGCTCGAACCGTATGTGAACCCGTCACGCCAGGACGTCAAAGACATGACGAACCGACACGACCCGAATCGAAGGCGACGATGAGCGAAGACAATTCCGAACGCACAGGCCGCGGACCCAAACCGATCGAGCGGACCGTCCGCCGGCTGTTTGCCGAACAGGTCGGTTGCGCTCGTCCAGGGTGTAACAGGCTTCTGATAGATGACCTCGACGGGAAACAGGTGCAAACCTGCGAGATTGCGCACATCTGCGCATACGCGACACTGGGGCCCAGGCATGATCCGACGATCACGCCCGACGGAACTCGGGAATTCGCGAACCTGCTGCTGCTGTGCAAGGACTGTCATGACCTAGTAGACGAATACGTCGATGACTATCCGCCGGCACTCCTGGCCGGTTGGAAAACAGGGCAGAAGAACTTGGCTCTTGAGAATGGTGGTGAGTACCTAAGCGATGATCAGGTACTCACGGCTCTCGCAGCACTGGAGGACAAGGCCCAAGCCTCCCCGCATGTCGCTCAGATTGCCCGGCAGCTTGAAACGATACGAGCACTCGTTCGCTCGCTGGAAGCTGATATCACCAACGTCCTCAGGGCGCGACAGGCAGAGATCGACGAACTCAACCGCACAAGCTGGATCTACGATTCAGAAACTGGAGAAAAGCTCACGGTCCAACTCTCGCGCAACAGCGAATTGCAGTACCGGGAGCAAGCGCAATCTCGCAGTGCGGCCTCGTTGCCAGCGCTAGCGACCGCCGGTACAGAATTGCGGGCTGAGATCGCTGCGGCCTCAGCAGTAACTGACCGAGTTCCCGTCGGGTACATCGAGTGGACCAGCAACGAACTCGACGAACTTGTTGCGCGCTGCGGAGAACTTAGGCTCGGTGACAATCCATGCTCAGCGCTCACCCTCGCAGTTGACAGCGTCGTCGACCTGATCAAAGGCGAGAACGCTCGAGCCGAACCTCCAGTTCCCGAAGAGCCATTGCCGCCGGATGAATCCGAGATGGCCATCGCTCTCATTCAAGATCTTGCCGATCGGACACAGCCATACCTACGCGCTAGCAATCGTCCGTTCGACGAGAGTGACGCAAACCAGATCCTGGAGATACTGCCGCTAGCTATCGACCTGGGCAGTCAACACAACTTCTCGGTCAGAACCTTCATGTACAGGCTCGTCGCGATGCTCAAGACGGCCACCGAAGAACAGATCCTCGACGTAACAGCATCGATCGAAGAAATGCCCCACGGCGTCATTGCAGAGTTCATTCAGATAGCGACTGTCGAAGACATAGGGTTCAGCCTCGACGAGACTGCGGCCACCGAGCTACGCGCCCGCCTTGTCGATCAACTCGAAGCCAACGTCCAAGACATCGGATACTGGCACTCAAACAAGAGGCTCATGTCACAGGTGATACGACACCACGCAATTTACGTAGACCCAGAATCGACAGCAGCACTCATCCTTCCGATGCTCGATGAACATCAAGATCTTTGCTTTGAAGTGCTCACCTGGTTCGCGTGGGAAGACAACGACACCGGGAGCCAAACTTTCGTGACCGGCATGGGCCCACCTCTGCCACAGTTCATTCCCGCTGACCCCATCATCACGGCCGTTCAGAGCCGATACCCAGATCTGTGCGGACTCGACGAGTTCAAAGCACGCGCTGAACCCGATCCCGAGCGCAGGCTCGCTGCGACCTTTCTGGTTGCTCACGGTCTATGACTACCTGGCCCCATATCGGGCCGACCTTAACGACATGCCTACTTTTGGCGCCGTTCTCGGGCGGCGTGAAAATCTGCCCACCGGAACCAGAGAACACGTTGTTGTGTGCGCCTTCGGCCGACTGCGCCGTCGCGATAAAGCGCAGCATTGACCGCCCCTGCTTCTTCGGCGTGTAGCCCTCGACGACCGCTCGGTCGGTTCGACGTTGGCGTTCGTCATCTTCATGACTGTCAGACCCCGTGCGTAGGTTCGGCCCATGCACCAGAGTGATCGAACCAGTTACCTCAGCAACTTCGAAGAGATCGTCGTCAACCAGGGCGTTGGCATCCAGCACGTGATGGCCAGCGAGAACACGCCCAGCTTCAGCTACACCGTCGGCCT
>Ga0209187_1004479_pt1 | contig 10608 bp, 10 predicted proteins | sample BantaG_FD_187430 | JGI IMG/M metagenome (GOLD analysis project Ga0209187, IMG submission 187430) | Marine algal microbial communities from Bantry Bay, Ireland - BantryBay_4 metaG (SPAdes) (version 2) | ecosystem: Host-associated > Algae > Red algae > Unclassified | place: Bantry Bay, Ireland... | reverse complement strand
TTGGAGAACTGGATGATAATAATCCTTCAACGATTGAAAGTGATATGTTAGTAGATTGGGTCAATAACAAAGACATTGTTTATCATGGTTTTGTTAAAGATATACGCAAGTTAATTAAAAAATCAAATTGCGTCATTCTACCTTCTTATCGCGAAGGGATGCCACGTATTGTTCTGGAAGGAGTGGCAATGGGAAAACCAATTATTACGACGAATGTTCCCGGATGTCGAGAAACAGTCGAGGATAATGTTACCGGTTATTTAGTGCCTGCTAAAGACGTACAAGGACTCCACGAAGGAATGAAGAAATTTATGGGGCTGGATATTCAACAGCAAAGAGCAATGGGGACCAGAGGAAGAGAAAAAGCAGAGCTGGAGTTTGGGGAATATAAAATTGCGAATGAGATTTATGAGATTGTAAAAATCGCTAGCGATGAAATTTAATAATTTGTTGGTAATTACCTACTATTTTCCTCCAATAAGGTCGATCGGAGTAATACGTAATTTTAATCTGGTAAAATATTTTACCCAGTATATTTCTGAAATCACAGTTATTACTACGACCAATCAGGATATTTTACCCGCCGAGCCAATGCCAACACCTTCTTCTGTTAATATTCAAAAAGCATTTACATTTGATTATCGTAGTTTAATGGCACTTCGAAAAAACCGCAATAGTCCTCATTTGACCGACGAGGAAAAGAAAAATTGGATAAGTAGATTTTTAGTAAAATTACTTCGAAGCTTTCCTTTTAACTTATTGATTGGAGAAGGCGGTTTTTTTTATATTATAAATGGCTTGTCGTTAGGAAAAAAAGAAATTATAAAAAGAAACAATTACACTGTAATCTACTCTTCTTTTCCGACTTTTTCAGACCATGTTATTGCATATTTGTTGAAACGGCGATTCCGTGAAAAAACCTTCTGGGTTGCAGATTTTAGAGACCTGCATACTGATCCAATTTATGATTTGGTTTATTTCAGAAAATTTCAACACTGGTGTAATTACTTTATTTTAAAAAAAGCCGACTTGATAACTACAGTGTCTCATGGTTTAGCAGAACAACTTCAGAAATATCATCCGAATGTAAGTGTCTTACAAAATGGGGTGGAGCTAAAAGACCGACCTGAAACGGATCATTATAAAAAGTTTACAATTGCCTATACTGGTTCTCTTTTTGTAGACGAGAGAGACCCGACTCCCTTTCTCGAGATTATAAAATCCTTAATTGATGAAGGGGATATAGAAAAATCAGATTTACAGTTTTTATATGCTGGGAAGGATGGTGAAAGGATGAATGCCTGGGTAGATGAATATCAATTAGGTAGCGTCTTTCAAAGATTGGGATTACTTAGTCGAGATGAAGCAATGAAGTTGCAAGAAAAAACGCACCTCAATTTATTATTGTCTTCTTCTCACGTTAATATGACGGGTGTCTTGACTGGAAAGTTTTTTGAATATTTAGGAGCACGTAACCCAATTATTTTATTTATAAAAGGAATCAAGGATATAGAGTTCGAAAATATTTTCGCGGAACTAAATGCGGGTAAGATTGCTTACCATAACGAACCGTCCAAGATAGAGATGAGAGAATACATTCTGGCCGCTTACCAAAAGTGGAAGGATACTGGTAGTTTAGATCACCATATTAATTTAGAGAAATTAAAGGGAAAATTTTCATGGAATAAATCAATTGAAAATTTACTCCTCGATATTCTAAAATTACAGCAGGTTGATCTATAAAATTTTAACTATTGTAGGTGCTCGTCCACATTTTATTAAAGCAGTTAGCGTTAGTAATGCTATACAGAATGCGTCAAACCTAAATGAAATAATTGTGCATACTGGTCAGCATTATGACTACAGAATGTCACAGTTGTTTTTTGATGAATTAAAGTTACCTGCTCCTAAATATAATCTGGAGGTAGGGTCGGGCAGACCAGCTTGGCAAATGGGACAGATTATTATTAAGTTAGATAAAGTAGTAGAGCGGGAAAAACCTGATCTAATGATTGTTTACGGCGACACTAATTCTACCGCAGCGGCAGCGATTACTGCTGCTAAAAATAATGTTCCTCTAGCGCATATTGAAGCAGGTTTGCGAGAACATTGTAAGCAGGTTCCTGAAGAAATTAATAAATTGTTGACCGACGTAGTAAGCGATTTGTACTTTTGTCCGACTCCTACGGGTGTTGAAAATTTAAAAAAAGAAGGAATTACCAAAAACGTATTTCATGTAGGTGATGTAGGAATAGATTTGATAAGTCAGGGAACAGAGAAATTATCTGGAGCAAAAAAGCTACTGAATGTTCATAAGGTAAAACCAAGAGAATATTTTTTTATGACCTGTCACCGAGCGGCAAATACCGATGAGGTAGAAAAGCTGTCTGAAATATTATCTATTTTATCCGAATTAGATTTAGATGTTATCTTTTCAGTTCATCCTCGGACTCGTCGTGCTATTGATAAATTTTCACTGGACAAATACCTTGATTTTCCTAATATAAAAACGATTACTCCACTAGGATTTTGGGAGACGCAAATATTTATAAAGAATGCTAAAATGATTTTGACCGATTCGGGTGGAATCATCAAAGAAGCCTATTATCATCGCGTTCCGGCAATCATTCTGGATACACAATCTGAATGGATAGAAACAATAGAGGAAGGATGGAACTATCTGGCAGGTCCAAATAAGCAGAAGGTACTCAATAGGATTAAGTCTTTTGAAAGACCTTCAGTTCACTTCAACTCTCTAGGAAATGGAACAGCTGCTACCCAAATTATTAAACGTATTTTAGCCTACTTAAATGCTGAAAAATAAAAAAATTTTAATTCTGGCCCCACATACAGACGATGGTGAACTGGGCTGTGGTGCTACTATTGCAAAGGCAATTTCAAAAAAAGCCAAAGTTTTTTACGCTGCCTTTTCGACCGCTGAAGCTTCTGTTCCAATAGATTATGCAAAAAACCAGTTAGCAATTGAGGTGGGTAACGCAACTCGTAAGCTGGGCATCAAAAAAGAAAACTTACTGGTCTTCAAATATGAAGTGCGAAAGCTCAATTATGTCAGGCAGGAAGTGCTGGAGCAAATGGTGAAAATGAAAAAAGAGATTCAGCCTGATTTAGTTTTTTTGCCTAGTTCGAGAGATATTCATCAGGATCATATCACTGTGACTAATGAAGGTATCCGCGCATTCAAGCACAGCACAATTCTGGGGTATGAGTTAATCTGGAATAATTTGTCTTTTAGTACGGACTGCTTTATTAAAGTCTCAAAAAAAGACTTAAAGAAGAAAATCAAGTCATTGCAAGAGTATAAAACTCAGGAAGGGAGAATATATATGGATCCAAAGTTTATTAAATCACTTGCCAAGGTGCGAGGTACTCAAATAGGCATGAGGTATGCCGAAGCTTTTGAAGTTATTCGCTGGATTATCCGCTAGTAGTAAAGAAGTCCTTTGCTGCCGGACCAACGTTGAACAGATAATCCAATACTGATAAATTGAGAATAAAATCTCCCCATAATTGTGGATACAAAGGATGTTCAAAATCAGTGAGGATCACCTCAATATCTTCTTCTTTAAATATGTTGTACTGCTGATAATTATCCCCACCTCTTCCGGAATAATAAATTCTTCCATTTAATTTTTTGCAAATCTCTACTAAACGTTGTGTCGGTTCTGTTGTATTGACTGCCAGTGTAGAAGATTTAATCAGTGGTGTTTGAATAGAGAAAGCTTTAGTAAGCCACTTTATTAAATCAATATTTATAGCAGTCATACTATTATGTTGCTGCATCAATATAACTTCGAGTTGTGGAAAATATTTGTCAAAGTATGGAGCTTTGCCGTAGTTCATCTGAATGGTTCGGAGTACCTTAGGTAAAATAAAAGCTGGTTGAGATAATTTTACATCTTTAATTTGTAAACTATTGTAGGAAGGCTTTTTCACTGGTAAGGTCAACCATTGCTCACCTTGTGGTGTCTTTATTCGGTTGCGATTTATAAAACTATTTTTACTGTAAGTAACAGTATCTAGTAAAACAAATACATCTGACTGAGCTATTTTGTAAAAATAACCTAACCAAGGAATGAAGTTAGGCTGGTGAATGGCGACTATCTTTTTTTTATTTATCATAATAAATTTTCCAGTATTGTGACTGTTTTAGCTAACATCTGATGGTAATCAAAATAGATTTCTACGTGCTTTCTTCCAGCTAGACTTTTCTCTAACCGTTCTATGGGTGACTCAATACATTTACGAATAGTGCTCGCCAGACTTTTTGGATTACTAGGTTCGGCAATCCAAGCACAGTGATTCCCTTTTGTTACTTCTGGTATACCTCCTACATTAGTTGCAACAATAGGAATGCCGTGAGCAAGTCCTTCCATATTTGCAACTCCTAAAGCTTCTTTTTGAGAGGGAATACATAAAATATGATGTGTTCTAAAAGCTTGGAAAACTACCGATTGAGATTGGTTACCTCTAAAGTCTAGCTCGACATTAGTATCTTTAAATAAAGTCTTTATTCTGTCTCGCTCAGTCAAGAGTGGACCGATGACCGAAATTTTAAATCGATATTTATTTGATAATAAAGAGGTCGCCTTTACCAGTTCTATCAGTCCTCCACGTTGAAAATTATTCTTAATAAATAAAATTTTTATAGTCTCATTAGTTTCGATGGGTAGTGCTTCACAATAAGCTATATTATCTACGTCAATGCTAAGGTAGATTTTTTTTACTTTTTTTGGATTAATATTATACTTAGATTCTATTTCTTTTTTTAGATAGTTAGAATTTGAAAAAACTGTATCAACTAAGTTAGCAGCTGTTAACTCTGCTAAATGATAAAAATAGTGATATAGCCAGCTTGTAGTCCATTTGAAGGATCGTAAATTATAATTAATAAAGCTGTCATCCTGAATAAATCCAAGTACCTTGGTTTTATTAGAAAACATTAATGCACTCCACCAAGCAGCAAAAATATTATTATAGAAGATAATGTCGTACTGATAGAATTGTTTGACTTTGACTGCTTGTCGATGATAGGAAAAAGCTCTAAGCACCATGCTTAGGGGTTTTAAAAAGGAAGGGTAAGAAACGGGGACTGAATAAAAGTTATTTGGAAATTGCCGAACTGCTTCTTTTACATCTTCTGATAAAATTCGAATTTCGTGTTGTGGGAATTTTTCGTTAAGTCGAAATAGATGTTGTGCAAACTGGCCAGCACCGTTATACGTATTGTCAAAATAGCTAGTACAAAAAAGTATTTTCAAAATTTAAATTAGATTTTTTACCTTGTAAAAGTAATGAAAGTTTTGTTTATTCCATCCTGGTATCCGAATAAAAAAGATCCATTTTACGGTATATTTGTAAAAGAACAGGTACTGGCTCTGGCTGCCAGCAAAATATCTGTTTCCGTTCTGTATGTTGATTCATCTTATAAGAAAATTTTTAATCGACAAATTATAGAGGTAAATCAGGAAGATGGTATTCCCGTATATCGCTTGGCTGGCTTCAGTTTTCCAAAAATAAATAAATGGGCATTGAATAAATGGGTTAATCAATATTTGATATTGTACGAACTATACGAGAAAGATCACGGTACTCCGGATATCATTCATGCGCATAGTTTCGTAGCTGCGTATGCAGCTACCATCATCAAAAAAAACACTAATCGACCTTTAATAGTTACCGAACATTTTAGTGAGCTTTTAAAGAAAACTGTCAAAAGGCGCTATCTTGAAATAGCTAACCACACTTACAACAGTAGTAACGGTATTATTGCAGTTGGAGGTTTATTGAAGGAGCGCATTAGTATGCTTACTTCTACGCGGGTTGTTCAAATGTCGAATAGCTTTAACCCCAGGATTTTTTATCCGCCTGCAACGAAAAGGCCTAAGAAAGAGATTTCTAAAATCTTAGGAGTAGGAAGTTTTATAGAAAGAAAAGGTTTTGAAATATTGATTCAAGCTTGCGGTCAATTAATCCATCGAGATAATAAGAAGATTGAGCTAACACTAGTCGGTACTGGACCGTTAAAAAATAGGTATCTTAAATTAATAAAAAATCTCAAAATTACAGAATCAGTTAATATACGAGAGCCATTAAATCGAAAGGAAGTTGCCAATTTAATGCGAACTACTCACCTCTTTTGTTTGCCTAGCTTTTACGAAACTTTTGGAGTTGTTTTGATTGAGGCATTAGCTTGTGGTACTCCGGTGATCGCATCCGGAGAGGGTGGTCCTCAAGAGATTGTCAATAAAGAAAACGGTCTGCTCTTTAGAACTGGAAAGGTAGAAGAATTAGAGAAAGCAATTAATTATATGTTCATCAATTATGAAAAATACGACGGAGAACAATTAGCATTAGCTACCAAAGCTAAATACGGTCAGGATCGAATTGTTAATGAGTTACTTAATTATTATAAAACTTTTTTATAATAAATCGTAATTTTTCGGTTCGTCGATAGCCTAAATGTTTAATAGCAATTAGATTCCATTTTGAATTGCCTGGCATATTTGCATCGGGAATAAAATTGCGGACACCAAAATATTTATAAAAATAGAAAATGCCTTTTTGCAGATCAATGTTTGTCAATAGTCTGATGTAAGAGTAAATAATGTTTTCGAAAAAATTAAAATGTCGAGTGGTTAATTCAGGTATTACCCTATCTAGTTTTTCTAGCATTTCTAGTCTCAGTTTTAGGGATTGCTCCGCGTAATCAACTGGATTTTTGGTCGTAATCTGTCCGCTAACTCTTCGGTTGACGCAAGTCAAATTATCATTGGATACTGCCGATTTTTCTCCTGCCAATATCATTCGAAACATTAACTCATATTCTTGATTAGTAGTTAATGATTCATCCCAAGAGCCGGCAGCAATGACCGCAGACTTTTTCCATAAATTAGCACTCGTGATACCAAAAGAACCCCCACCACTAAATATGGAAAAAATTGGATTTTGCTTGTTATCTATTTTAACAGGCATAATTTCACCAGACAATTTTCGAATATGAAACGCGCCAACGATCAACTGGATTAATGGCTCCACGAGTTTAAATTGAGACTTTATTTTATCTGGATATATCAGATCATCTGCATCTAAAAATTGGATCCATTCTCCCTTAGCCACCGATAATCCTTTGTTACGGGCGGCTGGTGCTCCCTGTTTTTTTTCTTGCAATAATGTAATAAGATCTGGATACTTCTTTTTCCACTTTTGTAAAATAGAAAAAGTCGAATCAGTAGAATTATTATCAACAGCAATAACTTCTATGGGGCGGTAGGTTTGTTGAATCGCCGATTTTATACTACTATCAATGTATTCCTCCACATTAAAACATGGAATTATAATAGAAACGATCATAGAAATCTTAACTTATAATTTTTTAATAGAAACATATTTGCGCTAATTCTTTTTCGTAAAAATAGCGAAGTTGCCGTCCAGTTTTAAGTAGCGGATCAAAGTTGCTATTGTGGAAATTAAGTGTTAAGTGCGTATTTTTTTTATTTAATAATAAAAAACTACGCAATAATTCCGTCAGATCTCCCCCAGTACGCTGGGCTTGATGAATGGCAGAACTATCCATTAAAGCCATGGGGTATTCTACCCAGTCGAATGCATTTTCTTCTTTGAAATTGTACATTCGGTAAGGAAAGCCAGTACCGCACCGAAAACCCAGATATCGGCTATATCCCATTGATGAATCTGTGGAAATTCCATTTTTGCTAAATAAGTAAGGGGTGATTCTCCAGTCCCAGCGAAGCCAGTGTTGACGATTATCCACAATATACTGTTGGCTGACACTCGTTAATTTTTTTTGTTCTTTTGTAAAAAGGTCCGATTTAAATCCCGCATTATAGCTGGGATGTAATCCAACTGTATAACCCGCTTCGTCGGCCATTTTCATAACTTTTTTAGCCGCTGAATCCGTAATACGATATTTGTTATCATATTGAGTTTTTCCTCCGGCCATCATGAAAATTTGTTTGTCTTCCCACATTTTTTCTCGTCGCAGTAAGGTAGAAAAATAATCATAAGGATCTTTTACTTTTCCACTGATCATTTTTGCGTAATGAGCGACATTGTTTTTAAATTGCGATCCGCTCCGATGAATTAAGAGACTAGCTCCTAAAGATCTTAAAAATTTGTAGCTTGGAGTAAATCGGTTAAGAATATCTACGTCGTGCGAAATGGCATAAGTGGACTTTTTCTCTATTTTTTTCTGCGAAATAATTTCAAAGAAAGCCGCGAGTAAATGGTCTACTACGGGGTATTTGTGCAAATTGTTTTTGATTAGAAAGTGATGATCTTCTGCTAACCATCCAGTTTGTCCATTCTTAGGCGAGAGGGCGAAATACTCTTCGTAGCGGCTGATATGGAAAAATAGGGTATTGAAAATATCGAAACCAAAGTGATTGTTTTGTATAAACTGGGCACCATTTATTTTTTGGTGGTTAACGGCGAAAAAATCGACGTTCGAATGTGAAAATGGAGCAGGATAAAAATGATCAAAAGTCTTAGTATTTTCTAAAAAACAGGCGTCAAGGGGAACGGTAAAAAAAGGTCCACCGTTATTTCCGTAAAATAAATCTTTATCACTTGACTGGTTGTCAACGATCAGTAGAAAATTGACTGGCTTTAGGGGATGGGCATTAATGAAATCCACCACGTAATGAAAACGGGTGATGGCTGTATCCGAGAGTTCATGTTGAATGACAAATTTTTCAGGCATTTTAACGCAATTTACCAAAATGATAGAATTGAACTTATAAGCCATTCAGGATTTATCTAGTTAAACCCTTAATGTAAAACTTTACTAACATAAATATAAGAAATTATAATTGCCGATATCTTGTCCTAAGATAATTTAGTATTCTTCTTAAATTCAAGCTGATTTAAATATAATTTTGGTGAAAAAAGGATAATCGTCAAAAGGATAGGCAAAGCTATCCATTTAAAAGAATACGCTTTACCGAAATATATGAATAAAAGTTTAAGAGTGCTGACTTTCATTAATATCGGAGAAAAATTGACACCATAGATAACGAAAAATTGAACCAACAAGATTAAAATCATAATAAAAAAATTGGGAAAGGTGATTAGTGAACCTATGGAAAAATTTAGTTTGTTTATAGTGCTTAGGTCAATGATTTTTTGCCATCTAATAAATAAAATATACAAAGGAACATTTCCGATAAATCCAATACCAAGAGTAATGAAATTAATAAAATGAAAAATTAAGGTCAGGAGGATGAATATTCGAAAAATTGAAAGTTTTGCTACTGCTAGTAAAAACCCGATTTCGAAAAAAACAATTACGTAGTCAACAAATTCAGAATAATTATTATTGAAATATTTCATCACAAAAGAGGATGCTGGAGGAGGCGTGTCCACAAGTGTTTGACATTGAAAAACGTGATAAAAAACAGCTTTCGAATCCAGATTCAACCAGCCTCCAAGGTATTTGGTAAATCCAGCGATAAACATAGCATAAGCAAAAAATAAAGCAATATAGCGAACCGAAAAAAAATTGCGTTTGATAATTTCTGGATAACGAATTTTATCTAAAGAAAAATAATTTCCCCAACCAGAATTAGAAAGTAACAATGGCAATAGTACGAAGAAAATATCGTGGTCAATCTTTCCAAACGAATATTTGAACGTATGCCCAACCAGCATCAAAACACTTAGTGAAATGGCGACGGGCCTAGTGAAAAATCCAAATAATAAAAAACCAAAGAGTAAATTGATTAGTACCGTAATAGTAATAAAAAAAAATGGTGGAGGAAGATCAGTAAAGAATATTCCTAAGCTAAGCTTAGGCGTAAAAAATGGGATAGCGTGATTTGTGTTAATCCAAAGGTAATTGGGTACGCCAATGATGAAAATAGTATAAAGACAGAAAAATATTCTAAATAAACTCAGATGTCTAGTATCGATATTATAATCCTGATCATACCACCAATTTACTAGTTTTGTGAGTATTTTCATTTTTTTTCGTCGTTTTGATTAATTATCCATTCCTCAATAGTTTCTTTTTTAAAAAAAATAGTAGGATCTTCTTTCTTATAAGTGTACTGATCTTTGCGGATAACGATCCGATCAATCGTTTTTTTTGAATCCCAAAGTTTGGCGCCACGTTGAAATAAATAATTATTTAACTTTTTTTCATCTTTGTTACTAAGGCCTGATCCATTCATTTTGCGATTCCAGATAAAAATTGTATAATGATTACTAAATCGAGGATGTAATCCAGGGAACACCATTTTGGGTAAAATAGTCAGGCTATCATGATCTGTATTGTAAAAAGTAAAATTAATTTTAGATTTTTTATAGAAATTTTCGTTTCCTCCATTATAGTAGAAGCCGGGAAGTACGAGTCCGGGATAAGGTTCGCTTATTTTAAACCTGATCCAAAAATGGAGCAGTAAAATTAAAGCTATGATAAAGAATGAAATGTTTTTATAATTCATTAGACTTTATTCTAAAATTAAAATTATGTCCATTTGAAGTTGGACTTATATTTACGGTAAGGGCTACAGACCCTAAAATTATGAAGGCCTGTACAGATAGCCATTACCTGATCTCTAAAATGTTGAC
>Ga0209187_1004477_pt1 | contig 10611 bp, 7 predicted proteins | sample BantaG_FD_187430 | JGI IMG/M metagenome (GOLD analysis project Ga0209187, IMG submission 187430) | Marine algal microbial communities from Bantry Bay, Ireland - BantryBay_4 metaG (SPAdes) (version 2) | ecosystem: Host-associated > Algae > Red algae > Unclassified | place: Bantry Bay, Ireland... | reverse complement strand
ATAAGGGGATAAGGAAAAATAAAATGGCCTCTAAATTTTGCGTCTGAATCGCAGAAAATCCCGGCTGATGGCGGGTTAAACCTTAACATATCATTTACCGGTCAGATGATGATTGGCGCTCTGCCAATGACGGCGTCAAGTTCTTCGGTAGACAATTCACCCGTGCCTTTTTCCTTATAATAAATTCGAAAGATTGTAGGGGCCCCATACCTTGCAACACGCCCCGCATTAGTCTGCACCTTAAAGCAAAAGCGAATCCCGTTACCAAGCGGAACAAAAATGCTGCGTATCGGTGATCCCAATAGTTTATATAATATCTTTGAGTGCGAGCAGATTCGTGAATTTGGGTGTGTTCAGCCATTTGTACCCAAATAGGGGCAGAGAGCTTAGACGCGGTTTGGAGAAATCCGGATGATGCGGTCGCTGGCGTCGAGGAAGGCCGGGCGATGTGCCACGATGATACGCGTTATCGGCAGGTCCCGGATAATCTTGACAATTGCGCTTTCCGTCTCGACATCCAGATTGGCCGTGCCCTCATCGAGGAATAAAACGCTGGGGTCTTGATAGAGGGCGCGCGCGAGCAAAACCCGCTGCCGCTGACCCCCCGATAGCACAGAGCCCATATCGCCGATTTGGAGCTGGTAGTTCATGGGCAAGGCCACAATTGTCTCGTGTATCTGCGCGGCCATGGCAGCTTTATAGACGCGCTGCATATCAATTTCAGGATCGAAGAAGCTGATATTATCGGCGAGGCTACCCGACAACAGACGGTCATCCTGCATGACCACTCCAATGCGGGACCGCCAATCCGCGCGGTCAATCTCGCGCAAATCCTGACCGTCAATTTTCACCGCGCCTTTGATGGGATCATACAGCCCGAGCATGAGTTTCATCAGCGTGGTCTTCCCGCCGCCCGACGGGCCTGTCAATGTCACCATTTCTCCCGCCGCAATATCAAGATTGAAATCGGCGAACACAAGCGGGTCGGTGTCGGAATAGCGGAAATCAACCCCGTCCAATGAGACCGCGCCTTTCAGACCGGACAACCGAGCATCTCCGGATTGGTTTGCGTCCGTTTCCTGAAAGATGATATCCGACAAGCGGTCGAGGTGAAGCGAGAGCAAATTAAACTCAATGCCCTTCTCCAGCAACTGCACAACGGCATCGGTGAAATATTGGCGGTAAGCCAAAAAGGCGACGAGCATGCCGAGCGTGAATCCGCTGCCCTCACCCAGCATCAAACTCACCGCCGCCCAGACAACCAACACAATTTGCAAACCCGTCAGCAGCGTCTCAAAGAATTTGCGCGCGACAACCCATTTTCCATACCCAACATTGGCGTTGATAAAATCCGTATAGAGATTGCGCCACGCCGCCTCGCGCTCGGCCTCGCGGCCAAACATCTTGACGGTTGTAATGGCGCGGATGCTTTCAATGACGTGCGAGTTTTCCAGCGCTTTGGCGTAAATGCTCTCTTCCTGCGTGCGGCGTAAGTGTGGGTAGATGAACCACGTCGCCAGCACCAAGCCCGCAACAGTCACTAAAACAATGCCGCCCAAGATCGGCGAATAGAGGAACATAACAATCAACATGAGAACCGCCATGGCCCCATCTATGAGAACCGCCGGAACGGATTGTGTCAGCGCCTCTTGTATCGGGACGGTGCTGCCCATGCGGCTAATCACGTCGCCGACATGCCGCCGTTCGAAATAGCGCGACGGCAAGCGGATGAGGTGGCGAAAGACATTGCCGACCATTTGCAAGCTCATCTGATTGCCGTAAACAAGGATCGCCCAACCGCGCACCGCTTCGGCCGCCGCGCGCAAAATCACGAGACCGCCAAAGCCAATTGCCAGCGCGAGTAGAAGTGAGCTGTCCCCGCGCGGCAGAACCGCATCGACGACCAATTGCAGGTAGAATGGCGAGAGTAAAACGATGGCCTGCAAGATGACTGACAAAACCAGGGTCTGTGTTATCGCCCGCTTTAATCCGACGAGGCGAGACCAGAGCAAGGATATCCGCGGTTTGATCCGCGCTTGCACGGCTTTAAAGTCGGCTTGCGGTGTAAATTCGACCGCGATGCCTGTGAAATGGTTAGACAGGCGGGATAAACTCATCTTACGCAGGCCAACACCCGGGTCGATGATGACGGCTTTATCGCCTTTGATCTCTTTCAACACGACATAATGATTGAGGTCCCAATGCAGCATGGCGGGGAGTTGTAGCTTTTCCAGATGGTCCAGATCGACGCGCAAAGGCCGTGAGGATAAATCCAAACCATCCGCGATCGCGATGACGGATTTCAGGGACGCCCCCGTCATAGAGACAAGATGCTTTCGCCGCAGAACATTCAGGTCGATATCGTGCCCGTGATAGCGCGCAATCATCGCAAGGCACGCCAGACCGCATTCCGTCATTTCAGTTTGTAAAATAACGGGGAGCTTGGCCGCCATATCTAAGCGCTCGCTCCAAACAGCCAATCAATCAGGCGGACAACGCCTTCATCGGTTTGCACTTGAAATAGAAAAAGTCCCGCCAAACAGATCGCGACCAACAAAACCAAGAGCCCCGTAATCATCCACGTCGCAGGCGGCGCTTGCAGGCGCACGTCGCCGAACAAGGCTCGGGACCGATGGGCAAGCGCTTCTTTACGATATAAATCTGACATGCGTCTGGGTTAGGTAGGCGGCAAGCCATGGTCAAGGCCGAAGGGTTTTTACCGACACGTTACCGTGTCGGCGTTTCGCTGCATTTCATCCCTCGGATAAAATGCGGTCGCTACACGTCTTTCTCATAGGCACTGACGATCTTCCCGACGAGCGGATGACGGACGACATCGCTGGCGAGGAATTTGATTTGATCAATCCCTTTGATGCCTTCCAGAATACCCAGCGCGTGAGCGAGGCCTGATTTCTGGCCGTGCGGTAAATCGGTTTGAGTTGGATCGCCCGTCACGGCATATTTTGCGCGCTCACCCAATCTCGTCAGTACCATTTTCATTTGCGGGATGGTCGCATTCTGCGCTTCGTCAATCACGACAAAAGCATCAGAGAGCGTTCGTCCGCGCATAAAGGCGAGCGGCGCGACTTCGATATCTCCGGCAGCGCGGCGGCGATCCACTTCCTCTTTGCCGAGCACCATATTCAGCGCGTCCCAAATCGGCTGCATATAGGGATCGACTTTTTCATTCAGATCCCCCGGCAAAAACCCGAGCCGCTCGCCCGCTTCCACCGCAGGGCGGCAGGCAATGAACTTTGTAATTTCGCCGCGTGCTAATAATGACGCGCCGTAAGCCGTCGCCAAAAACGTCTTACCTGTACCCGCAGGACCAACTCCAAAGATAATGGTCTCATCACGCATGGCGTTGATGAATTTCTCTTGGCGCTTGGTTTTGGGGACAATCGGACTGCGGCGGGGGAACGGAATAATTGCGTCCACAGTCGCGGCTTTCACTTTGCCTTTGCCCATGGCGCGGATCAGCGCGCGGATATCGGACGGACCACACGGCCAACCGCGCTCCAGCCGTTGATAGATTTCCTTGACCAGCTCACCCGCACGCGCACGGCTGGGCCCGTCGCCATTAATATGCACGGCGGCGCCGGGCGCTTCGATATAGACACCAAAGGCCTCCTCGATCAGGGCGAGGTTCGCATGGTTCGCCCCACATAATCGCCGCACCAAATCGGCATCACCAAATTCAAATATTTCTGTCTGCTTGCTCATGGGAGCAAGATAGAAAGATAGTGCCGGTAATGCGAGCCTCAATTTTAATTATGTCTTGTAAATGACAGGTCCGCCTCTCTTGCCAAGCTCCGCGCTAAGTCTCCGCCTAAATCTCAAACCTAATCTCTGAGCAAAGACTTGAGCCCCGCCCCTTGCGGTTCCATACGCTCTCGGATTAAACAGAGCGCAAGCAAGTCAAAAATGGTCAGTCAGCACTGACCAACAAGGAAACCAATATGTCCAATACAGATGGCGTCGACCCCGCCCCCAAAAAAGACCCCGCGAAAGGCTTCCTCGGTTGGGTTGAGCGGACGGGGAATAAGCTGCCAGATCCGGTTTTCCTGTTTTTCTATTTGATTATCCTCCTCGTCATTATCTCCGTTATTGTCGCCTTAACGGGCGGCTCGGCAACTTTGAGTGAAGGCGTTCTAAGCGGGATGCCGGAAAGCCAGATAAAGCGGTTCAAAATCGGGGCTGACGGCGTTATTCCGGCGATTAGTTTATTATCGGCAGAAAATATCTCCAAGCTTTGGGTCGAAATGCCGAAGACCTTTACCCATTTTCATCCGCTGGGGTATGTTCTGGTTGTTATGCTGGGCGCAGGGGTTGCGGAACGCTCCGGCCTTTTTGCGAGTGCCATGCGCTCCGCCGTTCGCAATGCGCCTCTTTTCCTCCTCACGCCTGTTGTGGCGCTCGTCGCGATGATCGGTAATCACGCCGCCGACGCGGCCTATGTGGTACTCATTCCGCTCGCAGGTGTTTTATTTGCGAGTGCGGGCCGGCATCCACTGGCAGGTATCGCCGCAGCCTTTGCGGGCGTGTCGGGCGGATTTTCGGCAAATATTGCGCCGGGGCAACTCGACGCGCTTCTTTATGGCATAACGCAGGAAGCCGGGGAAATCCTAAACGCTGATTACCAAGCGAACCTGCTGGGGAATTGGTATTTCATCGCCGCCCTGATGGTCATTTATTTGCCGCTAATTTGGTATGTGACAGATAAGATCATTGAACCGAGACTCGGAAAATGGGTCGCTGAGGGTGAAAATGCGAGCTATGCAAATGAGGATAAGGCCCTAACTGATGATCAACGCAAGGGCCTGCGCCGGGCCGGATTGGCTGTTTTGGGTGTAATCGCGCTTTGGGCCATCATGACCTTTGCGCCCGGAACGCCTTTAATCAATGAAGCGGCCTGTCCGCCCGAAGTCGCGGCAACGGGCATTTGCAGTCCTATCGCAAATTGGACACCTTTTCTGACATCTCTTGTCGCAGGGTTTATGATGCTCTTCCTCGCCGCCGGTTGGGCTTACGGGAAAGCTGCAGGTACGATCAAAGATCACCGAGACCTGGTTAATATGATGACCGAAGCCATGAAAGATATGGGGTATTACCTCGTTCTGGCTTTTGCTGCCGCCCATTTCGTGGCTATGTTCCAATGGTCAAACCTCGGGCTTATCTCTGCGGTTCACGGCGCCAACGGTATTGAGGCCAGCGGATTGCCGCTCCCGATTTTGCTGGGTCTGATCGTGATTTTCTCAGCGCTCATTAACCTCTTCGTCGGCTCGGCCTCAGCGAAATGGGCCTTGCTCGCACCCGTGATGGTGCCGATGCTCATGCTGCTGGGGATTAGCCCTGACGGCGCGACGGCGGTTTACCGCGTCGGGGACGGCGCGACGAATATCATTACGCCGCTCATGGTATATTTCCCGCTGATCCTCGTCTTTGCCCGCCGCTGGCAAAAAGATTTCGGCCTCGGCAGTCTCACCGCCATGATGATTCCTTATTCCATCTGGATGTTGATAACGGGCGTCATCCTCGTCGTCGCTTGGGCGTTCCTAGGGTTTGATTTAGGGCCGGGCGCACCGATGGCTTATACGCTGCCGGGGTAGGTTAAGCGCCTGCGTCGGTAAAATTTTTAGTCTTCCCTCCCATTTCCTTTGAACAAAAAATGTTCTTTTTTTGTTCTTTCCTCTTGCCATAACTATTGGAGACGGTTTAAATTTCTCAGCGAGGAGTCAGAATGAAAAATGACAAGGATATTGAGAAACTCAGTGAAATCGACTTAAGGGCCAAGCACTCAAAAGACCCCGTAAAAATAGTGGAAGATAATCGCACTGGTGATCGTTTCTTAATTTATCAAGCTGATGATGGGATTAGGGCAGAATTCAGATTTCAGGACGAAGCGCTTTGGATGTCCCAAGCTCAAATCGCGGATTTTTTCGGCAAAGATCGCTCTTCAATTACTAGGCATATAAATAACATTTTTGCTGAAGAAGAACTCCCTGAAATGAGCAATGTGCAAAAAGTGCACATTGCCACCTCAACAAAGCCACTGTCGATTTATAGCTTAGATATGGTAATTTCTGTCGGCTATCGCGTGACGCAATCCAAACAAGCTACTCTTCTGCGTAAGTGGTCGACCAGTACGCTGGTTAAATTTGCCACCTCGGGCTTCGTGGTCGATAAACAAAGATTATCTCAAGCGGACAATTTTGACAGGCTCAAAGAGCTTCGTGAAATTATTCGCGACATTCGGGCCTCCGAAGCTAATGTTTACAGAGAAATACGATCAATTTGCGCAATGTGCCAAGATTACGATGGCAGCTCCAAACAAGCGAGAGACTTCTACGCCAGAATTCAGAACAAATTACTCTGGGCTGTTGTCAGTCACACCGCGCCTGAACTTATACGTCTTCGGTCAGATGCAAGTAAACCTAATATGGGTCTGCAAACTTGGCCAAATCAGAATATAAGAAAAGCCGACGTTACAATCGCCCATAACTACCTGGCAGAACCGGAAATTCGTGAGAAAAACAGGTTTACTGTTATGCTTTTAGATTTTTTTGAAGACCGCGTCGATATTGGAAAGCTGACACTCATGTCACATGCAGAAGCAGAACTTGATAGATTCTTAAAGTTTAATGACCGAGTTGTGCTGCACGGCAAAGGCAAAATGAAACGGTCAACCGCAGACAAACATGCTCATTCCGAATATGAGAAATTTTCAGAAATCAGGAGACAAGCTAGATTGGATTAAGCCAAAACCCCAACCAACGAGTTCCGCCCGGCTTCCTCAATCTTTACATCCACAATTTGCCCGACCAGCTCTTCCGGCCCGTCGAAATGGGTGCCTGTCAGATAGGGTGAGCGGCCGAATAATTGCCCGCCTTTGCGGCCCTTACCCTCGACCAAGACGGAAAGTGTTTTTCCGATGAGGGATTTGTTGTGGGCTTCTTGTTGCGTGTAGAGCAGCTCTTGCAGGCGGACGAGGCGGGCTTGTTTCACATCTTCCGGCACCTGGCGGGGCATGGAGGCGCCGGGCGTTCCGGGGCGGGTGCTGTATTTGAAACTAAATGAGGAGGCATAGCCGATCTCTTCGACGCATTTCATCGTCTCTTCAAAATCAGCATCGGTTTCACCCGGGAAGCCGACAATGAAATCGCCTGACAGAGCCAGCTCTGACCGCGCGGCACGGATTTTCGCAATCAGCTCTTTATAATGCGCATAGGTGTGGTCGCGGTTCATCGCGCGCAGAATTTTATTACTGCCCGATTGGATGGGTAGATGCAGGTAAGGCATCAGTTTCGGCTCTTCGCCGATAATGCGGATGAGCTCGTCATCCATATCTCGCGGGTGAGAGGTCGTGAAGCGGATGCGGTCAATCCCGCCGATGAGCGCAACATGGCGGATGAGTTGCCCTAAACCCCAATCATTGCCATCCGGGCCTTCGGCGATATAGGCATTCACATTCTGCCCGATGAGTGTGATTTCGCGCACGCCTTGGCGGGCGAGGTCTCGGGCTTCATCGACGATTTGCTGCACGGGGCGGCTGACTTCCGCGCCGCGCGTGTAGGGCACGACACAGAAAGTGCAGAATTTATCGCAACCCTCTTGGACCGTCAGGAAAGCCGAGAAGCCTTTGACGTTTCGCGTCTTGGGCAAATTATCAAATTTCTCAATCGTATCGAATTCGGTTTCCAAAACTTCGCCCGACTTGCGGTGAACCTTAGCAATCATTTCTGGCAGTTTGTGATAGGTCTGCGGGCCGAGCACCATATCAACGACGGGCGCGCGGCGCATAATCTCTGCGCCTTCGGCCTGTGCGACGCAGCCCGCCACGGCGACTTTCATATCCGGTTTGTTTTTCTCTTTGTGCTGGCGGATGCGGCCCAGCTCTGAATAGACTTTCTCCGCCGCCTTCTCGCGGATGTGGCAGGTGTTCAAAATCACGAGGTCCGCATGGTCGGGCGTCTCGACGGGCGCGTAGCCAATCGGCGCGAGGACATCGGCCATCCGCTCGCTGTCATAGACGTTCATCTGACAGCCATAGGTTTTGATGAAAACTTTTTTGGTGTTTGAGGGCGCAGTGACATCAGGCTTAGCGGCAATCACCGCAGCTTCATTGACGTCTCTTTGTTTGGTGGCGTTAGGTAAACTAACGTCACGGGACGCGGTTTTATCGCGGGGTGACATAGCAGGCTCCAATATGTGTTGGCGGGCCTATAGGGGCGCGGGCGGGTTCGGGCAAGATAGAATGGACAGCAAGGCGTTGGTGTGATTATATTACACTGTGTCTACACGCTTCATACTGACCCTAGTTTTCGGACTGGCTCCCAGTTCGTTGGCTTGGGCCTGCAGTTGCGCTCAGCTAAAATCCATGAGCGAGATTGTCAATGACGGTGCCATAATCATTCTCGCCTCTCCTGTCGGCGATACTATTGAGGTAGAATGTTTAGGGAAAATTCCGGTTCCTTCACGCCTGCGGGTTTGGAGCGCGTTGGCTGGAGACACTGCAAACTTTGAAGCCATAAATGCCGGATCAAATTCCAGTTGCGCGGTGACTGTTCCGTTGAATCAGACCTCCCTGATTGTTGCGTATCGCGATAAATCTGGAACGTTGAGCTCAAGTCTCTGTGCAGATGGCGGCTTTAGCAAGGATCAATGGCTTTCCTTTTTTGAACAAGGCCTAGAGACTCCGCCGAAAGACAGGTGTTTTCAGACTATACATATGGCCTACGCCTCTGAGTCTATCTTCGGAAAGTTTAAATTAGAGAGACCGGAGTGCGCGGTTCATATACCTGAGTATGATTCCTCGTTTAGAAGGAACAAAGAGTAGAAAATACAATATTTTGCCGTAGAGTTACTCGGCGCTCGCAGGCAACGTCTGCTCTGCCGTTTTCCGCCCCTTAAACAGCCGCATCAAATACACCACCGGAAACCACTGTGCGCGGAATATGTCCTTTGGCGCATCGGAGACCCCTTGCGGGATATTGCAGGTGCCGGGGTCGTAATGCGTGCCGAAGGCGAGGTCCCAAATCGGAAACATATCGCCCAAGTTTTTTCCGTAAACAGCCGGGTCATCCGCATGATGCCAGCGGTGGTAATTCGGCGAGACAAGCACTTTACGAAACCGCCCGTGATCAAAGGGCAGACGCGAATGTACATAGAGCCCATACCAACTGCGCAGGAAGACCGCGATCGCCAGCGCGGCAACCGGCAGGCTAAGCCAGCCAATAATGACAACCGCCACCATTTTCATCTGCACCATTTCTAAACCATGCACACGGAAATTGGTCGAGAAATTCATCTTTTCGTCCGAGTGGTGCAGGCTGTGAATGCCCCACATCCATGGCCTGTGCAGCAAGCGGTGCGACCAATAATTTGTGAAATCCAAAATCAACATCAAGACCAACACCTGGAAGAGCAGCGGCCAGGAGCCGAACGGATCCAAACGCGTCATGCCGAAAGTGTCTTCCCAAAAATTGATCAGATATTTGTCAAAGACAACAAAAAGCGCCGTCCAAGTGAACACATTCAAAATCACCAGCATGAAATTATTGCGGTAACTATAGAGGTCTTCTGCGCTGGGTTTGAAATGCGACCAGCCATTTAACTCCCCTGACGCCCGCTTCATCAAGTAAAGCAAAGGCGGAAACACCAGCAGCCCGGTGATGATTTTCGGGGCTTCGTTAAACTGCTCCCAAAACACAGATATGAAACTCATTAAATCCATACCGGAGGCATAGGGCAAAAAACCTAATATTAAGTCAAAAGATCCGCTGCAAAATTCCTAATCACTTAGCACAGGATTTCTGGTTTTTAGCCGCTGAACTTCGTCCGCATGACGGCCCAATTGCCGGAACGCTTTCTTGAGCATTTTCTGCAAACGCGGCTTTAGGTGCGGCAAGGCCATTTCCATCGGGATGTCTTTAATCTGCATAAAGAGCGCGGTGGCGAAGACCATGTCGGCTTCGGGTAAATATCCCGCGCCTTGCGCCTGCCAACCTTGGGTGTCCGAATTGGAAAATTGCGAAAACTCAAACCGCGTATTGGCAAGGAAAACACCATAGCCCAGATAAATGGCCGTTAAATCTGTGAATAGCTCATAGAGCTCCGGCTCAACATCAAGCGGCTCATGTGCACGATTATGTAGAGCATGGGAGAGCTCATGCGCGAACGTCGCGACGAGCTGGGCCGGTTTGTCCTCCAAGCCCACATCATATTTTATGATCTCGCGCGCCCTGCCATATTTACCCGGGATGAATTGATAGGTTCCGCAAGCCATTTGTCCCTGCGTTTTGACCATTGCCAAACCACCCAAGGACGATTCAGGACGACCTGCCTGGGGTTCCAAATCAAATATATCGCCTTCATTAAACCCGCATTGGGCCTTTATAATTCCAAAAAAAATGCTCAGCCTGCGTCGTGGATTGCCCATCATTCCCCGGAAAATATTCGTCTATTGGTAAAAATAGGCGTGAGTCAGGCAAACCTGCCGCCGACGAATAATTATCAATTAGCCACGCAAAACCGTCAAACTGCCATTCGGCGACTTCGGTATCGACAAGGCGGCGTCCAAACATGTGCGCCTTACGTTTTTTTCTTCCGCCC
>Ga0209187_1004476_pt1 | contig 10613 bp, 13 predicted proteins | sample BantaG_FD_187430 | JGI IMG/M metagenome (GOLD analysis project Ga0209187, IMG submission 187430) | Marine algal microbial communities from Bantry Bay, Ireland - BantryBay_4 metaG (SPAdes) (version 2) | ecosystem: Host-associated > Algae > Red algae > Unclassified | place: Bantry Bay, Ireland... | reverse complement strand
TCTGGAGCGGACCGCCTCTGGCAGTTCCAAACTTGGTGGTGCGGGGCCCGGTGGTGTGGGACAGTTCGGCTTCATATCAGACAATGTGAGGACGGAGTGAGCCGACAGGTAACGGTCTCAGAATTCTGATCGAGAAAAGGCGCTGTGGCAGTGGGGGACGTTGCCAGATAATTAATTTTGATCGTGACAACGCCCTTCACGGTCCAATCGCACGCGACAAGACTGAAAAGAAGCCTCGAAATCCGAACCGCCGCAGCATAGTTCGAAGGCTTCAAATCTCTTCAGCGAATCGGATACAAGCGACTTTAAACTTCAATCTGGCAGATTTATGTGAATCAGGGTGGACGTTATAACGAGAATGCACTGTACTCGGATATACTCATATTCAAAAAGAACGAGGCCGATTTTACATACTCTTAGTTGAATGGTGCAGCCCATTTAATGGCTCCGAAGTGGATAAACGCAAGTCCAATGACTTAGCACTCGTGGGATGCAGGCATACAACTACCTCACAAAACGTCTCTTGAGAGGCGCTTCAGAACGCTCGAAGTCGGGACAATGAACGCATGTATATGTTCGAAAAGTGCTGAACAGGAGTGAGCCAACTCAGGGCCAATCGTCGCTTGTGAAGACGTGTGTCGAGCGTGGCGAGACCCCTCTAGCGTCGCGCGCGGCGGCTCATGCGAGGCCCACAAACATTAGGACGAGTCTCAAGACTTGAGACTAACCGACATACGGTCTTTCTCCATTCTGTGACATCCTTTCTTGGGCACGGTTCCTGGTAATAGGACAGCTTTGCGGTACCGTGATGGCCGATCGAGCTGTCTTCTGTACGAAGACCCGAGGCTACTCTCGTGACACAAAGGGTGCCCAGCATTGCAAAAAAACTGTACCAAGATGGATACCGAAGTCGATGCCCCTGGCCTAGCATTCACTGTCGCGAGGTATCTGCTGGTCATGATCTCGTGTGGGTCGCGTTCAGAACTTGCACCGCAACCCGCTCTGTGATATTTCTTGGCAACGTACCTCGCAAGTATGACCTGTCGGACATACTTGTATAAGAATCTGATTTATTCTGAATAGATTTCGTACTCTTATTCCTATTCTTCTTTTCTCGTCTGCGGATACAAATCCTATTCATATTCAAGAAGTTGCGGCAAAACTCTTATCCGATTCAAGAAATGTTGGTGTTGAGAATATCCGAGTGGTTCGAAAATTGGCAGATTCATACGCCCCTGGTCGTGCACCGCTGGTCGCGTGACGAGGTTGCTGCTCGGCTGGGGGGCGACGTTGTCGATGGGTGGGAGATTGACGATTGGGCGGGTGTGATGGACGTGGGCTTGCCCCAGCAAAGTGATGGCGGGAGCTGTGGTGTGTTTGTAATGGCTGCTGCCGACTGCTTTGCGCTGGGTGCACCGCTAAGCCTTGCGCAAGCTGACATGTCTGTACTGCGACAGCGTATTGGTGTTGCTCTTTACGTTGACAGCTTGACCGCGGCCGATGCGTGCGCCCGCGTCCCTGTTGTTGCGTTGGCCGATGCAGCCGTAGAGGAGTAGGGGGCGCAGATGCTTGTGTGGGTGGCGGGCTTGGGTGGCTAGAATCTGATTGACTGCAGTGTGGCGCGCGGGTACAGTCAATATACACTGTCCCTCCCTATCAGCTCTATCTGTCTGGCCCTGCGTGTCCGCTCCAACATGAGTTCGGTGCGCTCGTACGCAAACAGCAGAGACGTCCTGTTTTCTTTGATACAGTGGCCTGGTGTACCGAGCGGGCAGCTAACCGTATCCGTTCCGCTGCCAATAATCAGGCGCCAGTCGGACAGCGTGGGTGACACTTGGGGTGCCGCCAGGACAGTGATGGGCAGAGCGCGCGACGGGACTGTGCGCCGTCACTGTAAACGAAAGAGCGCCAGGTGGGCAGCTACTGGGTCAGCCCCGACCGCGAAAAGGGACGGGAGGGAGCTCGGCCAGTTGTGGCAGGCTAGTTCAGCGTGCGTTGCTCTGCCCATCTCTTCGATCTCTGCAGCCGGTGGGCCATGCGCGTAAGGCGATAGAGCGTGGGACCCCAGATTGGAATCCGGGGCGACAGGTGACCAGACAGATGGAGCTTCGGCTCCACTGGGAACCATCAGCAGTGTCGCCATATCACAGGTGACGAACTGCCCGTCAACGAAGGACAGTCTCGACGAGGCTAGGTCTCCCTGATTCCAGTGACCGCCCACAGCCCGCCACCACGCTGGAAACTTGACAGGTCTATATCTTGGACGGAGGACTTCGGGTATGTTGGCAGATTTCCGAGGGATCTGCTCCCGGATGATCGCCCATCGACGCCCCCACTGTGTACGAGGCATGGGCTGGTATGGGTAGAACGCCTGGGTGGCCGGAGTGTGGAGCGTCAGAATCATCGTTATGAAACCAGGACCTACTATTGCTTTTCATAGCTTCCGTCTTTCTGACCATGCGCGTTTACTGCTGCACGCGGGCGGTCCGCTCCTTTGACAAAGCTAAGGTACTGTTTGTGTACTTTTGCATGATTGCGGCATTGGGTGTGGTGAGATCAGCGGTTGCCGGCGCGGGCGGCGAGACAATGAGCAGCCACCGAAAAGAAACCAGCGTCAGTCGGGCAGGTCCTGAGTCCGCTCCAATACCGGAGTGAAGCGGGTAGGAACGCGGCCACTGGTGGTGGACTAGTGCGGCTGAGCGGGCCGGCTGGTGGAGACTGCAGGGGCCGGCGCGACAACAGGTCGCACGCGGGGCACCACCTCGGTGAGAGGCGGCACATATATAGGAAACAGGAGCTTCCCGTGCCGTGGAGCCTGGAATCGGCTGCTGCGAAGCCTGCATCGCCCGTATCGATACACGTACGGGGGTCTAACCCTAGGTCACTAGGTCACAAACCCGTATCCCTATCCGTTTTTGGATCGGCCCAGTAGAATCGGAAAAGAAAGACTGTCTCTTTCTGAACAATATCGCACCCACAACGAAACGAACCAGAGCAGACAGCTGTTGGAACGTCATGCTCAACGCCGCTGTAAGCCCTGCTGCTGTAAAAAGCAAAGTTCAAGAAACCAGGTATTGACAGGGCTCGAACGCCCGACTCCCGGACGCGACCCGAAGGTCACGCCCAATGAAAAACCCTTACTTCCCCTTAGCCTACCCATGCGACTTCCTCGCGGCTTGGTGACCGCTGGTGCATTCGACATTTGTACCCGTGCGATTTTGAGTGAAAGTTTTGCGATTTCACATTTTTTTTTCTTGCGCTTCAGATGCTTTGATTTGCATGGGCTTTGCTTTGATCCCTGATGCTTTGATTTGGTGAGCGTTTTGATTTTGAGTGTGGGCGGGCGCGTGCGCGGGCGAGCTGCTTGGGCTGCGTGGTGGGCTTGAGTGCTCCGACTTGGACTACTTGAGGAGTGCCCTTGATGGGAAGTGGGGCGCTTTGGAGTGATAACCAACAAAGCACGTTCGCACTCATACACACAAGCTCAAACCACTCAACCACTTCACCGTGGTCCCTCATCCCCTATCCTCACTGCGTTTTAACAACAGCACCTCCAGGGCCCTCACAGCGCGTTGAAAAGATCTGAAAGTGGGCGATATGCCTCATGGATATCACGGGCTGTAGAATATCCAGCGAGTTCCTCCGACCCGGACGATATGAGTGAAATGACCAATTCCTGACGAGGTACTAGGTTGGGCGGCATTCCTGTCTCCGCGGACCGATGCGGTATACGGGGCAGGTTGTCCACCTCGTGTCGGGGCCTGACCTAGTCAGCTGTTCAAAATACAGGAAAAGCTATCTCCTGGGAACAAAGTGGACCGTCCTAAAAGTATTCTCTCAGGGAAATGAAAGTCTAAGTCGAACTGGTATTTCAAAATTGTCAGACGAAACCCAGCGGAAGGCGCTTCATGTTCGTGGGCGGATCGGCCTTTGATGTTCGCACCTTTGCAGATGACGCTTGGCACTACTGTCATCCCATTTTTGACTGCGCCATCATTTTCTTGTGCATCCGGCAAGAACGGTTCTAAATGGGTGTCTGATTCGATGTTTGTCCGAAGTGTTGTTGGTTGTGCTCAGGAAAATATGTCCATCTAGATACGGTAGCCCCCTTCGCCACCACTGTGCGGCCCAATGCTCCCCGATCACCCGCCCAGATCGGGCCGCGTGCGCGCCCGATCAACCGCACCGTCGGGCAGCTGGCAGCCGCATTTTTCCGAGTACGCTGACCTCTGCAGGCGTACTGGTCCATCTTGTGCACCGGCTTCGCCCCGTGCTGTTCGGTGGCACTTGTGTGTGCTTGAGGAGCATAGTGGCGCTTTTCGTTTCGCTGGTTGCGTTCGCGCCTTGTAGGTGCTTCCCCCTACTCCCCACTCCCCCTCCCACACACGCTAGCGTGTTTGTCCTTATCGTCCCCTCCCGCTCTGCCGTCAGGCATTTCCCGCCCCTGGTCCTGCTCTACCCGGCCGTGGTCGTCTATTTTGGGTCGTGGGGTAGCAAGAGTCGACGGGCGGTACCGGTCTTCTTCCGCCTGTTCTCTGGTGGAGATGCCACCTACTCCTGGAGCGGTGGGCTCTCGTTTGGTGCTTGCGGTCATCACGCCCCTGACCTCCATCCTCCTCCGGGCCTCCGATGAGGGCAGCATTGCCCAGCAGCTGCTTTCCCTGGAGCGAGGTAGCGTCCTTGCCTGCTGCTCCTTTTCTTCATCCGAGCCGGCCATGTGTTGGCTAACGGACCCTGCCGCGATTGCTGCTGTGGTGAGTGGCATGGCCGGCGGGCCATCCCGTCCTCGCTCGCCAGGACGGGGCTCCTCGGTCTGGCTCGTTGTGGTCGGCCGGGGTACACGCGCTTGCTTCGAGATGGATACTTCGGGTGTTGGCGGAGCGGTGCAGATGCTACAAGCGTCGGCGTCTTCTTTTTGTGTTGCTGCCCGCTTCGCCTCCGCCCCTGACGCCTACATGTGGTTGGCCAGCGACGCTCCTGTGACGTTGCTTGAGCTGCTTGGGAAAACTACGGCCCCGTTTGCACCTGCCGCCATGCAGCCGTCACGACCGGAACCCACGCACCCATCACGGATCGAGTCGCCGCTGGCTTCAGCACGGTCGCCCGCTGCGTGGTCGAGTGTGGCTGCTCCGGTTGCATCGTCCTCGTCGACCCGAGCGCGGTTCGACGAGATTTCGTCGTCATTGTCGAGAACGCCGGGCCGGCCGGTCACATCAACGATGCAGTTCAAGGGCTCCCACGGCTCGCTTGACGTGCGCTCCGACCGGATGCCACCGACAACCGGTGCGGCCTCTGGGGCTGTCGGCGGACGCGGTCCAAATCGTGGGCCTGGTCGACAGGGTGGCTCCATGGCGTCGGGGTCAAGGCCGCAACCGCCTGACCGGGCACCACCCGGGAGCAGCGCTCCATTCTCTGGGCGTTGCGGGTCTGGTCATCACTCGCACGACTCGGGTACGCGGCACGGTAGCAGTAGCTGCTCGCGCGGCTCGACGGTGGATGCGATGCCGCGGTCAGTCCATGTTGGCGTTAAGCGCTCGCGTGTGTGCGACGCAGAGGACGGGCCAGCTGCTTCTCTTAACCCTGCAAATGCTAGCCCTGATGGGTCCCAGCTCATGTTTACCTTTGGAAGCATCCAGAAGATGGTAGCGGACTCCGCTGCGTCGCGGGAGAACGTGGACATGGAGGAGGCGCTCCGTCGCGACGCCGTCATCGCGGCTCAGCGTCCTGCGACTGCCAAGGACCCTGACGCGGCCGCTCTCTGCTCTCAACTTGTCGTTTCGTAGCATGGGTACGATGCACGCCTTGGCGGTGGCGGCGGCGGCGCTGCAGTTGCAGGTGCGCACCGGCTGGTACGCGACGTGGCAGGAACAAGTGCCGACCCCGTCGGCAGCGACGGTCCACCGCACAAGGGCCCCCTCTCTCGGTAAGCGGCGGAGCAGTCCTGGACGGCAGTCTATGGGAGGTTATGTAAGCGCGCGCAGAGCACGTTCGTCACTGGTGGACCCGGCGTCGGCAAGTCGTCCTTCCTGCGGGCCTTCTCGTGCTTTTTGCGTAGTCGGACGACCGGCGACAGGGCGGTAGTGACTGTCGCTCCTACAGGAAGCGACGCCAAGACGGCCAAGGGCGTCACTTACCACTCCTGTTTCGGGTTTGTAAAGGACGACAAGATGATGTGCTCCGACGGTCTTCAAGAAGCTGCTCGTCTTCTGGCGCTGGACCGGTGGGCGCCCATCGCCCGCCGACTGGCCAAGGTGCAGGTCCTCCTGATCGACGACATCTCGATGGTGTCGGCGGATAACATGGACGTGATGTACCAGCTACTGCGGCAGTCGCGCCCGGCCAGCGCGGCGCCGGTCGTGCTGTACGCGTTTGGAGATTTCTTGCAGCTGTGCCCCCCGTTCGGCAAGATGGCGTTCACCGCGTCGTGCTGGACGACCGTGTTTGGGGCGGCGTTCCTGGAGCTGACGCACGTGCATCGTCACGGCCAGCCGGAATTCGTCGCCGCTCTTCACGACGCGCGACTTGGACGGTGTACCGCAGCTGTGCAAGCGCTCATGGACGAGTGGACGGTCTCCGATGAGGCGAACGAGGCGCTCGAGTGTGAGGTGTTGCACCTCATGACTCGACACAAAGACGTTGTCGCTCACTACGCGACGTGTTTGAGGCGGTTGTGCCCGGACAAGCGGCTTCCCGACTTGATTGCCGTGGACCGTGTGAAGGAGGATCACAATCGGGACCGCACGGTGCGTGTTCCCAACTTGGATGCCATCTCCTCGGACACCATCGCCGCAGCTTTGATTGATTGTGTGGCTCCCCCGCGAGTGCCCCACTGTCGTGGCGCCTGCGTGATGCATATCTCCAACTAGTTACTGGCACTTCGTCTCTTTCACGGGAGCATTGGCAACCTGGTTGACTATGAGGAGAACGGCGACCGGGTCGTGCACTTTGCCGACCATCAGGTTATGGCGACTACGCGCCGCGGCGTCCAGGGGGTGCGGGATGCTGGTGCCGACTGGGTCGAGGTGCTTTGTCCTCCTGTTGAGTTTGAGTCGCGCATTTTGTCTTGCTCTGGTGCCGTTGCTGTGCGTTTTCAGGTTCCTTTTGTGCTTGGCTGGGGAATCACTGTGCACCGCTCGCAGAGCTTGACTATGTCAGAGGCCGTACTGGACGTGGGGCAGGCTTTCGGGGCGGGTATGGTGTTGGCCGCCATGAGTCGGGGGCCCGACAAGAGGCGCATGCATGTGCGCTCCTTTTGTTGGAGCCTCTTAGTTGCTAACCGTGATGTGCTGCAGCTGTACCATGCTAGCTCACGTTTGTAGCTATTTTTCAAACGAGTGATGCCGTTGTTCCTTTCCTGCCGCCCCCAAGCCTCTGCCAGTCTCGCTTCCAAGACTGCATACGTCCCTCTGGCCACCACCGGTCCAAGATGCGTGGGCTCGGACCGCCGTCAGTCAGCCGGTAGTAGCCTTATCAACGTCCATCCGAAAATGTTCCCTATCAGCAACGAGCCACAGGGCTCTGGTCAACAAACGGAACCAAGGTAGGGCAATAAAATAGTACAGTTTACTTCATGCTCAGTAAGGTCCCGCCGATCCATCCTCGTCCTCATCGTCCAAGGCGGGCACGTCCGTGTCACCATCGAGGGGTTGCAAGCCAGCGCCAGAGGTAAGCGGCAAAGGAGTGCGAGACACAAACGGGGAAGAGCGGGAAATTGAGCGGGCACTTGGCAAGGTGCGGGGTGCAGGTGCCCCGTCAGTACCAGCAACCATGCTATCGAGGGATAAAGACGGCGTGACAGAAAGAGAACCATCGGCAGAGGTCACGGACGGAGGCACAAAAGAAACATCACGGTGGGGCACACTGGATCCATGTGATGAGAGTCCCAGATGCATGTTCACACCCATGGATGCACACGGTGCAGGTAGACCAGCGGCCCTCGGCAGCGAGACAGGCACCCCCTCTCTCGTTGCTCTGTCCTCGACAGGAGCGAGTCCCTCTGCAGAAGACGGAGGTGCCGTGACTTGGCTCGTGCTCAATGCTCCACAATCCGCGGGCGGGTCACCCCTCGGCTTCTTGTGAGCCACGCTTCTGGGCTCAGCTGCCGTATTTGTGCTAGGTGGTGGGCGCTTGGAGCGACTGCGCACTGGTCGTGCAGGACGCTGGGAAGCCGACAGTGCTGCTGGTGGCGCTGCAAGCGGCTCTGCGGTAGGCGCCGCCGGCGGTGGTGGCGCGTCGGCTTGGTCTGCTGCGGCATGGGCTTCGTCATGCACCGGTGGCCCCCCACGACGGCGAACGTCCTTGCGGTAGGCGCGACGGAGGGTGGCGTTCTTGGCCTTGTCAGCCGCAAGGAAAGCGTCAACCTCCGCTAGACGCTCAGCAAGAAGCTCGCTGCTTCGGCGTGCAGGCGGCGCCGCCGACGTTCCACTGTCGACCGCCTCAGCGCCGCCACCATCCTTGAGTGCCAGCAACAGTGCGACGGCGTCTGCCAGACCGGCCGTCTCAAAGTTGTGGCAGGCCGCCGCCTCAAGTGGCACCATGCTAACAACAGGTGCACGACCGGCGGACGCCATCTGCGTCCGGATGAAGCAAAACGAGGGCTCCCAAGTGCCCACGAGGAGCAAGCAGGCAATAGTGGCTGCAAGCAGGGGCTTGAGGGACGAGGCAATGTGGACGACGTCGATAGCTTTGTCCAGGTTGTGGAACTTGAAGTACCGGAGCGCCTTCACCGCCCACCAGTCGATGACGGGGTTGATACTGCTCATGTTGACCGTGACGATCCACTTGGACGAGCACGTCGTCCGCGTCGGGTGCAACGCGAACGCGGCGGTCCCAGCCACGTGCAGGACGGGCGCGGCGCCGCGCGGGAGGCTCCAGGATGGCCACCATCGTGTGAAGAGGTTTCGAACAGAAGACCAGTCCGGCTCCGCGTCGGTTGCCGAGATGATGCCCGGGTTGGTGCTTTCGCCACTGTGCAAGCGGGTCAGAGTCATCAGCCCGTCCAGCAGTATCTTGCGGAGCACATCCTTGCAGTCCGATCGCACTAGCATCTTCTCAAGCACAGCCTTTACAGCGACCACCGCTTCCGTTGAAGGCATGACTATAGGTTGGCTCTTGACCTCGGTCTTCTTGGCTGCGTCGCCAGCAACCTCGACCAGCGACGCATCTGTGGGGTCGTCCGTGGTGACGTCAGGCGGGGGTCGATCGCGGCGATCGACGACAAGGCCGCCCTAGTTGGGCAGCCCATCAGCGTCGCAGCCGCCAGCATCAACCTCCCCAGTGGCATCTTCTCAAGAGGCACCAAACGGTCGATCCTGACGCAGGACCAAACTGCCCTCTGGGATGAGGCTGCCGCCACCGTCGTCGCCATCGTGCTCGGCGACTGGATCGGCGTCACCCTCCGCCACCTTGTAGTCGTCATGAGTTGCCAAGCTTGCTTCCCTGTTTCTAAGACCGACAGCAGTTACAGGAGCGCGGTTGGCGCGAGTCGCGGCAATGCGCAGGTTCTCCAACTGAAGCGTGTTGGCCTCGGAGAGCGCCTCCAGCTCCTCGTTCCGGTCAGCAAACGCCAACCCCATGTTGATGACCCGACTGCCATGGCCCTCCCCGTCAGAGAAGAAGCCCAGTCTGTCTTGAATGCGGATTCACCGATGTTGCGGGGCGTCCATGGGGATGTCGTCCTGGCACATGCGACTAACGGCCGCGTGCAAGACGGCTCCTGTGGGCGCCAGGTGCTCGTCCAACTTGATGGCCATGTTGTAGAAGGCCTGCAGCATCCGTGCGAGGAAGGCCACCTTCGAATTGTCCATGATGCCGAGCGACCGGAAAAACTGCAAGTACTCCTCGTTGGGGTCCGTGGGCATGGCCTCGGCACCGACCTCCATCGTCTGCAAAACCAATCACAATGCTATGCACCAGTAAACGAACAAGCAAACAGTATGACAGAGCCGTCAGCAAGCTGCAGGGATCGGGCAGAGAAACCGCACCAGCGCGTACCGCGAGGCACTATCGGAACAGTGACCTGCCGCACGGCAGTGCGCCCTCAGTCGCAGCATAAAATGACCACCCGACACCGACAAAAGGCGGGGAGCTCACGGCAACTCCGAGGAGAACGCTGGACACTCAGGGGAAACAATAGGGAATCGCATGAGGCGGGTATTGGAAAGTACACGAGAGAAGGGCGGCAATGAACATACCGGCAACAGCTCAAACGCCGACAGCAACCACTCAGCAGTGCCGGGTGCGACGGAAGCGCGCGCAAGGGTGCACAATGCCGCTCCGCCCGAGGGAGACGCACGCCTGGGCAAAGCGGCGCCATGGTGGTGGGCGCGACGACGGTGGCGTCGACGGGGACGGCAGCAGCGTCCACCGCGCGGGCACATCGTGGTGGCGGATTCGGTGTGGCGACGTGGGGACCGATCCGTTCGGTCTGGGGCCGTTGAGCTGTCTTCGACGACAGTGAGGTCCGATTTGGCACCCCGACCCGGAGATCTTTGATGTCGGGCCGCTGTGCAGTGTGGCCCCAATCGGTCCTGATTGCCAGCGCCAATGTCGGGGATGCGCCCGGAACCGAAGGAATCTCGTTATTGATTTTGTCAATCGACCAGCGCATCTGG
>Ga0209187_1004475_pt1 | contig 10616 bp, 17 predicted proteins | sample BantaG_FD_187430 | JGI IMG/M metagenome (GOLD analysis project Ga0209187, IMG submission 187430) | Marine algal microbial communities from Bantry Bay, Ireland - BantryBay_4 metaG (SPAdes) (version 2) | ecosystem: Host-associated > Algae > Red algae > Unclassified | place: Bantry Bay, Ireland... | reverse complement strand
TTGTTCTTGCGCTTCTGATGCTTTGATTTGCGTGGGCTTTGCTTTGATCCCTGATGCTTTGATTTGGTGAGCGTTTTGATTTAGAGTGTGGGCGGGCGTGTGCGCGGGCGAGCTGCTTGGACTGCGTGCTGGGTTTGAGTGCTCCGACTTGGACTACTTGAGATGTGCCCTTGATGGGAAGAGGGGCGCTTTAGAGAGACAACCAACAAAGCACGTTCGCACACATACACACAAGCTCAAGCCACTCAACCACCTCACCGTGGTCCCCCATCCCCTATTCCCACTGCGTTCACAACAAGCACCAGCATAGCGGACCACGCAGCGATGGCGGTGGACGGCGGCACCGCCACCGGAGAGGTGCTCGTGTCTCACGAAGTGGAGGGTGACGGACCCGACGTCAAACGCTCCACCAACCCGGAGATGCTGTGTCAGTTTAGGCCTAGCGGCAGATTCTATGCGCACGTTAGCCCAACCAAGATGGTTGACGGGATCTCGGTCATCGCTGACCAAAGTCTGTATGACATTTGTATTCGCAACCGCGCTCGTGCGCACACTCGGCGTCTTCACGCGACGTACAAGGCCCTGCCGGGCTCCGTCGACGTGTTGGCCGAGCGCGGCGCGCCCAGCCATACTGGTGACCGCGTCGCCGAGGTCCACGGGGACCCGTTCTTTGGGAACCACCGGCCATAGCGCCGTATATACGGAGTCTTGTCGTTTTGCGACGAAGTCTTTCGCTACCAAGTGCCCTTGCACTCCTTCCATCGTTTGGGGTTCACAAGCGCTTTCTCGTCATCCGTGACAGGGACCGAGACCTGCATGGCGTCAGCGAACTCGTTTTGCCGCTTGTTGCGAAACTGGCCGAAGGCCGTCTTCCTCGGGCGCTCGGTGGCCACGGACCTCGCGTTCTTGATTGACCACGATGCCGGTTCGGCGGAGTACCTGTATCAGCTTATGCTGGTGGCGGGGCAGAAGAACGATGCAGTCGATGAAGATCAAGGCCCTCGCATGAGCGAGCTACCGAACCCCTTTCGGCTGCCGCTGTTCGCGACCGACCATCGCCGAGCGGCGGAACCACGGTTCTTTGGTGGCCTCGGGCTATTGCCAACGGAGCGGTCAGCCGGATTCCTCCGGGCGCAAATGTCATTTGTCTTATCTCGTTGGTTTCCGCCAGTCCCTGACTGGGAGCCCAAGACCGATCTTTGGGAGGCGAGGCAGTTGTGGTATCGTACCTGGCGGACTCTTTGCGTAACGAGTATAGTTCTGCTTGGCAGATTGTGTACTTGGAGTACTTCTGGAATCTGATTGCTGCTTGGGTTTTCACCGTTCAAGAGGACAAGGTCTTTGTCCGTCTAGACGAGAAGACGTTTCGTCACTTTGACGTCTTGGACACGTCCAAACTGCGTGAGGCGCCTGACGACGACGCGGCAAATGCCTTGTATGGCAAGATGCGCCGAGCAATGGACGTGTTCCCTTGGGGGGTCATCCATAAGGACGTGGTCCGTCCGAACCAAAACACTTCCGAGTCGCTAAACATGCGCAGGACAGTCGATGCGACCAAGGAGGTCGGCGTTTTCCTTCGACACGCGTGTGTTGACTACTACTGGGCACCTGACCCGAACGCGCCTGCCCATGGGGCACCGGCACCTCCAGGACACCTTCGGGTGTGGCGTCGCGGTCGAAAGACCCATCCGGGGGGGGCTCATGCCATCAGTGGCGATCGTGGTGGTTACCACCATCCGCGTCGGCCGCGTCGCGATCGCTCGCGGTCGCCGCGTGGCGATCGTTCGGGGTCGATATCGCCGCGAAGGGCCATCGAGGCCACTTGGCCGAAGCGTGCCTCTTCCTCCGCGGAGGTTTCCTTGTTTGGGTCGGCGCGCGTGCGCGACGTGCGCCTTCGCGCGCCCCGTGCGGCTGCATTGTCAGCGGTGGCGCATGCCTAGGTGGATCAAGTGAGCAGCTTGCGCCGTAATGAGGAGCGGGCGGACGGGCGCGAGGTTGAGTCGGCCTTGGCCATGACCGAGGAGGCCGTGCCAGGCGCCGTTGCTGGCGATGCCAACTACGAGCGCTTTGCTCTGCACCTCAAGGCTATTCAGCCAGAGGAAGCTGTAGCAAAGATGCGCTTTAACACTCAGAGCGTCCTGGGGCGTCGCGCCCATGCGGATGGGGGGCCGTCGGGCGGGGCCATGCCGTCGGCAGGCAACACGCTTGCGCGTAGCGTCTCTCAGCATTCGGGGGCCAGCGTTGGCTCTCGCCACCTTTGCCGTCGCGACTCGAATCGTAGCAATAAGGAGGAGGAGGAGTAGGGTTCACTGCTAAGTGACTTGCTCGGCTGACACTGGCGGGAGGGTTTGCTAATGTCTGGGGCTTACGCCTTTAAATTGTTGATGTTTGTTCGTCATGTACTTGTTTGTCGTCTGACATGTTTGAATCCAATTCCCAGTTCTTCGGTTTGTCATCATAGCGATGAAGGAAGTGGCAGGCCAGCATGGCCCATGATGTAGGATTTGTATCCCTTGCATCAGTTGATAAAACTACTTCGTACTCGAAACATGCGCGTATGGCTGCTGCATACCAACTGGTGTTAGTCCATTGTGGGATGACCACGGTCGCTTCCTTGGTGGAGGTCGCCAGGCGACGAAGGATTGAATCCAAAGGCTACACCAGTGGGACGAGGAACCCGTTGGGGAGCGCTGGGACCGAGGGATCGGATTTGATCAGTGTCGCTCGCGCGAATTTTGGCCACACGTAGGTGTACGGACAGTAAGCACGGTATGGCCGAGAAAGTAAGGCACGTTGCGCATGGTACGCAAAGTTGCGCGTCATGGTGAATAGAGTCAACTTAGGCCACGCGACAGAAATTACTTCCTTAATTGCGGCGGCGGTAGTTAAATCTGTCCACGAGACATTGGCATGGATATCTCCATCACCGGTTACATGGAAACGTTGCACAGTGGGTATCCACGCAGAGTCCGTGACGATATTGGCCACGGTTGTGAGCCCGGCTTCTCGGTGACTTCGCCGTGTTGGCGTTTGCCATTCATATTCCGGTACGTGCTTCTTTTTATGTCGAATGAAGCACACCACCAGGTTGCGTGGAAAATTCTCCAGGGGTTCACAGGTGTCTTCTTTCGACCCGTAGTCGAACCAGCGCACCAAAGCGCTATAGCTGTCGCCCGTCCGGCGTAAGCCTAGGAGTCTGTCAATCACATACTGGACGGCAGTTGCCGGATGTGGCTTGCGTTGGTCTAGTCCATCTAGCAGGGGGGGCGGCACCGTGTCCGTCGTCGTTGGACGAGGAGCGGGGGTGACAAGGTCACTGCTGACATGTTTTTCCTCCTCGTCAATGTCATCGACAAACGTGGAGGCATCCGCGTCCGCATCAACGGCCACGAAGGGTCCAATGGTCTTTCTTTGCAGCTTGTTTTGCCATCGTGGTTGGTCGTGTATACGTAGTTGCCGATCTTGACGTCCGCATTGCGGGTTGCGACCCGATGGTCGAAGTTACGTCTGTAACGTTGTTGCGTCTTACGCAAGGCCTCGACCACGATGCGGATCTGCTTGCGAAGGCGGGCGATGAACTCGCGTTTGCGAGCTGGGGGTCACCCATCCTTGAGTGCTCGCTCATTGGTCAGCGGAGTGCCCGGGGGCAAGTTGCGAACCGTGCGGTTGGGGATCCGCCTAGGGATAACGAGCTCGAATGGAGCGCTACCCGTCGACCTGTGCAGCTGGCTAATTTATGTCATGGTGATTACCGGGAGTACTCGTCCCATCGAGATAGGTCGTCGGCGACGTAGTGTCGCAGCTGAGGAGCCATGGTACGGTTGCACCGTTCAACTTGCCCATTGGTTTAGGGATGATACGCCGTGGTGCGAACCGTTTCGATGCCAAGCATTTTCATCACAGCGATGAAGAAGTTCGACATGGACTGAGGCCTCTGGTCCGAAAGGATCCGGTCCAGTGGCCCGTAGGCGGACACCCGCTCGTCGATGATGGCTGACGCCACGGACATGGCCGTCATTCGCCGTAAGGTGACGCACTTGCTGAGCTTGGCGAAGCGGTCCGTGATAGCCAAGATGAAGCGATTGCCCTTCTGGGAGGCCGGGATGGGCGCAAAGATGTCAACGAACAGCTCCGTGAGAGGCTCAGTAGCCGGGAACAGCGTCAAGGGCGTGGTGTGCCGCCGCAAGGCGAGGCGGTTTTGAGCACAGGTTGTGCACTTGGTGATGGTGAAGTAGATGTCCGTTACCATCGAAGGACAGTAATATGCCTTTCGCATGGTGTAGTACATCCGGTTCATACCAGGATGGGCTGCCACTGAGGCGTCGTGCTCGAGCGTCAACACGCGTTCGCGTAATGATTTTGATATATGCAAATAGTTGCCGTGAGGCGTCCGGAGATACAGAGCGTGATGCTCGTTGCGGAAGAAGGCCTTGGCCGTTCGGCGCTCCACGCGAGTGGACATCTCGACACAGTAGTCGTTGGTTTGTAATGCTTCAACAACATCGTCGAACTCTACCGGTTCCGGTGTGTCGGTACCCGTGTACCTCCCCGTCCTTGAGCCGTTGGCCGTCTCGGCCAATGCCAGGCAAGGTATATCATCATGGATATCTTCTGGCGGCGCCACCGTAGAGGCGCGCGACAGGAAGTCGGGCAAGTTGTGCGATGCACCTGGTTCATAAACCATATCGAATGTGTAATCGGAGAGGCGAAGTCGCCATCGCATCAAGCTTCCGCTTGAGTCGGTCGTGCTGTAGATCCAGCTGATGCTTGGTGATCAGTTCGGATGAGGAACCGTTGCCCATCGAGGAAGTGCCTCAACTTGGGGACAGCGCACACGACGCCGAAGCATTGGCGCTCCGTGGTGGAGTAGTTTTGCTCTGCAGCAGTGAGTCTTCGGCTCCAATATCCGAAAGGATGAAGCAGTTCGCCCGGTTCCTCATGGAGAAGTGTACAACCAACTTTGTCTGCGCATGCGTCAGCGTCAACGAAGAGCTTCCGATTGGCCTTTGGCAAGGCGAGTACCGGCGGGCACAATAATGCGTTGCAAAGATCCTCGAATGCGGCGATGGCCACGTCCGTCGATGGTGGTAGATCCGGTGGGATCTCGGCCCTAGACAAAGTGTTCAGGGGCTTCGCGCGTTTGACAAAGTCCTTGACGAAACGTCGATAGTCGTGTCACATGCCCAAGAAGCTTTTCAGCTGAGTCTTCGTCGTTGGGAACTTGGCGTGCTTCAGAGCATCCACGTTCTTGTTATGCACGTGCAGTTGCCCGGGGCGGACAATGTGTCCGAGTTACTTGACGTCGTCGGAGAACCCTGTGCAGTGTTCCAATTTTAGGGTATCCTTGGCTTCGCGGAGACGGTGCAGAACCGTGTCAACATCTTTGACGTGTTCTTCCGCGTTTGCGGTGAAGATGATGACGTCGTTCAAGTAGACAAGGAATACCTGCCACATCAAGTCTGAGAGGATAATGTACAACGCACGCTGAAAGGTAGCAGGCGCGTTCGTCAAGCCGAAAGGCATTGATAACCAGTGATTTATACCACAGCTCGTTGTGAGCGTTGTTTTCCCTTGGTCGTTCGTGCGTAAGGGCACTTGCCAGTACCCCGCGGTGCAGTCAAGAGACGTGAAAATCTACGCATCTCCCAAGGAGTCAAGGCAGTCCTCCATTCGCGGCAATGGATAAGCATGCTTTTTCGTGGTGTTGTTAAACCGACGATGGTCGACACAGAATCGGGCTTTGCCGTTCTTCTTTGGTACAATTACCACGGGGCTCGCCCAAGATTTATGGCTAGGGACAATGACATTGAGCTTCAACATCTTGTTGATCTGATCAGATATGATCTGCCGTTTGAACGTCCCGGTCCGGTAGGGTTGAGCCCGTATGGGCAGAGCGTCTGGCTGAGTGACGATGGCGTGTTCCGTAGCACGGATGACGCCAAGTGTTCCATCACACATAGACGAATGCGTCTTGTGCAGGTCTCGAATCTGCTTGTGCAGATACTCGAAAGCCTCACCGAGGTAGAGGTCCTCGAGTGGGTCACGACTCGCGTCGTCCGATACAGTATCAGTTCCATCCTTTGGATTGTTGTCATCCAAGACGGCGGACAACATCGGCCCTTGGTAGGGCTCTGAAAACCCCAAGGTTGAGTTCTCGCGAACAATGACTTTGTCCTTGCCAAAGTTGCATAACTTGACTCAGAAGGGTTCGTCGGGCTTGACGATGGCAAGGCCGCGGGCGACCGCCATTGACTTATGCCGCGGGCGACCGCCAATCATTTTTGTCAGCATAACTGAGCGTTTGGTGTGATGGTTACCATACCGGGGGTGCCACAGGTGGCCATGATTCACTCCTCTTGTGGTCCGTCGACACGTACCTGTTTACAGGCTCCCACCCTTGCGGGTTTGTCTTACCAACGGCGTTCCAAGGCACTGTCATTAAGACAAGCCAAGATTGGCGTTGGACGAGACAGTTCCTCCGTGCAGCGCACGTGTTTCTGCCAGACGATCTTACGCAAACGCGGCATAATTGCCTCAATGTTTTAGTCAATGAACTCGGTGCCAAGGCTGCCTGGGACTGACAAGTTGTCGGAAACGAGAAATCGGTTAAATAGACGAACACTTCCGGTGTCTACATACAGATGTATGGCACATTTCGTCACAAGACGGTTGTTGTTTTCATCTCGGATGCGCGGAAGCGTGGTCAACTTCTCGGCGTAAGCCATCCACTTCGCAGGAAGAACATTAGTTGGCACTATGTTCACCCCGGCGCCCGTGTCAAGTACAGGGCGGCAGCTCCGTATCACACGCATGCACGGGCCAAGTGTGGCGGCGATCTCAGAGTGCCGTAAGGCTCTGCTCAACAGTCTTGTCACCGTACGCTTTCGCGTTCTGCCGGGCAACCCCAAGTCGGGCACACGGCCTTGGCGTTTTTCGAGTCTTTCACGGCGTCGGCCGGATGTTCGATCTCGTCTTCTTCGGCGTTACCGTCGGCAAGGGCATGAACGCCGATAGGCGGTCGGCGACGTTCACGAGGGCGATATTGCTCGGCACATTGCGCGGAAACGTGCCCCGGCCTGCTCGAATTGTAAAAGATGTCAGCCCGATTGGCTTGAGAGACGGCGGCCCGAGGGAGCGGCAGGGTGCGAACAGGTGTTGACGGGCGTTCCGATGTCGTCCGCTGGTCCTGTGTCGCGTAAGCGTCTTTGATTGCCGTTGGGCGGGTCATCTTGATCTGCAAGCGCATCTTGTTGGTGCCGTCCCAGTACATGTGGGCGGTAGCAATTGTCTCGGGAAGAGTCCGATCCGGGAATTGGTCATGCAAGACCCGAACGTGTGCTTGCCTATCGTTTGAAAGACCCGTTTTGAAGATGTCCTTAACGTCTTGGATGTCGAACAAACCGTTCAGATGATCGCATTGCGCGTCCACGCGGTGACCAGACGCCGTGGGCGCCTCGTCGTCTTGCTGCTTCATCGTAGTGATGTCTGCGTAGGCGTTAGCCATAAATGCGTGTGTCGCATTCTTCGAAAGAAGCCAGTTGACGGCATCTTCGTATGTAAGGATGGCATAACGCTTACGTCCGAGGGTGCTGTTCAGCGCGTAGAAGAAGGCCATCTTGGCGTTGCCGGCTAATCGAAAGACTATAAGCAGAAGGGCTTGACCGTGCGTCAGCCTAGCCGCGTCGCACGCGCGGCGAAAGGACGTCAAGAACGTGAAGATGCCCAAGGGCAGGTCTCCCGTGAACGGCTGTTGCCCAAGGAACGCTTTGTCTAATCGTTTGTTGAGACGATGCGACCGTTGTGCCTCCTTGGGGCTGTACGTCAATTTACGACGGATCAGGAAGTACGTCCTGTAGTCTAGGAGTCTCTTGAAGCGGCTATTAGCCGGGCGAGTCACCTTGATCCTATCGGCTCTTGAAAGTCGCTCCTTCCATTTGGCGGGGGTCGCGGGGCGCTTGCGCGGGGTCGCGTCCGACTCGCTCGAGATGTCGCTCGGCGAGGAAGCACTTGGGGGCGACGGCGGGGTCGGCGGCCCGTGGCTATCGTCCGAAGAGAACGTGTCCGTCGCGTTGAAGTTGTCGTCGTCCGACGACGTCGGGTTGGACCAAAAGGCAGAATCATCGGAAGATGAGCAAGGCACGGCGTTAGCCGGATCATTCTTGCAGACGGACTTGTCTTTAGTCACCTTGCTTGTCTTCTTGGTGTTCTTGGTCTTGTCGCCCGACTGACGGCGGGACTGAGCCACACGGCGTTCCTCCTCGTGGGAGTCGGCCTTTCACAGTTCCTTGACGTCGTCGACCAACTTGTCATTGGCTCGCGCCAGAGACTCGTTAGTCTGTTCTTGGGCCGTTACGCGTCGTTGAAGTGCTTGAATGGCCGCCTTCAAGCTCTCCATCACCTGCATCTGTCCGGAGGCGGCTTGATCCGCAGGTATGGGAGGAGTAGGAGCACCGTCCGTTGGGGCGTCGGAGGCGGCAGGAGTGCCTTGTCCCCCGACCGGCGGCCGGTAGCCAGCTGGCTACTTGCCGTCTCTGGCTCGCAGAGTGCCGCCGGTACCACCAGTAGACGTACTGGGACCTGACCAAAGTGTTCTGACTTGGCTAACGCCCGGCGCACCAACGTCGAAGATCTCAACCGTGATGCCCCCGGCACCACGCCTACAAGTCTATGGCCTACGCCCCGCACGCAAAGCGACCGCATCGACACCCTCACAATGCCACGAGGCAGCAAGGGTGTTCTCGGGAACACCGTGCCGCGAGGCACGATGAAGGCGAAAGTATCTCCTGCTGCTCCACCAAATGTGGTATTAATGACGTTAGTGCAATCACCAGTGTACTGAGACCGACCGTAGCCAAGCAAAAAAGCGAGTTCTATCGCCGTCGTGGCGAGGAAGAAAGACCTTTTGTTGAATAGCATCCAATGGGGAGAGGGGTAATCCCCACGACGGCGCTTCCGGACCCATGGTGATGTAATATAAAGCAGTCGATCGACCGCCCGGTCACTAGCGATCGAAATGAGTGCCGGCAGACAGACAAGCCAGGCAAGCAAACAAACATAAAAATGAACAATGCGGAAGTAACCCCAAAAACGGCGTGCCACAGGCCAATTCCCACAATACTTGGGCGTTGGTCCGTCAAGGGGGCTACTTGTGGCAATTTTCCAATTGCGAGCAGAGATGTGCTACATTTCGCGTGGCGCCGGGCAGACCCGCAGCGGCTCGAGGCGGTGGCGACCGCCGCCACGGACCCGACAGTCGGGTGGGTGGCGCCGCCGCCGCCGCTCCCAAACATGACGCAAGCGGATTGGGACGTGCCGCTGGCTTCCCGATCGCATATCGCCAGGGCGAGGTTGACCCCGGCGATGCACAGGCCTCAGCCGTTGCGCCTGCGCGCGCTCCTCGAACCGACCGTGTCGCGGGTGGTGGGGTTCCTCGACACGCGCTTTTCGCGGGAAAAGCGGACCCCACCCGTCGCCGAGTGGGACGTCCAGGCCGTGAGCCAGCCGACGACGAGCGCGTCTGCTGCCGCCGTTCTAGCCGCGTGGCCCGTCCTTTCCCAACGCCTCTTGCTTGCGGGGCATTTGGGCATGGAAATATCGCTGGTTGGGGCTGCGGTGCTCTTGCACCTGCAGTCCCTGCCCGTGCTTGACGACGGCTTCCTCTCCCTCACTGCGAGTGGCACCCACGAGCAGCTGCCGCTGCTCCTGTCCAAAATGGCAGCGGCCGTCCGCGCCGGGGCATCGGTCCTGTACATGTCCGACGCTGAGATGTGAATGTCCGAGTCTGCCGCTGACGGGCCGCCAGCCGCGCTGCTGCGCAGCGTCTTGGCCCGCATCCCCGTCGACACGCCCGTGTTGGTGTTCGGCATCGCCACTGCGACCGAGGACGCGACGAGCGCGTGGGCGCCCGCGTGGCCGACGGTCGTGCGCACGGGTGGGGCGTCGAAGCAGCGGCTGCGGCAGTACTGGTGGCCGGTCGTCGGCGCGCACAAGGCGGTCGTGCGCAAGCAGAAGACCGGCGTCGTACGGGTCCGTGTCACAGAGTTGGACGCGGCGTTGGACGGCGTGCACATCACGCAAGCACCCGTGCACGAGATGGAGGCCGTTTTTCAGCAGCTCCTCGACGCCCTTGCGAGGGCACATGGGACAGCGCCTGGGGCGCACGGGATCGACGAGTAGGTGACGACGGTGCTAGCGGCTACCGACCAGCTGTCTGTCAGCGGCGGCCGCACGCCCCATGGCGTCCAACGGGCCGCCGCGTCTGGCTCGCCGCACAATGACCGTCAGAGTCGGTCGGCCTCGCACGCCACGGGCGGTGTGCCTGCTGCGGTATCTGTGAGGCAGAGCGCCGGTAGCCGCGACACAAACGCTGACCGCCCCCTGTCAGGCGACCGCGTCGCCCGTGGTCCCGCAAGAGACAGTGACGCGTCTGGCGCGCCGCTTTGCGCACGAGCCGCGTCTTGCAAGACGACTGTCCAACGGTCGGACGAGGCGTCTACTGCGTCAGCACGTGTGGCGCCGTCGCCGCCGACACCTTGAGCGGCGGAGCGGGGCAGGTGCAGCACCCGTGCCATTCGCCGCTGCAACATGGAGGGTTGGGGGAGCGGGGGGCGGGGGGG
>Ga0209187_1004472_pt1 | contig 10627 bp, 11 predicted proteins | sample BantaG_FD_187430 | JGI IMG/M metagenome (GOLD analysis project Ga0209187, IMG submission 187430) | Marine algal microbial communities from Bantry Bay, Ireland - BantryBay_4 metaG (SPAdes) (version 2) | ecosystem: Host-associated > Algae > Red algae > Unclassified | place: Bantry Bay, Ireland... | reverse complement strand
TCGTGACGTCGAGGGAGAAAGGCATCGGCCCCCGGCGGGACCCGCCGTACCGCTTCGCCCACGAGCTCTGCCAATGGCCGAGGCGGAGTGAAGGGAATCCCTGATCCAGCCGCGGATCCCCCTGATGCAGCGACCGCTGGCGTCACCGCGGATGTACCCGCCGGCATTCCGCTAGCGATCGCGTCCGACTTGGGGATGTCGGGCGGCGACGCGATCGTAGTGGCCGGGCGGTAATCGACGACAGACCGACGCGGGGATCCACGTCGTCTTGAGCTCACAAACCAACAGACGATCGGGGAACCGGCTACCCGGTACGGGCGTGACAACGGCCGGAATCCTCTGCTGCTCCACCAGAAATTGCAGCGGTTCTAAGCACCACCACGTTGGTTCGTCATCTGGCCGAAGTGACCTCTTGATCAGCTTGGTCCGTCGAAGGAACTGCCCCGGAAATCGACGCAGAGCCCAGCCTTCCCCCAACAGGAGGAGAGGATCACGGCAAAGCCCAGGGGAGAATCGTAGTCCAAAGCACAGTTGGTTTTATAAAAGGGCAACGAGAACGGCGTCCCCACCCTCCATAAACCCCTATTAAACCCGAACGCCGGTGGCCAAAGTCGCCACCCCAAATGCGCCAAACCGATAAATCCCTCCAAAGCGAAAAGTTCAAACAAGTGGTAGGGGGGCAGGGAGAACCACTGGGAGAAAGCCCCGCCTTCGACCGAATCCGATCTCCCCGAGATCTGGGCAGATCATTCTCTTGCTGGCCCGGATCGGGATATTTTGGGACGGCCCCCGGGGGTGTGCTGTCCACAGCTGAGGGGCCGCGCTTCTTCAAACTGTAAGACCTCCGACCGCCACAATTGGGTCTGGCCGTGAGGAACCTCCTTCACCTTAGGGGGGCCCCATCGGGATGGACCTGCTTTACCAACCTTCGGGGGGTCCCTTCTGGAGGGATCCGCCTTCCTCACCTCAGATGGACCCCATCGGGAATGACCCGGAGAAACGTACCCCACCTGAGGTGAGGTGGGGCTGTTACGGCCGCGGTAACGTATTTCCGCGGCGCTGGCCGGGCAGCGCGACGTACGCGACGGGCCTCGGCCCGTCGGTCCTCTTCATCCTTTTGTTCTTGGAGGCGTCTACGACAGACGTCCCCCTTCCGCTGGGGATCTTGCACCAGCAGGTCAATTGGCATGCTGGGGGTGTTATGTTCCCGCACATCGGCACGACTCTACCAACCAAGCCTCTTCATATATTGAATTTTTATTTGTCCTTCCGTGTGACTATAACCACACAGGCGACGTAACCTCCGAAGGCGTACGCAGTACTCATTATCTGTTTCATCCGCAGCTTGGGCGGCCCCATGAAACAGGGCATCTGGATCGCTTAGCGACTGCTCATCCGCATATTTGCGTAGGGGCCAATTGATCAGTTCCAAGAAGGAGCTGACCTCTCCACTCCGCCCTCCTTGGAGGGACGGCATAATCGTACACAACGCCCGCTTGACGTCACCCTTAGAAAACTCGGAAAGGAGATACAGGGCCCGGCCCTCCGCCACATCATTGTCGTCACCCGCTTTTACGCAGCGGCTGAGGAATTCTAAGCCGCCTAAGGCGGGCGCCTCATCCCACTCTGCGTCACAGACAAAAGTGGCCGATACATCCTTACGCAGACGGCCTAGGCAGTACGCCATGGTCCGGTCGTACCGGATGTCAATTTTCTCCAAAGCATAAGCTGCGCAATCTAAGACTGCTGCATAGCAATCGTCCGCGGGGAAGATCTGAGGGGGAATCCGACGGCGGGTTTCCCCTCCCAGCTGGTGCCCTAGGGCACGGGTGACCGATCGAAGGGGCACATGGCGGCCCCCATCTTCCCCGAAGTACTCTCCGTCCGAGGAGGAGGAACACATGCGCCGACGCTGGCGCCGGGACCGTCTAGTGGTCCCGAGGGCTGTCCCTATAAGAGACATTCGATCGTATAAGGGGCTTATCAAAGCGTTCAAAGAATCCCGTAGGGCTGCCGATATGGCAGCCGCGTCCTGGGCCCTCGTTCGGGCGCGGTCACCACCTCCAAGAGGAGTTGTCCGGGGTGGGCCGGCGGCTCTCGCTCGCCCGTCATATGGTCCCCATAGTGAACGGGGGACAGATTGGTCCCGCCAACCCGGGGGTAGAGGAGGGGGAGGCGGGAATGCCCCTTCGGCTCCACCCTCCACACCTTGGAGGGGAGGAGGTGGGAATTCCCCTCCACCTACGCCCTCCGCATCTTCGGGGGGAAGAGACAAGAATGCCCCTCCGTCTACACCCCCCGCTCCTTTGGGGGGGAGAGACGGGAATACCCTTCCGCTTGTGCCCCCCGCAACTTTGGGGGGGAAAAGACGGGAATACCCTTCCGTCTCTACCCCCGTCGCTCGGCGCGCCACGCTCTGGCCTGGCGGTGCCGGCGTGACGCTCATGCCGAGGAGGGATCCCTCCGGGGTCCTGAGACATCGAGCCCTCGCTGGCTCCGTCACGGTCGCCCCGTGACAGGTTGCCGGCGCCCGGGGCGCCGGTCTCCGTCACCCCAGTGTGTCCATGGAGGAAAGACTCCGTCCTCCTGCGGAAACAATCAATTGTCAAAGACAATCTCAACAGAACAGGCACACCCAAGGGAAAGACAAAGCACAGCAGAAAGACCACCGTGAGAACTGACACAGGGTAGAATCGACTGATCAGAACGGGCCAAACCCTGTCCCCTGCTGATCTACCAAATGTAGTGGTTTCTGCCCGCAAAGCCGACGGGGCACCGCCGCGTCAGAAGACCCGGCACATGATGCCGAGCGACACAAATGAGAAAGAACACAAACGCCTGGATCTCAGGGCGCAGAGAACACCAGATCGCCGGAATTAACGCAAACGCAACGTTGATTTATTCCAGTACGCACGATGACCCCAAATTATAAACTCACATACCCTCAGAAACAAGAAGCAGGACGTGCGCAATCCCGACCCAGGACGAGACGGTCGTAGGAGGGCCGGGGACTGGCGTGCCGAGGTCCCTGATGCGAGGTTTTGGTGGCGCCTGCACCAGATCAAGGGTTCCCCTTCCACTGGAAGAGAGATACGGTCCCTGGATTTAAGCCAGCTTGGACTGAAATTGCCCAATACAACACTAGGGACATATCCCCAGATTTTCAAGTCTCCGATCGAAGTCCTCGTGGGATATCGACAGTGGCCGAAATCTAATCTCGGCCCCGGGCTTTGCCTCGGTCAAAAGAGCTTCCACAAGCTTCCAGGCCCCGCTAAGGGGCCCGGATCGAGGGGTCGCGTGGCCCTTTGTCCGTGTCGGGCCCTGTCTCACTCGACCACTGGGGAAGGGGGATGTCAGCCTCGGGGGCGGCTCTAAGCCCCACCTGGCATTCGCCGCAAAGGGGCGCCGCACGACGCTCCCTCCGGGGGCTTTGCGTGTGTTCTCGTGGCCCCTCCCCTGACTCACATCGGGTGGATCGCGTCATCAGAGGAGAGGGGGTTTTCCCCGCAGTTTTGCGGCGAGTGAGCCACCCACAGCGGACTCCAAGCCGGACTCCGGGGGCATCCTTGACCCGCGTGTCTGAGGGGGGGCGGCCTGGTCGGGCCTGCAAAGTGCGGTAGGACGCCATCAAGGCCTGCCTGTTGTACCACCATCGAGGTTGTTACCCCGGAAGAAGAGAAGTAGTGGCCGTCTCATCCGCTCGCGCGGAGCCCGCTATGGGACTCGAGGTCCGTCAAGCCGGGCCTATCGAAACACCAAGACATCGAGACACGATTTACTTGCCGGCGACGACGGTGCCTCCCACAGTCGTCGCCCTTCGTCCTAAGAGGGCGGAAACCGTCGCTAGGGCCCAATTTCTCCAAATGGGAATTGATCTGGGCCGTCACCAACCAATGCATATAATTCCCTCCATACATGTCGAGTTTCGCGAGGCGTTCATTACAGACGAGGTGGAGAAACCGTCTCACGCGCAACGCGCTGCACCCGCCGCGTGGCGCCCGGTTCGCTCGTCGCCTGCCGCGCCCTCTCTGGCGCGCCAGCGCCCTCTCGGGCGCGCCAATCCGGCCTCTTGCGGGGCCCACGTGCCGGGCGGGGCGGGTCTGGTACGCTCCCCGGATCGCCCGAGCCGGTCAGCGCGGCCGCCCCCACGTCCTGGTCCCCGCGTCGCCGCCCCGTCGGCCACCACCGCCCCTGGCGTCGCCACATTCCGTCGGGTACCGCGTCCCCCGGCGTTTCCGACGTCCCCGCGGTGGCCCTCTGGCGCATTGGGGGCCCCGTAGTTCTACATCCCGTATTGTATACAAGCAGGCCACAATTGGAAGTGCACATTCATACGAGAAAGTCAGCACAGCATGCCGAGATATGGTGCGCGCACTTGTGGAGCACAACGATCATCGCGGGCACCATATCATGAGAAAGCCACTCATATCACGCCACGATTTTGGAAGAAATCACCATATTATGGTGTTGATGCAAACCGCTGGGCTTGCTCTGAGTGAGTGAGCGACTCGCTTTTATGAAACCCCCTACTGGCGTGGACCTTGTGTGCGACGCGCAAGCACCGCCCATTGCTGGATCTCTGCGGCCACCTCAAAATCTGGACAAGTCTCATCCGACTCATCCGCGTGAATTACCCTCCTTGTATGCCAATGAGGCAGCGAATTCCTCGCACACACCGGTGCAGGAAGCAAGAGCCACGTCACGACAGAACGATTGGTCGCGCGCATCCTGCGGGCCTTGAACGGATCTCCTTTATATGGCAGTATGGTTGGCGCTTACCGAACGTTGCGATTCTGGTTGCCATTTCCCGATCGGTATAGAAACCTACCGATTTCGTAACGATATGTCGGTACTTAAAACATTCGTAAGAACTCGATTTTTTGGATGTGTATGTGCAGCACCACTCGCGTTCGCTCTCTCTCTCACAGGCTGCAAGGGCCACAACATGACACGACCGTACCAACTGCTCGCCTGCGCACTCCAGCCAGCCAGCGCCACGACCTCGACCGAGTCTGACCTGGGCTGGCTTAGACCCGTCCCTTCGCCCCTCCGTCAATGATTCTCCTGCAAGCAAAGCCACGCTCTTGTTTCCTCATGCATCAATGCACACATACCGATACACCATGCCTTGTTGTGACGTTCGTAGAACAATCCTTCAACACCAAGAGCGTCGATTTCCATCGTAGTCCTCCGTAAATCGAACAGAGCTCGGGCCCAAATTTCGTTTTATAAACTATCCAGTGGGCACAAGAGAATCAACCAAAGGTGAATCCGCCAAGAGCAATGTGTAGTCCCTGGCAATGAACCTCGGAAACAGATGATTCTGTGTTTGACAAGCGCACAGGAAAGTAAAAAGAAACTATTGACAGCAATGTCGCACGTCCGGCTGGATTAATTGCATCGTGGACCACTACAGAACAAGTTCCGGGGCTGCTCTGAGAATCATTCTGGGAGCAGTCCTGGAGACTGCTCTGGAAACTGTCCCAGAGGTGTCCTAGGCAAAAAAGATAGAAATTCTCGCGAAGTTTTCCACATCTGGAACAGAAGCAGTGCGCTCTGCGCCGGATTTCTCACACTGTGGTAGAGAGGTTGTACGCACAGTCGCTTGCATGCAGGGAGCTACGCTTCGCAGGGGAGCAGGCTGTGCACGGACTCGAACTTCGATTGTCTCCGACGGGACGTGTACATTTGCTGAGTTTCTGAAGCTGCTGAGTGGCCCGCTGTGCTACGCGCGTGACTGACGAGAGGAAGCTGAGCTTCCTCTTGTTTCACAAGATTGAGTTCATGATCCCAAATTGATGAAGATGCCAGTTGTTGAATTTCGCCAAGCAAGAGAAACTGCCTCGGAAAATCGTCGGAACGAGCTGCCCGCCAGTAACTGCCGAGACATGGGTGCGTCTGGACCAGGGGTTGTCAGAATTCGGTTTTTTGGCCGTATCCCGCCCAGAATACGGATGTAATCCAGAATATCGCAGAATATTCGTCCATGATTGTCCATTGAATAAAAAAAGAACACCTATGGGATGCTCTGGACGCCACTCAGTCAATATCCCGAGCTGCTCGGGCAACCTGATATCGGATGTAGCCGTTTTGTTTGCAACTACAGTAGCCTCGGATATCGGATATTTATCCTGACATCCTCTGGTCTGGACTCGAGGGGGTGTCGAACTCCTGGGTCGCGCTTTCACGAAGTGCCGGTCTTCGATCTCGATTTAGGGACTTTTGACACGGCTGCTTGTGTGCAGAGGGTTGGACTCTGCCGAGCTTTCGGCCACAGCGTACGACTGGCTCCATCTGTCGACTCTGTATTGTGCCCTCCAGTGCGCCTTTAAGCCAGACTTGGGCCACGTGAGGCAAAATGTCAAGCTTGAGGATTGCCTGAGAGAGTCAAGAACCCCAACAAGAGGCCGGTCCTGGGGAAGGCCCTGGAAAATTTGAAAACACGACTCATAAATCCCTGGCCTTTAGGACAGGGCGCTCCGAAAAGGTAGTGGTGCACACATGTACTTAGATCACGGGACGTGCTCTCCGTTTCAGAGGTGGCAGTCTGCATTCGTCTCCTCAGGGATCTGAGGGCGCGTCAGTGCTAGAAGGGTCGCAATGATGGAGAAAGCTAATTGTGTTACATGGCTGAGATGGACTGTCCTGCCACGAAAGTCACAGGGCCCGGACGGAGCTTGCCGCCCTGCCCCACACACCGCCAAAAACTGCGCGCGGCGACCGCGCACCGCGACTTCCGGAGTTCGCCGCGGCCGCGATGACGCGCGGGTCGTTGTGCCTACTTTTGTTGCGGCGGCGCGTCCGCGATTGCTGACGCCATCTGGCGGCGCGGCGATGGGCTCCCCGACTCGCGGCGGACGATCCCACCCGCCCGCCCGTGTACCTTGTCGGCCGGCCCGCCCATCATGCTCAGGTGCGCTGCGCGGCGGAGTGACAGCCCCGCCCGTCGGCATCGCGCGACGCTGTCGGGCCGCCGCTGCTGCGGTGGCGGAGGCGGCACCCCTTTCCCCGCCCGACGCCCCCCCCACCACGGCAACGTGGCTGTACGTGCCACTGCGCACGCTCGCGGCCATGAAGCCGGCCGGCGTGCCCGGTATCGATGCGTCGCCGAGCACGCCACCGCCTTGAAGGCCAAGGAATTACACGCACGTGCCTGGAATGATTTTCATGATCGTTCGAGCAGAAGTTCTGCGAACTTGTCCAGAGCGAGCGTGGACCGGATCAAGACGGACCTGGGAGCCGCTCGGTGTACCATTCAGGAACGAGTTCCTCATCAAGCGAAGCCAAATCGGTGGCCTGTTTGGGAGCGAGTTTTGGTTTGATACCCCATGTATTGGCAACTATCCTGTGAAGAGCTCATTATCTTATTCCTGACAACGCCGTTTTTTCACGAGAATCTGTCACAAAGCACGGTGTAGCAAACTGCTCGCCCACTCAGCCGCCAACAATACGACGCAAAGGAAACTTAGTGCCCTGAACGTTGCGCAACTGCCACTCTATCTTTGGAAGATACAGTCTTCCTCCAATGCTGTCCCTCCTGTATGGCGATCGTACGACCAGAAAGTAGCCCACAATTTTCGTGCAGAAGACGATGATCGGGAGCCACCGTCGCAGTTGATTGTACCGTAGAGGCCGGTCGACCACGTTCGTTGCAATCCTTCCCTGGACAAGAACGGAAGCGACGAGAATGGAGAAAGACTGTACCCAAGGACATCATGATATGGCAGTGGGCACGCTTGCTCGGGCAGTGCGGGCCAGCTGGACTGGCGCGGGAGGGTCCGTGTGCCAGACACGGCTGCCTTGTGCGCTCAATATTGTATTTATTACTCACAGAAGTACCGTACCGATATGTACGGACCGCCGAGCGAATGGTTGATAAAGATCATTGATCGGGATACCGACCCTTACCGATTTTGGCAACCGACCAAACTTATTAACATGCCAACCTTACTGGCTAAGGCCACAAAATCCCTACGGGACCGTGCCGCGGCCCGCCTCGCGGTGGTTGCACGCAGGGTGGGCCCCTATTGGGATCAACCTCCGGCGGGACGGCGTGGGGTGCTGCGCAGTGGAGCTTAACTGGGGGTGGGACACAAATGCCATTTCTGGCCATTTGGCCCCACATTGGGTTCTGAAATCGGCCTGTGCGGGGTCATATGGGCGGGTTTTTTTTTCAAGCCCATGTGGAATAGCTTTCCGGGCCGACGAGGGTGCATTGCTTTACAACGCTAGAAGCGTCTCAATGCGATGAAGAATGCCCCGCCGTGACCGGCGAACTCATTGCACCGGAAATGCGCTTCACAAGGCCATGTGGAGCCGCCGCAGCACGTTCCTTAGCGACATGTGGGGGACGGCTCTCATACACGATGTGGCGCACCCGTGGCGACCCTTTGGCCTTTTGCGTCTGAGAAATCTCCCCACAGTCAGCCGATTGGCCGGGATGACTCTTGCCCAGATACGTAGGAAGCGTTTCAAGAGACGGATGGACATATGAAGGTATTTTGCCTGTGGACTGGATGCCAGATCAGGAGAAGCCCGTGGAGAGGGACCGTCTTTCTCTGCTTGATGTAGTGCTCATTCACAGTGACGACGACCAGGACCGGGACGAGGGCGCGAATATGGTGGGTGAGGACTTCTGCATGATGACTGCTGACAAGGCTGGCTACAGGGCCGCTTTGCTGCTGGGGCAGCGCGAACCCCGCACGTACAACAGGAAGCTCCCCAGGGCCGACACATTTGCGGCGGCGGTGCGGATCGCAAAGCCCACAAACAAAACTTTCCCGGTCGGCTGTACCTCCGCCTTTGCCGTGCCGACCACCCAGACGTGCGTTGGGGGCTGGGGGGGGAAACAGCCGCCGCCGTCGACGTCGCCGTTAGGGACATCACGCACCACCGCGTCGGCTGATTGCGCGAAATCGCCGCCGACGGTGACGGCGCATGCTCCTGGCCGCCCATGCATTCATTGGCCATATCATCCCGGTGTCACTATAGTTTATTGGCTCTGTCGGACTGTCAGGCTCAAAGGCGGTGCGAGATATGCAGCGCCGACGTCCCAAATTGGTGCCCAACACAGTCAATCCACAAGTGTCACCACAAAACCGTGTCCATGTGTGTGGTTTATGGCTCCCCACATGCTTTCCCACATGCTTTCTCGATGTCCACATGACCAGAATGGCCCTTGTGTCCCACCCCCAGTTAAGCGCCACAGCGAGGGGGGCCCCAGCGCGGTGCTCCTCAACCGGGGTAGGACCACAACCCCAGAATTTCCTGTGGAAAGGCGTTGTGGGGTGTTCCCGCATTGTGGGATTGTGGTCCACAATGTGGGTTTGGACCACAAAAGTCTGTTGCAATGCCTGTGGGCAGAGCTAGGGCATGTAAATGAGAGACATCTCCGAAACGGGAACTTCCTGACAGCCGTGAGCAGGTCAACGGAAGAGCACGTGTAGATGACTAGCAGGCCAATGAAAGCTCTCTTCGAGGTTGAACGGTACAATCCTCCATGCTGGAAACATCCTTCTTGAACGCGAGGGCCGGCACGGGAAGGGGGGGGTACCCAGGCGATATTTCTGACTGCGGGAGATTTTCCCCAGGCCGAGGCCGTGTACACCACAACAGGTTACAGCTCTTGCGTCTCTCGCCGGGCCCGCAATGCGGCTATGGCGCAACGCTTTGAAATCCTCTTTTCCGTCCCTCCTCGGCCCCCCCTGGCCTCCCCCCCCCCCCCCCCCCCCCCCGCCCCGCCCGAGTGTGGCATTTGCATGGACGTTCCCGCGGCGGTGCGCACCGGGCGGTGGTGCGACCACGCTTATTGTGGCGCCTGCCTCCGCCGCTTTTCGGTCGACTCGCCCGGCGGGTGGCTCACATGTCCGTTTCCCGGCTGCGGGTCGGCCGTTGCCGAGAGCGTGGCCACGGGGGTGTTGGGAGAGTTCGCCGCCACCCGCGCGCGGTCCCTGCAGGGGCGATCCCGAGCGACGGGGGGGAGGAGGGGGGAGGAGCTTCTCGTGTGTGCCGCTGACGCGTGCTTCGAGCCGCTGCCGCCACTGCAGCGGGGCGAAGGAGGGGGCGGCGGCGGCGGCGGCGGCGGCGCCGCCGCCGCCGCCGCCGCCGCTGCCGCCGACACCTGCGGCCGGTGCGCCATCGAGTGCTCCCGCTGAGGCGCCGCCACGTGCAGGTGCTGCGGGGGCGGCGTCCCCCCCGGCGGCGCCCACACATGCCCGTCGCCCGACGACGGCACGCAGACTGCCACCGCAACCACCACGGCCGCGTGAGCGCTCGGCCGCGTCGGCCTGTGCACCCACTGAGCGGCGCCCGTGGAGCGCGCGGGCGCCTGCGACGTAGTCCTTTGCACAGCTTGTGGTGGTGATTTTGCGTAAACGCCCCTGTTGGCGCGTGCCGCCGCGGCGAGCATCTTTGGCACGCCCCGCGACGCGGTGCGGGCGGCTGCCTTCGATGCGGCGGTGCGGGTGAACATCGGCACGCCGCCACCGCCGGCGCCGCGTGGCCGGAAACCGCGAGTTCTGCTGACGTGCGTCTGTGCGGTGCCCGCTATCGCCGTGGCCATGCTGTCGTTCGGCGTCCTCTGCGGGCTCTTGCTGTGGGCAACAAGGAGCTCGTCGGCGGCGTGGAT
>Ga0209187_1004471_pt1 | contig 10630 bp, 10 predicted proteins | sample BantaG_FD_187430 | JGI IMG/M metagenome (GOLD analysis project Ga0209187, IMG submission 187430) | Marine algal microbial communities from Bantry Bay, Ireland - BantryBay_4 metaG (SPAdes) (version 2) | ecosystem: Host-associated > Algae > Red algae > Unclassified | place: Bantry Bay, Ireland... | reverse complement strand
GAGTAGTACACGAGGCGCTAAATGCTAGAATATTAGCGCTTTGGTGCAGATTGCCTTGATTGTCACAACATGTGTATATGGATCATCGATCGCAGACCAAGCCAGTGCAATGACTAACAACATCGTACAAAGCTCTTCACAAACTCGTTATGTATTACGAGCTATTGGCTTCTGACCGGCTGAATAGTTACCCGTACGTTTATCTAATACATGACGATTTTCTTGCCTTGCAAGTGCGCTGTGTAATCATGTAAAAAACTTAGCCAGTGTTTGCTTATATAAATATAAAAATGCACACTATCAAACTTGGCAGTTTGCACTTTATCAGGAGCTGAAAGGCTGTTAAGGCTCAAGAATCACAGTATGTAATTTCTGTTAGTTCTCTACCCTTGAAACGCAGGTACTCACGGTTCGTCTCGGACGAATAAATTCTGATCTCCCACATGGGTTCTGTGGAACCTTCTCGGTTCTGCGAACCTCAAAGGTTCTTACGACCCCATGCACTCGACATAATTTTTCGCCTCGCGCCCCCTCGTACCTGCGTTTCAATGGACAGCAGTAGGGCTCGGTGGCCATGGCTGTGCTCGCCTGTGTTTACGCCTAAAGAGCGCATACGGTTGTTAGGACAGTTGTGCCTCATCAGCGCACAAAGCTCGTTAAGTGACGTTTGGGTGAATGCAGAGTAAGTCTCTTCAGGAGGCTCTTGCGAGAGGAACCCCACTATTGGATGACAAAGGGCAGTAGCCTCGGCACAAATATCGGGAAATACCTCACATTCCATTAAACAGCTGCTTTCTTCTGTATAGCGAAGTGTTCTACACTTTACGATTACACGCTCACATGAGCTACTGCACAGGAAACTCATCTCATGGATTACAGCCCAAAGACCCGCGAACAAAAGCTCGTTGAAGCAATCTATCCGTTCTTTGGTGACTTGGCTCATACCGCCAATGAGGATGAATATGCACTAAGGGTTTGCCGCCACTTGCGGGCGTTGAAAGAGCGAGCAATCCTCGATTCCAACATTGCCGACTTTATCGACATCTGGAACTCGGAGCATCCCGAAGAGAACTCACTGACTAACGATGAATTATTGTGGGCATTGGAATCACTGGATGATCACATGTGTTTGCAATTGAAACAAATGGAACTAGACATGGTTGCAGCGTGTAGTACCCGTGCGAAATTACGTGTGATTAATGGTGGTCTGCACGCAAACCCGGATCGACCCTATGTTGGTTTTGACAATCTGACGGTGACGTTCTGAAAATTATTTTACATCCCGGACGTACACAACGGCATAGCGTTATTGTCAATGGTTCAAAATGCAGGGAATCTCGTTTCAGCTAATACCATCTGATAGCAGATCGTTTACGATTTTAGTTTGGATTATTGAAAGTTCAAGAAAATAGCCATGGCAAACAATAATCCAATTCTAAAACCGCAGAAATTCATTCGCAGTATTCTCCTTAAGCTTAAAACTCAACAGCCCCACTGTATCTAAAAACAGACGATTGATTCGTTTCACCTGCCTATGACTGACCCGCACGATTTTTCTTGAAATTCTCCGCCTGCTCAAAAATCTCCTTGTACACCTCATCATTATCCACAGGCGGATACCCATGCTCAGCCAGCAGAATTATCAGGTCAACCTTGAGCTCCGCCTTGATATCTTCCCGTCGATTCCAATCGGTGTAGCTTGCTTTGTCATCCACTAACGCCTTGACAGCCTTGGCAAGCAACGTTAACTTGTCTTCTGGGTATGTGAAGTCATACTTTCTTGTCAGTGACAAAAGGATGTCGTAAAAGGCTTTTTCCTCGATACTGATTCCAAGGTCATCACCGGAATTGTAGGCTTCACGCATTTCCATAATGATGTCGGCCATGTTGGCACTGATGTCATCAAGTACACTGGAGACGAGCACATTGTCCTCATCACGTTCGTTGTACTGATCCACCAACGCCTGAAATTTTTTCGAAAAATCAATTCCCTTGGTTTTATTGACTTTCTTGAATTCCTCGATCGCCTTGGCCAGCAACTGTTGCAACAGCTTTATCCTGGTATTGGGCATCTTGATGTTGTCGATCTTCGCTAGATAGTCGTCGTCGAACAAATCAATTTCGTTAGCATCTTCATCACCCAGTCGGAAGATCTCCTCCACACCATCACTCTTCAAGGCTTCAGAGATCATCTCACGCACACGGGCATTCATCTGCGCGGTATCGGGCGCATCGCCTCGGGTCAGCTTGTACACAATGGATCGAACAGCAAGATAAAAATGGATGAGATCACGCTCTTGCTGGTTTAAGCCATTACTACCGGCGCAGATGTCATACGCCGCTTTGAGGCGCTTCACCAGCTCCATGAAGCGTTTTTCCTGCTTCTGAGTAAGTTGCACGAACTCGGCGGCTTTGTTCAGGCACTCCAGCTGGGCCAGTGCCTCACCAGTAAAGTACGGCTTTGAATCGAACTTGTGAAACTGGCCTTTCAGCAGGTCAAGATGGTCCTTGACCGCTATGATGGATTGTTGAATGTCCTCGAAGTTGTCCTGATCCCCTTTGGAGTACTGTGCCAATGCCAGACTCATCTGCTTCTTGATGCCGATGTAATCAACGACCAACCCTTTTTCCTTGCCCTCGAACTTACGATTAACACGAGAAATAGTCTGTATGAGACTGTGCTTCTGGAGCGGTTTGTCGATGTAGATCGTATCCAGAAACGGCACGTCAAATCCAGTTAGCCACATGTCCACGACAATGGCGATCTTGAAGTTGGACTTCGCATTCTTGAACTGCGTATCCAGCATCTTGCGATACTCTTTGGTGCCCAGCAGGTCATACAGCTCCTTACTATCGTTCTTGCCACGAGTCATCACCATCATAATTTTGGCAATGGGCTTAAGCTGCTTTCTATCGGAGTCGCTCAACTCAACCCCCTCATCACACTCCCGTAACTCAGCCCACTCCGGTCGCAGGGCAATCACCTGCTTATAGAAATCCCAAGCCACCTCACGCCGATTACAGACGAACATCGCCTTGCCTTTCTGAGTTGCACCCTCTGCTACTCGGGTTTCATAATGCTGGACGAAATCGGTGGCCAAGGCAGAGAGCCTATCGGCATCACCAAGAATGGCGTCCATGCTTGTGGTAGAGCGCTTGCTTTCTTCTACCTGATATTCACTAGCACCATCCGAGATGGCATTTGCATAGTACTTTTCGATTTCATCCAGCTTGCTGTTATCCAACATCACCTTGGCAGCCCGGCCTTCGTACACAATGCGCACGGTGATATCGTCCTTGACAGACTCTGTCATCGTGTAGGCATCCACGACTTTGCCGAATACATCCAGGGTGGCATCTACGGGTGTACCGGTGAAGCCAACGTAAGTGGCGTTCGGCAGAGAATCGTGCAGGTACTTCGCAAAACCATAAGTGCGCTTCACGCCCTTTTCGGTAATAGAAACCTTCTGATCAAGATTAGTTTGGCTGCGATGCGCCTCGTCCGAAATGCATATCACATTGTTGCGATCGGTCAGAAGTTGCGTGTCTTCCGTAAATTTGTGGATGGTGCTCAGGAAGACGCCACCGCTCTGCTTGCCCTGCAACCGCTGCCGTAGCTCATCTCGGCTTTCTACACTGATGATGCCGCTATCACCCAGATAGGACTTGGCTTTGACGAACATCTCAGAGAGCTGATCATCCAGATCGGTTCGATCTGTGATCAGAATGATGGTCGGGCTAGCCAGCTCCACACTTTTCATCAACAGACGCGACAGGAACAACATGGTGTAGCTCTTGCCACACCCTGTTGCCCCAAAATAGGTACCACCCTTACCGTCGCCTTCTGGCTTCCTGTGCCGCAGGATATTCTCGTACAGCTTGTTAGCGGCATAGAACTGAGGATAACGCGGAACTATCTTTTCTTCTTTCTTTGATCCATCAGGAAAAAATATGAAGTGTCGGATAACCTCGAGCAGGCGGTGCGGATCAAACAAGCCCTTCAGCATTGTGACTAGAGCGCTAATGCCTTCCTGGGCAATAGCCTCGTCACCTGTCACTTTGCGCCAGGCGTAGAAGAACTCATAATTGGCGAACAGCGAACCCATCTTGTTATTAACGCCGTCACTGATGATGCATAGGGCGTTGTATTTCATCAGCTCCGGTATGTCCCGACCGTAGCGGTTTGTGAGCTGCTTATACGCATCATGAATGGTGGCCTCAGGACGAATGGCACTCTTGAATTCGAACACCACGAGAGGCAAACCATTTACATACAGAATGGCATCAGGGATGCGCGTCTCACTGCCTACGATCTCTAGTTGATTCACCACCTTGAACACATTGTTGCCAGCATTGGTGTAATCGAGAAGACTGATGTGCAGGTCTTTTTGTGCGTGATCCTCACGTTTAAGCGGGTAGCCGTCCGATACCCATTTCATGATGGTTCTGTTGCTATCGTACAGATCCGATGCTGGTGGTACCTGCAGAGCGCGGATCACACCATCGATTTCGGAAGTAGTAATACCCTCATCCTGATATTGACGTGCAAGGAAAGCATGGATATCCGCTCGAATCAGAACCTCCTGCGGCTCTCTCACCAAGGTCTCACCCAGAACATGGGGATAGGACTGCTCACCAAGCAGTTCGATGATGGCGTTTTCCAGCTTTTCTTCTGTGAATTTCATCGGAGTCTTAATCATTCACCAGCATGTTCATGATTAGTAGTTTTGGAACGGGATCTTACACCGAACTTGTCGCCTACCTTCTTGACGAACTACAGAGGAATCCTCGTTTGCTGCCACTTCCCATCCCACCTGTCGAACTATCCGGAATTTCCGGATAGTTGCCTGCTTATTTAACTCTCCTTCCTTGAAAGTGTTTCCGAGGTGCTCAATAATTATGCGAACTTCTTTCTCCAACAGCTCAGCGAGCTGCGCCTGATATAGCCGCAGAGTGTCTTGTTCAAGACGCACTTCGATCCGAGTTTGTCCATCATCGGACTGGTATATTTCGATTTGGCTGGAGGGGCTCATAGTGCTTCGACAGCGAGCTTTTCGGCGTCTGGGATCGTGAGTTCACCGGAGAGAAGTTTGGGGAGAAGCGTGTCTCTGATAGAAGCCAAAACCTCAGCCTGATTTTCATTCTCGACAATTCGATCGTAGATTCCGAGAGAAAATCTATCAAATGTCTTCGTTATTAACAACTTAGGCAATATTAGCCGAATTTTCTTGAGGTGCGTTGACGCTCGGGAGATTGAAGGAACACCAACCTGTGATGCATTTGATAATAAACTGTGTTGACCAATATTGGATCTAAAATAATGCAACAAATAAGTTGAACAAATTTTTTCAACATCAGGACGTATATACAACTGGCTTTGTGAAATCACATAGTCTTCAAATTTTGACCTTACAGGAATTAACGAAACCTGGCCTATATTTCCACGATGGGTAAAGACAATATCGCCACGCTTTACCATTGAATTCTTTAATTTCAATGCATGTTCTTCAGCAATAAATCGATATTCAGCATCGTTCAATAGTGAGCGACGCAAATGCTGTCCATTTATAATTGGGATGCCACTATCAACGAAAGTATCCACTTTAATATTAGACCCGAAGGGGCCCATTGCGATTTTTTTAGTTATTGATTCTGTATCTACGACTTCCCACCCCTTAGGCACCCATCCCGCCCCATCCATAAACTCAAACCCATCCGGAAACTCACGCCGAATCTCTTCCGACAATGGCTTGCGCTTGTCACCCAATGCCTGACGCGCAGCGGCTCTAACTTTGAATGGCTCAGGAATATCGTTACCGGCAGCCAGCGCGTTGTCGATCACGGGATCAAAATCCACGAACCAGCTTTTGAACAAGGCCTGCGCCATGGCTTCGAGAGTGTCATTGGTTTGGGAATTTATTTCGATTTTTTTGTCAAAAATTGATAGATTTTGTGCAATCTTCTTCTGATCCTTCAAAGGAGGTACAGGAATAGGGAGAATTTTAAGAGTTGCAATATTTGTGTAGCCTTGTACAGAACCGGATTTATACGAGTTGTGAACTGCCTTGAATCCAGGGCTTTGGAGCACATATGATAAATACTCAGAATCCAACAGGTCAGGATTTGGCCGTAGTATGGCTACGGCGCTTGATATTCCAAATTTATCTTCTTTACGGTAACGGTATACCGTGCCAAAGGTGCCAATGATTCCTGTCAGTACATCTCCCTCCACTAGTCGTCTCTGCGACCTTGAACTCGTGGCAAATAACCGATCGTAGTCTTCTTCGCTTATATAATCCACATTGTCTAGTGTCAGGCGCCCTTCGCCCACATTTTTTGACGTTAGGTACATCACCCCCGTGGGCTGCCTTTCGACCTTTGCATGGGCACCATCAGTTATGTAGCAAGTATCTCCAAGAGTACTAATTTGATACTTACCCCCCATAACCCAACGCCTTCAGATTTGCCTTTATCACGCCATCGAGCCGCTCCCCTTCCTCCATCTGCTTAAACAACGTCTCCGTCAATTCCGTCATCTTCACTTCAAACGGAATCCCATCATCCTCGATCTCTGCAGCCCCAACATACCGCCCAGGTGTCAACACAAAATCATTCGCTTTTATGTCGTCAAGCGTTGCCGACTTGCAAAAACCAGCAACATCTTCATAAGCCCCATCAACCTTCTCACCACGCCAAGCATGATAGGTCTTCGTGATGGTCGCAATATCATCATCGGTCAATTCCTTATGCGTACGATCCATCATCGATCCCATATTGCGAGCATCAATAAACAACGTTTCACCTTGCCGATCACGCGTAACACGCTCGCCTTTGTTATCTATTTCCTGAGCCTTCTTGGTCTTGCTTAAAAACCACAAGCAAACCGGAATCTGAGTGGTATAGAACAACTGCCCAGGCAGGGCCATCATGCAGTCCACTAGATCGTTCTCAATGATCTTCTGACGAATCTTGTCCTCCCCACTGGCGGTAGAACTCATCGACCCATTTGCCAGAACAAAACCTGCCACACCATTCTCGGAGAGCTTGGAGATCATGTGCTGAATCCAGCCATAGTTGGCGTTACCAGTGGGCGGCACTTCATAGCCAGCCCAGCGTGGGTCATCCACCAGTTCATCACTGGCGCGCCACTCCTTCTGATTGAACGGTGGATTGGCCATAATAAAATCAGCTTTTAAGTCTGGATGCTGATCCTTGAAGAAAGTATCTCCAGCTACATTTCCCAGGTTACCGGCAATGCCACGAATAGCCAGATTCATCTTCGCCAGCTTGTAGGTGGTGCTGACATTTTCCTGCCCGTAGATGGAGATGTCCTTTTGGCTGCCTTCATGGCTTTCCACGAATTTCACTGATTGCACGAACATGCCACCTGAGCCGCAGCACGGATCATAAATCTTGCCCTTGAACGGCTCTATCATCTCCGCAATCAGCTTGACGATGCACTTGGGCGTATAGAACTCTCCTCCGCCCTTACCTTCAGAGGCGGCGAACTTACCGAGGAAGTATTCGTACACCCGACCCACGACATCGGTCTCCTTGTCGGCAACCGTGTCGATATCATTGATGCTATCAATCAGTGACGACAGTCTGGCTGTGTCAAGCCCTAGTCGTGAGAAGTAGTTGTCCGGCAGTGCGCCCTTGAGTGACTTATTGTTCTTTTCAATGGTGGACAAGGCTGTGTCAACCTTCAGCGCGATATCATCCTGCTTCGAATGCTGTTGCACAAAACTCCAACGAGATTCTTCTGGTAGGTAGAACACGTTCTGCATAGCATAGAACTCCACCACGTCAACGTATTTCTCTTTACCATCTGCTATCAGCTCTGCGCGACGCTTTTCGAACTTATCGCTGGCGAACTTCAAAAATATCAGGCTGAGTACAACGTGCTTATATTCTGAGGATTCGACAGACCCACGCAGCTTGTTGGCGGTATCCCACAAGGACTGCTCAATGCTCTTTTCCTCCTTGCTAGCGCCTTGGGCAGTGTTCTTTCTGGATGCTGTCTTTTTGCTTACCGATTTCCCGGATGCCTTCTTCTTGCTGGCCATAGTGGGTTGGTATTCGTCCTTTATTTCAATGGGCTAGCACTTAGTCTAGCTCGGATAACCTCGCAGGTCTGGTGAAAGTGCTGCAGCCAAGAAATAGTGTGCGCAAACCATCCATCACGAAAAACCCACTCAACTCCGTCAAATTCCCATCGGAAACTACCGGATAACACCCTGCTACTTTTAATTCTTGTATGCAACTGAGCTAGGGTGTCAGATTAGGTGTCTTGCAAATCCATCCGTGCCTCAGCACGATCTTGGCGAACTTCAACCGCTGTGCTGTCACTCTATCTTCCATAAGAAGTAGATCCTGTCGCATAGAACGCACTGATTTATCTATTGAACCGATATCCAGCCGCATTGATTCAACATCTTGGCTCATTGCTGCAATATCAACCAGCATGCTCTGTAGAGTCTCGTACATCAGATCATTGCTAACATTTGAATCTGTCATTTTTTTTCTTCAAGATCCAAGACTCTCTCAATACGACTGATACGTTGCTTCATATCCAGCACAGCATGGTTGATTTTTATTTGCTCGAGATGCCATGTACTGCTGCTTTCTATGAGCGTATTTAGAACACCCTGAATAGACTCAAATCGCTTGTCATGTTGAGCCTGTTTTTCACTGATATCTTCCAGTAGATTTAACACCGCACTGTCATTGATATTCATCAGGATACAAAGATGTCTTCAAGAACGATTACTAGCCCACAGGACAACTGCACCTCGTGTAATTGCTTTAGGTCACCCAGAGATACCACTCTCTGGCTCCACTGACTGCCAGAATCATTTACGGAATCAATGGTAATCGTCTTCTCGTCATCATCTACCAGCAGGACATCAGTCATGTATTGCATCTGCATGTAGTTAGTTCGTTTGGTTCCTTTATCGTAAGCAGCTGTTGTAGGGGAGACTACTTCGATTACAACACCTGGCTTAATGTGCAACGGATGAGTATCAGGTTGTCTATCGTATTCAACCGACAAATCGGGGACGTAGGCTTCTGTGTCACAGATTCGTACCAACGGACCTGCGGCACACACACTGTAGCTTTGGAAGCTTGAATTGTTGCCGATCGCATTGGCTAACGCGCAAGAAAGGTTTGCACAGATTGCAGAATGCCGAACAGACACTGCTCTAGCCCTAAGGTCGTACTCAAAGCCATGGTGTAATTCTGTACGCGGTGTCGCTGTGTCTTGCCACTGCTCTACCGTCAGCGGTTGCGGTTCTGCATTCGGAACCGTGCTCAGAGGTATGATTCCCATATGGCGCTCAATACGTTCGAGGCGCCGAGCAAATAGCTTCAGATCACTCGTGTCATCCTTTCTTACCAAGCGTTGCGCTCGCTCAAGCTGGGATAGACGTAGCTTCGTAGCCTGGATAGGATCAAATCCTAAGTTCGTTGTAGCTTGGGGTTTAAGAATTTGAGCTCTGATTTCGCGAATTTCATTTTGTATTGCTTCTAGCTCTTTTGTTTTCGTTTCGTCAAAGACATCCATAGCTTACGTCCCGGTGTTTTGCTGCAGCGCAATTGAATTTGCTGCTACAACAGCGGATAGAGCCGCAGGAATTACTGCCACAGTTTCGCAGCGATCAGCCTTTAAGCGCAAAAGCGAAGTTTCAGCCTCGAGTTTCTCAATCTCAGCCCGGACATTTTCCAGATTGTTTTCTGCCACGTCCAATAGCCCGTCCCTGTATGTTGATCACTGTTTTAATGATCTAGCCAGATTCTACCAACGAACTCTCGCACGTTACAAATGATTCGTTCATCGACAAGCGAAACAGCGGCACACCAAAACTACCTAGAACCAAAAACCTTGCAGAGCGCCCTTCTGCGGCCTCGTAAGCTACACTCATCAACTTGTGTCACAAGGTGAATCCAGAGTTGTGAGCGGTAACTTATGGTTCGTGGGCTCCGGTAATTTTTGCCATGTTAGAAGCGCTTCGCGATACGCAGAGTCGGATTGACTAAGAGAATTCAACGAATTTATAAGCATACTGAAATGCGCATTTTTCTCTTATTTTTTCAATATAGGGATAATAAAGTATAGTATTTAAGAACTTTTGCAGTGCAAGATATTGACTGATAGCCTAACCACCACTCGACCGAATACTCTCCCGACCGATACACTAATTGCGTTTTCCCTCTGCAACCCTGCGTCGGCGGAGCCAAGCCCACGAACCGACTTTTAGGACATAAAACGAAGTTCGTTTCATTTTCTGAGATGTTCTATGACTACTGTCAAAGACGCATCAAGTGTTTAGTCAATTGACTGCACCAGAGAATCAGCACTCAACCCCAAACAATGGTTACTGCCAAATACGAAGTCGCAACGTAATTCACACACTTAATTTGCTAGGTAATAGAGTTGGGTAACGAAACTATTATTTATCAAGAAACCCATTTCCTACAACGTTTTAATCGATAGTTATGTGGACCCCAGCTCCACCAATGCAAAGCCCGACCTGACGCCGTTTAAGCGCAGGTTGGGCACTGTTCGGACTCGACTAGCTGGGATCCAGTTCTACCTCCCTGTTGCCCAGAGCAAGGGTTTTTGCAATTT
>Ga0209187_1004470_pt1 | contig 10632 bp, 14 predicted proteins | sample BantaG_FD_187430 | JGI IMG/M metagenome (GOLD analysis project Ga0209187, IMG submission 187430) | Marine algal microbial communities from Bantry Bay, Ireland - BantryBay_4 metaG (SPAdes) (version 2) | ecosystem: Host-associated > Algae > Red algae > Unclassified | place: Bantry Bay, Ireland... | reverse complement strand
TGTCGCCGGCGCCCTTAACACGCGTCAAACGAGTGATAAGGGTGGGCGAGCAGGGTGAGCGGGGAGCAGAGACGGGATGGCAAACGGCGTGCACGCGTGCGAGAGAGGGGCCTGCGATCGAGCACGCCGGCGCGCGTGCGCAAAGAGACGAGGGACGTCGCCTCCTCCCACAGAATCTCACAAGCTGTCGAACGGCAAGCCAGTGTGCGTAGTGCCCCTCAGCCTGGCCCGCCCACAAAGGCCCTGACAGCCGAAAACTGGTCACCCACGGAGACCAACCAGCGCACAGCCAGGCGGTCGCCCCACGTCAAGCGCGTCCGCAGCGACAGAGTGTCCGCGCGACCAATCTGAAACGAGCCGGTGGGACGAGCCAGTGGGACCCGCCACCACAGCCTAATCACGCCGACCCGTTCAAAAGGCGGGGACAATATGCATGCGCGACACACACGCTGGACGGCTGGGGGGCCGCGCGGCCCGCGTCGGCCGGCTGAGGGGCCGCCCGGCCCGCGTCGGACGGCTGAGGGGCCGCCCGGCCCACGTCGGACGGCTGAGGGACCGCGCAACGCACGTCCTAGGCCTCAGGGGCCGCGAAGCGGCCCCTGCCGAGCCCCAGCGGAGAAATGGGTCACGCATCCAGAGCCAGGGAAGGCCCTGGCGCGGGGGCGGTTCCAACCACATTCAGATGATGGAACGTCACGTGACCGCGTGGCCGTCCGTTTGCTGGCGCCGCCGTGTCCACGAATTGCGTGTGGCCATCTGCAGTCTCCGTTGGACCGCTCACGCGCGATCTGGTGCGATGACGCGGACCGATTTTCAGTAAAAAAGATGATGTCGGACCGATCCGGGCTGTAGATGCCGTGGACTGTTCTTCGAAAGTACGCACATTGACGAAAAGAATGCGATCCACGCTGGCGGATCTGCTTCTTTCAATTCTACAGCCAATCACAGCCGGTCGCTCGAGACTGGACGGTTTCAAAACGACTCCCAAGTGTGTGCACGGCGACAGTGTCTGATCTGTTCACATCTCGCGACAAGCCTGCCGCCCGATGTGGATCGCGGGACTGACGGCACCTGTTGGCCGGGTGGCCCACCTGGCTGTCCACCGCATCATGAGTACCCCGACGCAACCGGTTCGCATGCAACAGGACTCAGCGCGAGGACATCAGACGCGGGCCGGCGCCGCTGAAGCTCTTGTTCGCCCAGTTTGTGTTGTGGCTGTGCCAGGTGTCGGCCCAGTCGTCTCTTGTAATTCCCATTTGTTCGATGTTGTCATTGGTTTTGACAGATGCAGCCGCCATGTCTACCACTTAATGGGGACGTGGCGATTCCGCTGCGACCTTCGGAGACGGTTTGTGAGCATTTTTTCAGGGGCTTCGTTTCATCAGCCGTTGATGAAGATCCTTAAGTACTCCTCCACTGTCAATCGGATTTGGTCAACAAGAGTGGGGCTGCACACAACCCAGCAATGTTGACCCCATTCAGACCGCCTTGTGGCTCGTTTCAGACGGGTCTATCCCCAACTACATCGCGCATGGCCCCAAAGAGGGCCCCCAGAATGGGCTTTCCATTCAGCGTGCCACACGTTGCGCCTCTAGATTCCCCAAAGGGAAGATGGGACTGACGTTGTAGGGATTGCTCTGACGACGTGTCAGTGTTGGAAGGGTCGCAATGACGCTAAAAGCAAATGAAGTTACGTGGCTGAGAAGGACTGTCCTGCCACAGGGGTCACAGGGCCCGGAAGGCGCCTGCCTCGCTGCCCCCCCCCATCGCCCCGAGTTGCGCCCGGAGACCGCGCGCAGCGACTTCCGGGAGACGACGCGCCCACGATGACCAGCGGGTGATCGTGCCTGCGCGCCGGCTTCTGTTGCGGCGGCTCGTCGGCGGTTTCTGACGCCATAGAGTGGCGCGGTTAGAGCGCAGCCACGAAAGCTGCATCGACTCCGCATCCGAACCAATTTAGGCCCGCCACCTATGAAACGCGTGGGTGTATGATTGGGTGTCGAGGACGTTCCGACCCTGCAACCTCAAGGTCCTGAGAGCTGCATTGTACTTGATAGAAAACAGGGGCTACATTCTTTAACCAATGTAAATATTTGTGGAAGTCAGAACGCTCATTGATGGCTGTGCCTTTCTATATACATGCACTCGGCTCTACGTCCTTCTTGATGCATTTGATGCTGACAGGTGTGCCAGCGCGAGAGTCCTGGCCTGAGAGTGCGATCGTCGTCAAAAGCGCATGCAATCGTAGTTGAACTTAGCCGACATTTTGCGATCAGACGGCTACTGTTGTTGATATCATCACACAATGCGGTGGTCGTCGAGCCGTTTAGAGCCACGATTAGGGTCACCATGTGTTTCAGTCATGTCGGAAGTGGTCCCAAGCAACCAGATTGCATCTCGCCTGCACGCGGTCGCTTTGAATGGCCCCATGGCCCGGATATGTTGCAAGAGGGACGAGGGAGCAAGCGAGAGGCATGCCGTCATCTTCCACACGTCCGCTCTCGCTGAATGCGCCACAGATTCATTGGCCCAGGGCTTCGGCACCAGCGCAGGAGGCACGGAAAATCCAGGTCGCCCAGTGACGCACGGGCGTGTATGGGCCGCGGCTAGCCCGGCAAGGTTGCGGGAGGGCAGAGACAGGGATATAGAAGGGACATGGGAGGCATGAAATCTCCTTCTACTGGCCCTCGGTCGCCCATTCTGTGGCCCGGGCCGCCCGCTTACATCGCTCGTCAGCTGAGGCAGCACCACACGAGCCGCGGCAAAGCCTTGTCGGACTCTATTATGTTGTCTTGTGTGTGCGTGTGAGGGCGGTGGCCAGCCAGGTCACGGTTTTGTAGGGCGCCACCTGTGATTCATGAGGAGCAGCCTCATCTCTCACTCAAAATCTGGTTCGCTCTCGCTGCGGGGCGCCCGCATGCGCTGCATTAGTGATTCGACAGCCGCACGAGGCGCAGCCCAGTGGACTGCTGTTTTTGGGCGACGCGGGAACGAGGTGAAAGAGCTTGGCTGTCAACGTTACGTGTGCGTCAGACGTCTGAGGGGCACAGGCGTCCCGCCGTGGGATCCACTATTTGCCCCGTTCTCGCGTGACTGGCGCGCCACGCCCCGCGCGCACGGCTCTCTCACGACGAGCAGCCTGACAGTATCAAAATACCGCCGCTGCGGAACCTCTCAGCACACAGCACGTGCCTCTCAGCTGAAGCCTGGGCCAACGACTTGTTATCGGACCAGTTGATACCTGTTACTGGTCATTGTTGTTCGCCGGTGGTGACTCGATTGACGCTGAGGGGCCATCGTTTTGGCCATCGACTTCGACCCGCCTCGAGGGTGGCGCTGAGTCTAGGTGAAGACCTAGCCAAAGGGCATGGGGCATTGCACAGCACGTGTGGAGCGGATGGGCGGGTGGCTCGGAAGGGTTCTTCTGTGCCCAGATCACAGCATAGGGTGCTCACCGTCGAGGGAATGTCGTGCTTACCACGACTGCTCTTTCACGCTTACCGGCCACGCACCACCCACTGCTCCCTTGCCTACACCAATCCGCAGCCCGCAGGTTGCTCGTGCCCCTACTGCGGCCTGGACGTCGTCGCCGTCTGCGAGGCCGGAACCTCCCATTCCTCAGCTCTCGGCCGCCGTCGGTCCGCCTGCCCGTGCACAGCCGGTGCTCCTCCAGCCTGCATTTGCTCGGCGTTGACAGGCCGCGTGGCCCTAGGGCTCGCACTTCCTTGCGGCAGCCGGAGATGTATGAGCGGGAAATGGCAGAGGTGACCAAGATTGGCCAGGACGCGGCCAAGGCGACGAGTACCTTGATCGAGAACAACACGACGCGCGGCAATTCTGCGGTCATGCGCAAGGCGGACGAGGTCGAGAAGGAGTACAAACATGTTGCCGTGAAGACGGCCACGGCAGGGGGCGCGGCTTCGGTCGAGGCTGGCGGCAGAGGTGACAAGCGCAAGGCCAGAGAAGCTCCACTCACTGTTAGTGTGGCCCCCAAGGTGGCCACGTTCACAAGGACGGCCAAGGATGGCCGGGTAGATGTGAACGTCAAGAATTCCAAGCAGAGCTCGCGCGGCGATAGAAGCCTGGACGAGGGGCGTGTCGTGGCCGTCAAGTCGGCCCAGGATGGGACCGGTGCCGACGTCGCGGAGATGGAGGCGATCTACCACTTTCCAGCCGGCGAATTTTCCCGCGCGCTCGACGCAGTCGATGTGCTTGGCCTGCAGTGGATAACCCGCAAGCAGCGGGCGGCCCTGCGCGGTGCCACTCCGGAGCAGCGCGCTGTTGCGTTCTTGCTGGCCGAGCGCTTGTTCGCGGCTAAGATGCGACAGTGGGCCGCCGCCAAGCTGTATTGGGATGAGTGCCGCAACTACGGCCTTGTCCAGAAGGGCATGGAGGCCTCTGGGTCGCATGGTATGGCCTATGGAAACTGCAAGGCATCAAACAAGCATATAAGGATCAGGGACGGGCTGTAGTGATGGCGGCCTTGGCGGCCGAAGCCGTGCCTGACGGCGCGTCTGGCGCTCGGACAGTGGCGGCCAAGGGCAAGACCAAGGCCGTATCGGCCTCGGAGGGGGGACAAGGTGCGGGCGTTGGCCAGGTCTTGACCGGGCCTAAGGGGGCGCCGTCGAGCAAGGGGAAGGGAAAGGCCGTTGCGGCCTCGGTTGGGGCACGAGGGAAGGGTGCCGGGGAGGTCGCGACCTTGACTGGAGGGGGTCCGTTGAACGGCAAGGGCAAGGGCGAGGCCGTGGCGGCTTCCGCGGCGACTGACGATGACGATGAAGTTGTCATCCTTAAGGTCATCCTCGCGAGCGCGCAGGACCACACTCGCCCGGCAACGGCTGGGGGTGCGGCAGGGACGACGGCTAGGGTATTTGCGGGAGTCTCGGCGGCTGCTCCTGCTGCAGGGGTCCTCGGCTATACAGACGATGAGGGAGAGAGTGATGAGGACGACGGGGAGGAGTGGGAGGAGTGGGACCGGGATGAGTGACGCCCTGGGCTCTGCAGTATTGGGGAGGTGCCCGAGGGGTTGGGATGTACGACCATGGTATGCACCTGCTGGTAGCACTGGCTGCTCCTGGGGGCGGCGTCTGTACGTCTCGCTTTGTCTCTTCACTGGACTTTCTTTGTCTGGCCGAGCCGTGCGCACTGCCATGCTGGATTGCGTACATCGGACGACGCCTCTGTACAATCATCTGTCTTGATGCCTCTCCATAAAATTCTTGCTGCTTTTCCGTCGCGCTTCGTGTTACATTTCTCTGCGCATTGGGCTTGGTACGAATACCTGCACGACAGTGTCACAGCGCGCCTGTACCTGTGCAGAGTATATAAAAAGGACGTGAGCGTTCTTTTCATATTGTACGGAGATGGCCTTTTCAGTGCGTACAAGCTTGGCAGCGCATGACTGGAAGCTTCGGGCGCACCTCCCCCTCCCACCCTCCCCCCCTTCTTCCCCAGTACGCGTGACGGCCGCGTGGCGGTCATGTCGGTCGGTGCCATGGCTGTTCGCTGACCGCCCCCGTACGGAGACGCAGTGCACACGGCACTCAGTCAGTTTGCAGCGAGTGTGGTTACAGAGGGCGCCTCTCACACTGATCCGTTGCAGGCTCCAGGCATCGCTAATATTTGAGCATAGTTACTGTAACCAAGCCTCTGTATACCAGTAGCCCTCGGTTCTGTGCAAGCACCGCCCTCCACGGCCGCAGAAAATGATGTTCCACATGTGAAAGATGCGATCGTGCTGAGATCTCGTGAGCCAGTTCCGCGCGGATCAAAGAGACGGAACTACACTTGATTGGACCAGAGAGACTGGCCGCCACGCTCTGGCGACTGGCCTCCACGCTCTGCACCCTGTGTGTAGAAACCGTCAACACCACTCACAAACGCCTGGGACTGGCCGCTTGCCTCGTCGGGCGGTTCGATCAGGCCCGAGATATGAGATTGCGGTGCAACACCGAAAGTGAGTCCCGCTTGACACCAGGCGGGCCAGTGAGTCGGATCAAGGCAGCCCCAAGTTTGATTGGACGGTGTAGAATGACCGCCACGTGCTGGCCCCTGCGCCATAACCCGCCGACGGACTACCTATGCGTAGGGACATTCCGCACCACACGCCTTCGCTGTCCGGTGGATGATCACACTAGGTCCGATGGCGGCCCCGCGAGCCGGCTCCTGCTCGCAGTGTCCCTCGAGAAGTCAGACGATTCACCGTTATTAGTCATTGGTCATGTGGTGCGATCACATTGTGTGGCCCTCCTTGGCAAGAAAATGAGCGTTGTGGCCAAGCTGACATGGCCGACACGATACATATGCGCTATTGACTGTCACTGATCGCTGCGCGCAGGGCCCAGTGACAAGCGATACCCGTGACGCGTCACCAGTTTCTCTTATTGGGGCCCGATTCATCAACATTGGGGCACTCTCCTGTCTCCCAACCGGCCTCTCAGAACCCGAAGGGATGAACGTCAGGCGCTGTGGCCTCGCCACGAGTGATGGCTCCTCGCCAGGCAGTCTAAGATCTACAGGGCCTGTGGGCGTGGGGGCACAGGCCCTGTGCCCAGCCTCATGTTGGAGGAATTTGCCACCTCTGCCGTGTTTGACACATCCGCATATCGGAGCCTCAGCAACAAGCAGACAGAAGCTTTCTAGAAGCCGCTTCCGGCCGGCCCGCCGCACTAACCGGTCCAGGGCCGTCTTTGTCAACCTGCGTGACGCCCACCGTCCCGCCGCCGCACACCGTCACCGCTACCACGCTGCGGCGCGGCGCCGACACCACTGCGTCCACCACCTTGCTCCCGGGCCGCCGCTTGACCGCAACATCGCTGCGCGAACGCCACCACGCCCACGACCATGCTTTCGTGCCGCCGCTTGGGCCCCGCCGTAGGGCTGCATTCCTACTTCGGCCGCGCGCACGCAGCGGCCGTTTTTCTATGAGAGCGGCCAGCTCCACGGTTTGCTCCCTCCCCCGCGGCCTGCAACCTTTACGCTGCGACCGGCTGCCAGCAGGCTGTGCATTTGGCTGCGGTTTTGGGGAGCCGCAGCGCCAGCTCTACCATCCGGCTCGTTCCGAACTCGAGCCGAGGTGCGCGCCATGGCTAGTGGCGCCCAGCCGTTCCGTACGACTCCCCCTCCGACGCCACCACGCGTCTGCGTGGCGAAGCCGCCCCCGCCGATTCCGTCGAGCGCTGCTGCTGAGATGCATTACAGCCCGCGACGTGCGGTCACCGCTTCGCACTCAGGACCTATGGGCGGTGGTGCGGGACTTGCTTCTGCGGCGGTCATGCACGAAGCTGATGACACTGCGGCTTTGCAGCGGACGTCGCGCACTCGAGCTCGCGGCGATGCTCCCTCGTACGCACCTCGCCCGAGGTATGGCCCAAGGGCCCCGACTATCTCCAAGGCCGAGTTGCAGCGTGGCCGTCGCAGCATCTGCACGCAGTGTAAGCGGTCGCAGAAGGTGAGCAGCAACATCGCTATGTGCCCTTGAGATTTTCGGTGCGGTTGGGCAGTTCGGCCCCCCGCACAGCCGGGATGAGGCTGGGAGTGGATCCTACAAGGTGACGGCGCGTTTTGGAGTCAGACTGCGGAGGGACGGGCGCATCGTCGTATGTGCTACGTGTGTCGGTGCGCCGTCACCCAACGTGCCCGCCGCAGTGCCCCTGCCCGTGGGTGTCGCCGCGCCTCATCAAGCTCCCCCCCGACGAGCACGGTGTCGAGGTCACCGTGACGTGGGAGGAACACCAGCGGGTGCTTGCCCAGCGGCGCGAGGCCTAGCGGGAGGAGGCGCTCACAATGCCTCCGCGGTGGGAGCGCCGCCTAGATTTGCCGGACGCTGAGGGCAAGCGCGAGGAGTACTATGTGAACACCAACCTCCCCGCGGCGCTCGTCTGGTGGGCGCCCAAGGCGTTGGGCCGACTGCCGTTGCCTAGACGGTTGTAGCCGCCCCTGAGCACCTTGAGGCACACGCCACTGACGCTGAGGAGTACATGTACGGACGGCCGTCTGTGTTGCGGCCGACACCAATTAGCTTGCCCGAGTAGCCAGTTGCTCTGCTTTCTGCTTTTCTGATGTATGTTGTTGTGCACATGATATTTTGTATTTATTTTCTTGCAAAGTGATGCTGGTTGCCATCAGCTTTTGCCACAACTCCCTGTATCAGCCTATTCCTTGCGAGTCACGCCACGCTGCATAGAGTCTTCTCACCGTTTTGAAGCGTCTTCTAAGGCCGGAAAAAGGCCTTGGCCGAATTTCTTCAATCGAGAAAATGCAGGCCCTTTAATGCACCCCTACAATGGACAGCCCCAGTAGTCCCAACACAGCAGAGGCAGCGGACAGGCTTCATCAGTGTCCTTCAGCGCCTTTTTTGGCACCAAACTGCGCACAGACCTCATACCGGCGTCAGTCGGCTCACTTAGGCTTGAGCTCCGGTGCCAAAGTTGTCGAGGAAAAAAAAAACCTGCCGAGCGGGAAAAAAAAACATTTGGAATAGAAAACGACAAGCGCAAGCCGGCAAGTAGACGGAACGCAAGGTACCCACAGACGTAGGGGGACAAAAAACGGCCTCTGTTCTTCCACACGTGCTCAGACAGGTCGCGCATCACGTCAAAGTGGGCGTCCTTGTCCTTGGCATCGCACTCGGCGCCATCGGTGTACCGCAAAGAGCCAGAAATACGCTCGGGCACGTCGTGGTCGCAGGGGTCGTGGCCCTGATTATCAGTGGGCATTGAGGGTCTTCAGACCCAGGGCCGCGCGGCTCGTCATGGAGAAACGACAGAAACGAGGAAAAAAGGGACATGCATGGAAAAAAACTTAGAGGTCAAGAACATAGGAGAAGCCGAAGACGCTGGATACCACAGAGGCCAAGAAGACGTCAGCCAGAACAGGTCACAAATCGTGTTCGCCTTCGTCGGCATGGAGCAGTCGTCCATGTCGCGTGGTGGATCATATGAAACTCTCGTTAAGCAGACCGATAGAAGTGAGTGGGTCAGGTTCCTCGTCTGAGAGGTCAACATCTCCAGCCTTGAGGTCCTTCAACTCATCCCGCATGCACCACACAACGCCCTTGCGAGCCTCGTGGCTCTCTGGTCGCCAAAACTTGGGGTACTCTGCCATGTCAACGTAGCTTTTCAGACTGGCGGCTCCGGCTGCTCGCACAGAGGTCCACAATTCGCTTGCGTCCAGGAACAGAAGCTCATCAATGATGGCCGACGTCGCTCCGTTCATGTCAGGCGCGCGGACCAACTCTTTGTGGCCGTCCTTCAGTCTCAGTCGGTAACCAACGCCTGGACTCTCAGCTTGCGCGCCGGCGGCAGAGGCACCCGAAACGTCTGCAGCAAGCACCACGCGTTCCATGGACGCCTCCTGTATGTCATCTTCCATGTAAACTCCCAAGGTGCGATACGCGAGCAGCCAAGCAGAGGTGAGTCGCTTGTTGCAGCGAGTATTGCTGACCTCCAAACAATGGCGGTTGCAGAGTGGTTGCAATAATGCAACAGCGTACCCGGACCAATGGAAAGGCTAGGAATCATGTGAGTTCCTTACACAGTCTCCTCATGCAGCTCTGCGCACTCGAAACGCACATCAGGATCTCAAGAAATCTGAAGAAGTTTGTTGATCACATGAAAAATCACCGGACTGGCCCAAAACCCTCTCCATGCCCTCGTTAGGCCCACGCAAGCGGCCCAAAAATCTGAGAAAATCTCATTGCTGGTTGCAATGGCTCTGCGTGACTCTTGCAACACTCGTTGATTGGCTTGTAAGATTACTGGCGGAAACTCTCAGCCATTAGTACGATCGTGGCTTGTCGAACAGCCAATCCGACTTCATTTTAATGCTGTGTCGTCCGCTCTGCCTCCCTTTTCTCTGCAACCGCCATTCTTTGGAGGTTGGCAATACGAAGACCCTTTTCAGAGCCACTTTCACAGCACGACGATGGCCCGACCAGCCACTTGAGGTGTTGTCAATCTGGTTGGCATACTTCTCAACGGCTTCGCTCATAGGAGCGGTACCAACAACGTTCCGCATCCACAAAACATGGGCCCACGTGTCCCACGTGGCCCCACGTGGCGCTCTATGTGGAAAGACGCAGCCTGAGTGATCACCGACAACGTCATCGAGATAGATCTGTCCACAAAGGCACCAGAAACGATTTAGAATATTGAGATAAGTCCAACCGGAAAACAGGCGGGGGGTTCGGAAGCGTTCGCGAATGCCGGCGCGATTTCCACATAGAAGGCCGATATGCGGATCCCCAGCGCCCGTTCGCGACTGTGTCGAGAAGTTTGACATGAATCTGAGTGCTGTCATTGACGGAACGACGCAAAACGAACCCCAAGGACGACCGCGATCGTCGCCACGTGTGGCACCGTTCGATCGCACAGCCGGATTTTGTCAGGCACTATGGCACCGCGTCGCGCGAGGCCGAAAAAGAGTCGTGGGGCACCAATCGGGAGGCGTGAGCCGTGGACCTGATTTGACTTTCACTGCGTCACGGCGCTGTGGGGACCGGTCGCGTTGGCCGTTCGTCTGCGGGTGGTACGTCGTGGAGTACCGGTTGGAGATCCCGAGGAGTGAGCAAACCCCTTGGAAGTACGTGGAACGGAACTGGGGGCCATTGTCGGACAACACCGTCGCCGGGGG
>Ga0209187_1004468_pt1 | contig 10636 bp, 13 predicted proteins | sample BantaG_FD_187430 | JGI IMG/M metagenome (GOLD analysis project Ga0209187, IMG submission 187430) | Marine algal microbial communities from Bantry Bay, Ireland - BantryBay_4 metaG (SPAdes) (version 2) | ecosystem: Host-associated > Algae > Red algae > Unclassified | place: Bantry Bay, Ireland... | reverse complement strand
CAAATGGCCGTCTGGGACGTCTGAGAGGGGGGACCAGCCGACAGAGTGGCACGCACGGCCACCGAACGCCGATTCCAGCCATCTGGGGGTGGGTGGGCGCGCCCCAGATTAGCGCGCCGCGCTGCGGGCGCCCCCAACGCTCGATATGGCGTTGAGAAATGGCCGTTTCGGGCAACTGAGCGGGGGGGCCAGTCGACGAGGTGGCAAGCACGGCCACCGAACGCCGATTCCAGCCATCTTGGGGTGGGTGGGCGCGCCCCAGATTAGCGCGCCGAGCTGCGGGCGCCCCCGACGCGCGACATAGCGTTGAGAAATGGCCGTTTCGGGCAACTGAGAGGGGGTGCCAGTCGACGAGGTGGCACGCACGGCCACCGAATGCCGATTACAGCCATCTGGGGGTGGGTGGGCGCGCCCCGGATTAGGGCGCCGCGCTGCGGGCGCCCCCGACGCGCGGGCTGGCGCCACAAACGTGCTGTCTTGGCCGTGTGAGATGGGGGGCCAGACGACGAGGTGGCACGGACCGCCACCGAATGCCCAGTCAAGCATTCTGGGGGTGGGGGCCCAGCTGACATGACACGGTCGTTATGTGGCGAGCACGACGACTACGTGATGCGCCAACGAGGCTGCGCGGTGGCGCGTGCCGTGGCTCGAACCGTGGGAGAGCTGACGAATTTTGGACGGAGCCGCTTGCATGACGTGTCATTTCTTTCTGGCGCACAACGGGCCTCGAACGAGCGTCTTGCGAGAAGCCAGATCTTAACGATGGACACGAGTGGCCTGGATTGGCTTTAAATTTTCGGATGGGCGGTGCAGCCACATTTGAAGTGTTGCGAGGCACCAAACTGACATGGAGCCTGGATCAAATGAAGTTGTCAGATCTTCATTATTTCGACTCTTGATTTGGCTCAGCAGCAGTGCACGACCGGAATTGTTCGACGTCAACTTGGCCCGCCTGAAACGAGGTGTCTTCGTCAAGTCTGGCCCGTGCCGGCACGTGCCGACAGGCTTGTGAAGTTTGCGTGTCTGCGTCGCACGTGCTTTGTCAACTGTCGCCTACATGGCTGACGGCTGCTGCCGACCACGCTCTCTCCTCTTGGAGGTCCGCCGGCGCGGGTGTGCGCGATCTGGTGTCGTGGTGCAGTGTTGCGTCGCCGACGTCAGTTGACTCAGCACGGCTCCACCGCCCTCCTTGTTGCTCAACCCAAGCTTGCCGTTTGTGGCTCGGAAGCGGAGTGCTTTCTCCGGCTCGAGGTTTTGATCATCGGCATGAGCAGGATGTCGCACATTTAGATGATATTTTGGCCACACCACTTTATCAACGCACGTGTCGAAAATATATGGACTGGATTTGTAATGTTGATGCCATTGTGCTTCTGGTGAGGGTGCGAGGTTTTTCGGAGAACGGCTGTAATACCCATAAGAGAGCAGATATAACACCAATGATGCACGTCTGCAACAGGCATATGGATGACATAGAAGTGGGTTAAATCTTTACCAGTAATCAGAAGGGCCGACCAGGGGTCAACAAGCTCGATAGATGCGACACTGTGACTCATACTCACCTTGCCGGAGCCCGTTGGCAGCGATCCAATGACATGAACATGGCCTTGACGCTCACACAAGACACTCTGGATGACCTCGAGCTGTCCTGGCCGGAATGAACTGTGGCCAAATTTCTGCTGTCGCACAAAAAGAGCAAGGCGGCGCACTACGCGCGAGTCCATTGATGCTTCGGACACCGTGCGCAAGATGGGGGGAACACGGGGTTCGGTGCTTGGTCACAGAAAATGGAGAACAACGGCATGCAGCAGCGTCGCGCGTCATCAGCTGCCGTGCTCTCCAACAAACGACATGCGACGTGCGCCTGGCGTTCGAGCGACGTGAGAATTGACAATAGATCGAACTGGTGGGCTCCCAGATGCTCGACAATGCACTGTGTCTTGTTGTGGTTGCGATGAGGCCTCTAAAAATGTTTCGGCAGTGAGAGGGACACAAGGGGAAGCTGTAAGAGGTGCTAAATCGGCTGTTGGCGGCCACTTGGCGGCTGCTTCAAGCAATTCAACCCAACTGTGCGATGCAATCAATGCTGGATTTCAACCAACTGCGTGCAGGAAAGAAACTCGACGCCCCCTTGGTCTTCACTCCAAGAGATACAAGACACCCTGTGTGGGACCGCCTGTGCCGGATTGGAATCCAACAAGCTCAGAAATAGTTACACGCCAAGATACTTGCCGAGATATACGAAGTGAGTCACTGAAGGGGTGCGACCGAGCAGGGCTATTTTCGTAAGTAACCAGCGCGTGGCCCTCCTTGGTCAACCGGGCACCGCTTGGCAGGATCTGCACCAACCCTAGGATGTCACGGCCCCGTAAACGCCACTCGATGTGGGATGTGCTGTCGAACTATCATTGCACACGTTTCCAGACAGACCTGTGCCATGGCGTTCCAATCCCTTTGCACTGTTTGTGTGTGGACACCCTGCGCCTTCAGAAAACGCAATCGAGGCGATAAGACTCTTGGAATGGCTTTGGGGTCCACTGATATTGCTCGAGCGTCTTGAGCAGTTTGCCGACGAGCCACCGACACTGGAAGAGACTACAGGGAAGCACTGAGGATGAGAGCTGTTGTGAATTATATCTGGATCCACAGTTGCTAAGAAAGTGCTTGGGCTGCACGAAACGTTCATACGGCCCCCGGTTGTGACGGATATCTCACTCGCTGGAGGCTCGTTGCAAGTGTGCATGATATTTTTGTATTCCTTTTGTGCACAATGTTTATCCGCTGATGTGGTAGATGACATCAGTGCAGCCCAAAGTGGTACACCAATATGAATCATAAAATTCGTTGCAAAAGCGAGCATTCTTCTGTATTGTGTGTCATTTTTGTACAAGACACGTTGGTAAAGAAACAGGTACAGGGCCACACGCCAGCGCGCTGCTGTGCGACAATAATCTGTACTAGGTTTAATAACGCATACCCGATGCTGTACTGCACGCATTACAATTTTTTTCAATCAAAACTCTTGATCACATCGTAGTCAACCTTGTACCCCACGTTGATGACATCCACGAGCGCCGCCAAAGGAAATGTGTACGTGAAGTGTTTCTCCAGGCGGTTGTGCGCCTGCAGGTACGAGTAGAAGGCGGAGTCGGTGCGCCAAAACCCGCGCGTCTTGATTTCGGCGTCGGGGACGCCGAGCTGCTTGTACAATTGCACTTCACCGCGCTTGAAGGAGTGCGTGCCAATGAACTTGTACGCATCCACGCCGGCCTCGTCAAGGGCTTCACGTAGCCCAGAAAGGAAAACGGAGTCCGTCAGCGGCTTGGTCACGTTCCGTTGGTGGCGCCCCTTGGACATCTCCTCGAAGAGGTGAAGTAGGGGACCGTCGGTTTCACCACGTACGAGCAGGTAGACAGCGAGTGCCAGGACTGGATCCAAGCTGGGATCGCCTCCAATACCCGGTGGGGACTCCAAGAAATACTGCCGACACGAGGTGGAGTTCTTGACACGCTCCATGATGTCAAGCTCAAACGCCATGCGTCCGAAGCGGTCGGTCGCGCGTCGCACATGCTCCCTCCTGCAAGATCGACGGGGAATATCAGAACAGACTGCAGCAACAACCGTGTCTTCTGACTACACTAGTACCATTGCAACTGCGTTAGTGCCATCTCTTGTGATAAATGCCAGCGTTTCCAGTATCGTGAAGAAATGAGCACGCGATGGGACAAAAGCACAGCAAAAAAAGTACTTAATCTTGGAAGCCTCGTCAAAGCGCATGAGCAAGAAAGTGGAAGTCAGCATTGCAGCGTGCTGGCACAGCCGGAACGGGTGCACATCTTCTTGGTCAAGGAAGAAGTGGTCATAGTACTCTACCATTCGCCCGTACTCGAGCGGGTCCACAGGAAGCGTGATCTTGCCCGCTGCTGCCAGCGCCGCCTTGTGCGCCGTCTTCGACTTGGCGACGACGTCGCTGTTGTTGGGGTTGCCAGAGAAGAATGGCACCTTCTGGGCGTCTTTGCCAGTCGCCCACGTCCCAGTATGTCCAAGATCATTGAAGAAGATCGTCATCTGCGCGGAAATGTGCTTCGAGGTTGACATGCCCAGCTTGAACTTTTTAGTCCGTGCAAAGTAGAAGTTGGCCACGTGGGCCGCTGTCGTGAGGGTCGCAACCATAGGATCAACCTTCACACGAGCAGAAAACCGAATGTAGTCCGACCTCATCTTCGCATGCACGCGAGTACTGCTCTTGGACCGGCCGAGCTCAAGCACGTGCGCCGCCGAGGCCACAGCGTCATAGTCCTCAGAACAAGATACGACGGGTAACCACTCCTCTTGACGTGCTGCGCGAGTGCGGCCATCGGTCGCAGGTCGCGCGCTCAGGGCAAGAGGGGGGATAGCAGAAACCGAGGCCGCGGCCGTAGGAGTCGATGGCATGGTGTGTGGGGGCGAAATGAAAAGGAGGATGGTATGCACGTTGCGCTCCGCGGTGGGAACGAAGGCCCGTCAAATATAAGCAAGTCAATGTGTAGTACGTGTCAATGGACGCGAGGGGCACGCCTCTTGGCCTGTACAGAACTCTCTAAGAAACGCGCGAGGGTTCACGGTCTTGCTGGTGCACCCATCTCGCCCGGTTGGTTCTTGTACAGATGTCCAATATTTGGAAAAAGCAAGCCACAAAAAAGGTACCAAGGTGTCAGAGGCGTAGAGTAGCCCCTCATTCAGAGAAGAGAATACAGCCCCACGAAACGGCAGTACAGGAATTCTGTCTAGCTCTGACACGCTCTGTCGTAGAAGACTCCTCTAATCAGAAACGACAGATTTGTGCTGTTGGACAGCTTCCACGAAGCCCTGTAAATGGTCGGTTGCCTCATCACCCTGAGATATGAGATTTGCGGTTGTGCGTCACGCCCGTTTTTGGAGCGTAGGATAGGCGATGCACGCCCAAGAACGCCCTTAAGAACGCACCGCTGAGGGGAATGAACTGGTTCACGCCCCGAACAAAATGTCAAAATGGCGGACATAAGTTGAACGCAGCCATCAAATACTTCATAGCACCATCCCCATGTAGCAATCAGGGCGCTATACTGAATGCTATGGTTGGCATGCGTGTAAGTATACATTTCAGGCCCCTGTCACGCCCAATCATATTGGGAAATGCAGGGCGTGACACGCCCAAAACAGATGATATTGCACGCCCCAGGCATGCTGCACAGCCCTACTGAGATTGCACCTTAGGATCTTGTCACATACTGAAGATTGTCGTCGTCACGTTGCGCAGTTTCATGTTAGAAATAACACTGAAGAGGTTTTAAATAAAGCTGTTCTGTCGGCCTCTGTGCGTAAGATGGATGTTTCTGGAAATGTTTCTCATGCGGGTGCTGTGTCCAAATTCCTACCGAGTCCTGACGGACGCCCTTTGGTCCTGTCCAGCATTTCGCTGAATTTGTACTGTGCAGGTGGCAAATGACATCGGAGATACAAAATTGCTTGCACTCGACGGCACTTTCGCGTCGGTGTGGCTTGCCACACGGTAAATATGGTTTCAAATTTAGTACAAGATTGTAGTGTATCGCGTCAGCGACCGGCTGGAGAAAAAGTGGTTTCTTTAAGCACTGGCGCATCACACACTCCGCGTAGGCTCACGGTGGTCGCATGACCGAAGGTGTTTGGTGCGGGTCAGCCCTAAGCTCGCGCATTTTTCTCTATCATGCTACGCTGCAAAGCTTCGCCGACCCCCTGACGTCATGACAACGCGCATTCGAGGACCTGCGGTGCATGCCACTGTGAATCACGGATCAGGCAAGTGTCGGAGCAGGAGGGCGCACGAGCGCATGTTGAGAAGATCTACGTAGCGGTTCAGCCAGCGGCGCAGTCAGAAACGTCGAGGCGTCTGGACGGCAACGCCACTCATCATATACTGCCACTGAGCGCCCAACCTGGGAGACCGTCATTCTTTCACGTAAAGGTAGAAGAACTCGCAGACGGAGCACCACCACAGCATGAACGGATCGATTCGAACGCGCACTCTGGCAGCCAGACGAAGACACATTCGGAACAGCTCTGTCGGCTCCATTGCACTCGAATGACGAAATTCAATGAAACACAAAGCTGCTCAGGCGCCAGGCATGTTCTCGCTCGGATGAAGTGGGCAATCGGATGACCCCCCCCAACCAATGGAATCGATTTCAGTCACAGAGGAGTATCGATTTGGTATCGATATGCTCATAAATACAAAGAAATTCGGATCCAGATGGGACTTCGTCGCTGTTTATTATTGACGAATACCATTTATATGTGCAATGCCCTGTTATTGAAATGAAGCACCGGTGCCCGTCCGCGCCCTCCTGTCGGGACACCACGTTCAGTATGTCTCGCGGGATGTCAGACGGAGTCCTCTAGATGACCTCGCCACCGCTTCAGGCACCGGCGTGAAGGTAAGGTCGGCGCCAGCACCAGTAGCGTGCGTGACCGGCAGACCTCTCACAAACCGGGGGTCGCGCTACGGTCTCTCCATGGTTGCGGCCCGCGCGCGGTTCCTCCGCGGCGAGTTGAAAAAAAAGAGCAACAGCGTGCACGTCTCCCCGCTCCTCCCTTGACTGAGATGACCTGGGCACAGCTGGGGACGCGTCAGACACACCATTGCCGTTAAAAGCGTCACCGAAGAGGGTGGTGGGAGATCTGGCCAGACCGACCATCGGAAGGCTCGTGTCACAGTGCAATCCAAAAAGCCAAACTTTTTACCCGAGTGATACAACTTTGGCTTCATATTTGACGACTACTCGCAGATGCAGGTTGTGCAATACACTTATTTCACAATTGGTTATCCCAAATATAGCGTGGTCATATCGATATCAAATTGATTACGAAGTTTTGCTTGATACAGTCAATATCTACCGATATCAATTTATCGATTGCCCATGCCTACTCTGAGGATGGGATACGGGTACGAATAATTTTTTTTTCGTAGCTACCAATTGGTGTACGCGGCCACCCCTTCGAGGACTGGTCTGTACTCGGCTCACAGGCGCGGGTCACGCCCGTGGTCTGGCCATCCTAATTATTGATCATGATTCAAACAGCACTTTCCATGCAGCGTGGTTGCGAAGGCTGCTGACACTCTTGGAGCAGGTGTCAAGCCTGCACAGAGGAAATCACCACGAAAGCATGAAACAATCCCGCTTGCTCCATTTGGTTGCGTATTCTGTGATGCGCTGCTTCTCATGCACACCATTCTCTTCTCCGACGAAGCCATGACAAGCGAAGCGTCCTTCGCCGCCCGCGAGGGAGGCGACGACAATGAGATGCTCTCCTCCGGCGGCGTGGTGGCCACCCAGACGCTGGAGCCGCCAGCTGTCGGCCCAGTCGACCCGCGGACGAGTGATGGGCGGCTTCCCCTGTCCGCGACGGTGAATCCGCTGCACCGCGCTTTCATTGGCCTTCCAATCCGGGGCTCTCTTATGCCGTATGTCCGCGTAGCCGCAGAGCTTTCCGAGTCCCAGGACAAGCCGGGGTCATCTTCAAGCACTTGTGCCCTGTGTCGGGAGATTAACCTGCATCTTAACAACATGATCAGCATGCACACGCGTAGCACTGCGCCGTTTGGCTTGGCGGCGCAGTTCTCCGTGTCGAACGCGATTCTGGCGACTGCCACTCGAGGAGGTCCACGTCAAGATGACACTGCTTCGCTGATGCGTCCATCGCCGGACGCGCCGCGGTACGGCCTCGAGCCTGTGGGTGGCGCTGATGCCGCAGAAGGTCAATGCTCGGTCCTGCCCCACCCGTCGACCAACTGCCGCGAAGCACCCCCACCCTCTGTGTTTGAGAAGCCCTTCTCCTTGCCCAAGCTACCAGCAGATTTTGAGAAGATTCTAGAAGCTGTAGAGACCTCGTGCGAGATCGGCGTTGGCACATCTCCGACTCTCAAGACGCTTCTTCGAGGCTCCGAGGCGCGACTGGCGCTGGTGGCGCGGCAGCTGTTCGGCAAGGCGTCATCAACCATGCTCTCAAAGCGCGGCACGATTGCTAAGCTGGCCACGCGGCGCGGGGGCTGGCTGCAGCTGGGAAAGGAGCTGCGTGCTCAACGCAAAGAACGACTTCAGGCCAAGACCAAGTTTGGATACACTGAGGTCCACGCATACTGCGTGAAGGGCATGAATGAGGAAGCGTGAGGGGGCATTAGCCTGAAACAGTCTCTTCACCATTGCTTTTTAGTTTTCACTCGTCTCGTAGTGAATTGTGCATGGTGTTTTGCGGAGCGTTGTGCATGGAGAACTGTGTTCAATATAGTAGGTCTATTTTCGTCGGTTCGATGATCTGGTGCTCACTGCCAACACAGACGGTACGTCCTTCATCGGATCTGGATGGGTGTATCATGGTTTGGGTAAGCGCATATCATAGTGTCCGATTTCTTGTCAGCTGCCTTTTCCGAACATTCTATACAATACTATACTAAATTGTATGCCTTCTGTGATTCCCAGCTCTCATGAGTTTGCTTCGAGCTTGTCATTAGCTCTTCCCTGGACCGTTATAAAGCCACCTAGTCTAGCCAATCACAAGACGTAAACGTACTTTACAGGCAAGCCGGTCGGTGCGGATTATCGGTTTTTCATTCCAAGTGGGAGTTTCCTATCTTTGTACCAAGAGAAGGAGGCATGGTCAAGTGTGTGTTTGCTTACTTTCCACCTTCCCAGCAAGAATTTACCGTGTTACGGCTACGGAGTTGCCCACCGCCCTTCCTTCCCGAATTCAATATGACACCTTCACTGAATGGATCCCTGCTCCCCTTCTGATGAAAATGTTCATGCGTCCGGGCCACACCCGTGCGAATTGCAACAAGGACCACCGCAACCGGACCGCCACGTCCGCAATTGGTCGCACTCCGAGCATTCCCCACCATCCGCGCATCCGGTTCAACGGGCCATCACGAGGGTCTCCGCAGATGTTATTCCGGGTCCAAACAGAACCACACAGTAGGTTCCTATTATATTGCTGATCCCCGAATTTTGTCCTGGGGGACAGAGACAGAGACTGAATCTGAATGAGAGCACTCTATTGGTTTAAAACGACAGTAAGAAGGCATCGAAGCCAATAGAAAGCCCTCATTCTGTGCCAGGATCTTGCATCGAGCAGAACTCACTGTTTGTTGCCGCTTGATCCGCTTTTCTTGGCACGGAGCAAGCTGCCCACGCAAGATCTTGAGATTTTCTACTGTCTCCTCGCCAGAAGTGCAGAATAAAAGAGGAGCTGATGTTGATTTTCTGGCTGCATGGGCACATGTAAGCAATCAGGAGCACCAAGTCAGTCCCAGGGGCGCATCTGATTGGTGGAGAGAGTCGGTCCGCAAGTCAGTCTCTGTCCACCAGGACAAAATTCGGGGATCAGCAATACGTCAACAAAACGATCACGGCCAGCGACAGCTGCGAAGATGAGCCTACGGCAAACGGCGGCTCCCGGCATCCTGCACTCGCGCAAGATCTAGGTCCGCACCTCTTGAGAGGCGCATTGAATCAATGTTGTATGCTGCTGTCGCTCCTCAACCAATAGGACGACGCGAGTCGCGCAATTTGAAAAGACCGATGAGAGGGATTGCCAATCACTTGACCTCTTGTTGACTGAGAAACGCATAGAAAAAGAACCTGGGTGAGGGCATACAGTGATTTCCCGCTCCAAGATTGGCGGTTATTTAGCCAGGCCCTGGCATATTTTCATATTAATACCCCTGCACGACTTGGAAACGCGGCTCACATCAGAAATGATCTTATGGCCGGCGATATTATAGCGGAAAATCACTGTAGAGGGAGAAAAATATACGGTGGCGTTCGCGTCGAGCCGACTGCGCGCGCGGGGCGACCGCACCGCCGCCTCACCCACCGCTGGCGCAGCCGACAGCCGCCAATACACCAGCATCGTCATTGCTTTGACATTTTTTGTCTGGCAGCTTACTTCGGCTGAAGCGAGCGCATTGCTTCTCTGCTGCGCTGCTTTCTGTGCCTGCACAAGAGCCTCAGAAAAAAGCCCACAAACAAAGGGGTCTGGCGTAAACGAAGCGGGCCATACTGAACGGGCGTCCATCGATACACTTCTCGTGCGACTGTCAAACGACCTCAGCACGCGCAGCCCCGCCAAGGATGCCGGCGCGTGCTCACCACACAAACTCTCCCGCACCCACCTCTTCACCGTCTTCCACGTCGGCCGGCTCGCCCAGGAGGGCATCAAACAGCCGCCCGCGGTCCACGTCGGCCGACCCGCAGGCGGAGAGGCGGCGGCACCCCGCGTTCGCCACGTTCTATGAGAACCCTCCCGCCGCGGCCTCCGGCGCCACCATTGGCCGGGAAGACGCTGCTGTCGACGGTTCCGACGATGACGAAGGTGGAGGGGATGGCGACAGGGATGCTGCCGCAAAGCGGCCGCGTGGCAGCTGGCGGCCGCCAGCGGGGGCCAATCCGGCCCCAGTCGCCGCTGCCGTCGACCGGCGACGCGGGGCGACGGTCGTCGGCGCTGGCACGGTCCGTGGCGCCGCCGCGGCCGTCGAACGTGCCGCCATCGCCGCCGCCGACAGCCTCCGACAATTGCCGCCACGCGGCGCTGCCGCCGCGGCGGCCACTTTGTCCCGCCGCCCGCGGTCGCTGGCCGTCCC
>Ga0209187_1004467_pt1 | contig 10639 bp, 9 predicted proteins | sample BantaG_FD_187430 | JGI IMG/M metagenome (GOLD analysis project Ga0209187, IMG submission 187430) | Marine algal microbial communities from Bantry Bay, Ireland - BantryBay_4 metaG (SPAdes) (version 2) | ecosystem: Host-associated > Algae > Red algae > Unclassified | place: Bantry Bay, Ireland... | reverse complement strand
CATTAATGATGACGATTTGTTGATCTACATTGTTACTCTTGTTGATATCAATGGTGAATTTGCTGGCGCAGAAGAAAATCTGGCCATAGAAACATATTTAACAGAAAATAATTTAGTGCCTGATACCATAACAGAATCTGGAGTACGTATGATCTTCTTAGAAGAAGGAAATGGCACTTTTCCAAGTGAATTCAGTGGAGTCACTGTGGATTATCACGGTACTTTGTTAGATGGGACTATTTTTGACACAACTCGAGATAAAGAAAGTGTGAGTCTAAGCTTAGAAAATGTGATACCTGGGTGGCGTGAAGGTATTCCACTTATTTCAGAAGGTGGTTCGGCTATTATGGTTATCCCCTCAGCAAGTGCCTATGCGGGTAATCCTCCAATAGACATCATCCCACCTAATAGCCCATTGGTATTTGAAGTGACGCTTCTTGATATATTGTAGGTATATCAAAAGGAAAGTGATTTGGGACTTTGTGAGCCAGAGGTTTTAGTTGTTGCCAAGGCGAGAAACGCAATGAATGCGGGTATTCACGAGTATTCTAAACGATGAGAATGACTAAAAAATCTGCACATAAATTCTCAAAATACTTTCTTTTTGGTTTAGTACAAAGCACATTTGAACACTTGCGGATCTGAACAGGAAACAGTAAGTTTACGTATAAATTTATACGTATGTCAACTTAATTAACTTTAACAGTAGATCAAGAAGTTATTGAATCTGCAAAACAGTATGCAAAGGAAAATAGAAGAAGTCTGTCGAATATAGTCGAAGAATATCTAAAGTCATTAACAGAAAAAAAGAATGAAAAGAGAAAAATAAGGATGAGCAAAATTGTTCAAGATCTCAAAGGGTCGGTAAAAATTCCAAACGATGCAGGGACATATAAAAAAAAGCTCTTCAAGAAGCACGAACAGAAAAGCACTTAAAGTGAGACGAGTTTGTCTTGATACAAACATCATATTGGACTTATTATTAGATAGACAACCTTACAGTAATGATATTGCGAATTTAATAGAGTGTGCAACGGAACAGACGATTGAACTTTGTGTGTCTTCAATAACGATAACTGATGTGAACTTTATAGTCGGTAAATTTGAGGGAACAAATGCTGCGAATAAGAAAACAAAGCAAATATTAGAACTGGTTACTGTTGAAAATGTAGGACAAACAACGGTACAAAAGGCCTCGAAATCGGGATTTAAAGATTTTGAAGATGGAGTTCAAAATTTTTGTGCAGAAGAGTCAAAACATAAGAAAATAGTAACAAGGAACACAAAGGACTTTAAGAAAAGCAGCCTGTCAATTATGACACCAAAAGAATATGTAATACGAATGGATGCCAAGCACTAGCATTAGTTTTTGACAGCATATCTTTGTCAACATACGAGGAGCAGATCACTGATTGAAATTAAAATAGGCTTTCCAATTTTTGGACTACCACTTAATGTATTATTCTTTCTTCAAGAATTTACCACTGAGTTGTCCTTCATTTCCAATGAGCGTGAATAAATATATACCATCGTGCCAAGTGCTAGTATCAATTGATAATTGTTGACTGTCACTACCAGTCATTGGTACAGCTTGTGTCAATACGTTTTGACCAGATAAATTTAGAATAGACAATTGATAGTTTCCAGATAAGCCATTCGAATCAAAACTGATAGTCAAATTAGTTTCAACTGGATTTGGATGAATTTGAATGCTTTGCTGGTCGTTGAGTAATTCAGGTACAGAAGATGTCATATCAGCAATTGTTAGTCGATATTCTCCAAGGATATTAGAAAACACACTTGGTATCTCTATATCAATACAACCATTTAATGCTGGATTCTGGATACAAGCATTGATGCCAAAAAACAACAGGTAATCTCCCGGAATAGCATTTGCAGTTGGTGTGCCAATCAGACTAATACAACCTACGGGTCCATCTCCACTTGGCATAATTCTGCCTTCTGGATTTACCACTAATTCTAAACCTTCTGGTAAGCCATCTACTTCTTCATCGTTAAAGACGACTCTTAAAGAATCTGGATTGATTAATATAGAATCACCTATAGTCATTGACTGAGTTGCAGGATCCAAAAAAGTATCTGGAAACACAATTGTAAATGTCATATCAAATGGCATGTCGATAAATGCTGTATCAACGATACCTGTTCCTCCGTCCTCAGGTGCTATAACACCAAATGGCAATGGGTATATTGCAACTCTATCAAGTGGGACATCAGCGTTTGGTTCACATTGACTAAATGCCGTCAATGAAAGCAGAAGTGTAAAGACAAATAATGAGTAGCGGAGCATCTTTTTTTATTTAAAGATAATCCTCTATAGCTGAATAGGAAACCTTATCAATATTATATTCCTATTATGATACTCAATGAACAGTCTTATTTTCGAGGTTGTTTATATCAGGCTACTTATTTTTCTCTTCTATAATGTCTTTGAATTGATCTGCCATAGTCTCTAGATTATCTCCTAACTTTTTTAATGCGTTTTCTAGGTCGTTCTTAAAATCTTCGTCAAAAACGTCCTTCATTTTCTCTTGAAAGTCATCATCAAACACATTGTTGAGGTCATCTTCAAATTCACTAAAGGTAGATTCCATGTCTTCTCCAAATGCATTTGCCATACTTTCAGAAAAACTCGATCCATTCTTAGTTAAACTATTGATAAAATCTGATATATGTTCTAAGTTTTCTTTTCCTTCAGTTTTCATTCGTTCTGCTATATATTCAGAACTGTTGATCCAGAATTCTTTTTTCTCATCTTGAGTCATAGAAGCTTCTACATTCTTATAACATTCATTGACAAGTTTTTCAAATTCTTCATTCCTTGTATCCCAATCCTCATCTGAGTAGTTATTGCCTTTTTTGACTGTCTCTTCAACAAACGCTTCGTGTTTTTGTAAAAACAGATCTTTATTTTGGCAAGGATCAAGTGCTGAGCAAGAGATAGCTATGATGGAAATGGTAAGTATGATGTATTTCATGTTTGGTTTTTTATTACATTGATTTCAACAATCGAATATCTGTTGGCATTCCTTAAAATCATGTTTATCGACCAATTCATAGAGATTATCTACAAGTCATATCCTAGGCTACGATACTCAAAATAGCTTTAAAGTAGCATTAGCTCTTTCATTTGTTACAAAAGAACCTATTTTACAGCATATAGTAAGATGAATCCTTACTTTTGGAAACTAAATTGACTCAAAATCAAGACGTTTCTAGATCAGATAATCCACGATAAACTACCGAATCACATCGCAGTGATTATGGGTGGTAACGGGGGTTGGGTAAAAGAAAAGAACAAACCACGTGTTTTTGGACACAAGAATGGAGTCAAATCTGTCAGAGAAGTGACAGAAGCTTGTGCAGAATTGGGTGTACCGTATCTAACACTGTATGCATTTTCACAAGAAAATTGGAATAGAGCCAAATTTGAAGTTAATGCAACCTCTTGCTGAAAAATGGAAACATATTAATTGGTGCAAGGCTGTATGTAGCCATGAAATACTGCTCCCATTTTTACCTCAAATCCCTCCATTAAAAGGATACTTTGTCCTGCGGTAAATTCAATATTTGAATTTGTTTCTATGGTTCCATTCGATTCTATCAGTAAGTCGGCTGATATTGATTGCGCCACGATTAAATTATTAGTATCTATATAATAAGACGGACAATCTGTTGGACAAGAATCAATTTTTAAATTGTCAATAAATACCTCATCTGCATTTACACTTCCGTCACATCTAAACCTAAAGACACTCGTCTGCGAAATTTTATCATTGCTAAGTTCCACTTCTTCATGGTAAATATTGTTGTTTTCAAAATCAACGCCATTATTCCATTGTTTCTCTTCTTGAAATGAAAGGCCGCCATTTGTTGAAATTTCTAAAAAGAAATCTTCTCCTGCACTAAATAAAACCGTTTGATATAGAAAGACAACTGTTATTTGGTCGTTACCTGATAAGTCAAGAATATCACTAGAAAATGAAGCTAATTCACCTGAGTTGTCTCTTATACGAAATGAGTAATCTCCAGATGGACTATTTGTGGACTGCACTAATGCGGCATCTATGCCATTGGTTTGCCAAATTTCAGCTCCTGATTCAAAGTCTTCAAAATTCAATAAAATACAATCATTATCATCAGCATCACACACACCATCTGAATCAGTATCTTGAAAGCTACCATTTGAACAAATACAATTAACATTGTAAGTTTCACCGATTGTACAAGGATCACCGTCGTCACATAACATACCTATAAGTGCGTCATCCAAACCAGGACATTGGTCATTTTCATCTGCAACACCATCGTTATCAGCATCTATAAACAATAGGACTGGAAAATCTTTAAAACTTGCTAAGCCAATGCCTGCTGTATCTTCAATGTATCCGATTGTTGTAGTAGGAGAACTGTCAAAATAAGTGATAACTGTGGAATTTGTAAGTGGAGAAGCCAGTTGTAAAACAATAGTGTTGCTACCTTGTACCGTAGCAGATAGTATAGTGTTGTTTGGAATTTCAAATTCAGATATTGTACTTGGATCTACGAAGAGAGCATCTGCTCCGCTTATCGTCAATTTAATTTGAGACGGATCATTTGAAACTGTTCTTGCTTCTGTAATGTCAGGCGCATCAGCATCAGATATTGCTCCTAAATATAAATCATTCAAGATTACATTTGCCATCCGGTTACCTAACTCCTCATAGCCATTGATAAACGGGTAGTGGCAGCCATCCGTAGCGATGCCTTTTGTTGTCATCAATTTCATATCCGATTTCAAACTACTTTGTTTGCGTAAGGCTTCTTGAATATTAATCATGAGAGGAGGTCCACCTCCACAGCCTGACCGCACTTGGATGGGATAAAATTGTTCTGTATTGGGGTAGTCCACCTTCCAATCTTGATATAAGGCATCAAATTTGTCTTCATAATAAGCTTGTGTATTTGACCCGTCAGACTCTCCTTGATACCACAATATTCCTCTAACGGCAGCGGTTAGGTTTGTTAGTTCTAATCGATTGAGTAAGCGACCATAATTAGTTGTAAGATCTAAAGGATTGGCATCGTTGCGTTCATGAAAACTAATCGCTGTCCCACCACGCGCACCATTGAAAATTGCAATCGGAATGCGCTCAGCCTGACTTATCAAGTTTGCCATGACTAGCCCCCTATTGTCCTATATTTCCATCTGTAGTTCTATCTCCATCACCCTGACCAATGTGCCAAGGCTGAGAGTTTGTAGATACACCAGTACCATATACACGGATAAATGGGTCGATATACGAGGCTGAGCTTCCTGCCCAGAGTCGTGCTTCTGCATTAGATTGTCCATCTATGATGTAAACATCGCCTGCGACTACATCATCAGCACTTTTCAATAGCTTATATTGTAATCCGTCGAAACCATGAAGTTCAAATCTGTAATTGGCCCGTTCTGCTAATAATCATAGAAAAAGGAATATTCAGCAATGCCTTCACTATACTGAAAGGTGTATTGAAGAGTTTCAACCAATAAATTTTTTCTGAAGATGCGTAACTCTACATATTGAAAACTGCCAGTTGGAATTTCACCTACTATATTTATATAGGTGCGATATTCGTTACTACATCCCTAGCGTATAATTGTTTATCGATAGGATAGCTTTCTGTAGTCAAATTGCTAACTGATTTTTTAATGACTGGGATGTGCTATATACAGAATTTATTATTTGATAGGAGCTATCCTCAAAGTAGGAGTAGCTATTGGATAAATAGCTGATGAGAATAAATGAAAATGTTACAATATATCTCATGATTATCGGGGTTTAGATGTTTTGCAAAATATATTAATATGTCTGTTGGCATTCATTAAAATCATGTTTATCGACCAATTCATAGACATTATCTACAAGTTATATCCTATGCTTCGATACTCAAAATAGCTTTAAAGTGCCATTAGCTCTTTCATTTTTTACAAAAGAACTTATTTTACAGCATATAGTAAGATGAATCCTTATTTTTGCAAACTAAATTGATTCAAAATCAAGAAGTTTCTAGATCAGATAATCCACGATAAACTACCTAATCACATCGCTGTGATTATGGATGGTAACGGGCGTTGGGCAAAAGAAAAGAACAAACCACGTGTTTTTGGACACAAGAATGGAGTCAAATCTGTCAGAGAAGTGACAGAAGCTTGTGCAGAATTGGGTGTACCATATCTAACACTGTATGCATTTTCACAAGAAAACTGGAACAGACCCAAATTTGAAGTTAGTGCATTAATGAGTCTACTAGTCGAGACATTGAGTCGGGAGATTCAAACATTGAATAAGAACAACATCAAACTAGAAGCAATTGGTGAGTTGGATAAACTACCACGGAAAACGTATCTGGCTTTACAAAAAGGTATTCAAGATACTCAATCCAATGATCGGATGACCTTGGTATTGGCATTAAATTATTCATCACGCAAAGAGATATTACAGGCAACCAAAAATGTAGCAAAAGATATAGCCGATGGTCATTTAACAGAAGACCAGGTGGACGAAGAATTGTTTTCAAGCTATTTAGAAACCAAGCATTATCCTGATCCTGAATTATTAATCCGGACGAGCGGTGAACAAAGAATTAGCAATTATTTGTTGTGGCAAATAGCGTATGCAGAGTTATTCTTTACAAAGGTCTTTTGGCCAGATTTCAGGAAGGAAAATTTATATGAGGCGATTGTAGACTTTCAGAGTCGAGAGCGAAGATTTGGAAAAATTAGTGAGCAACTCGTATGAAGTTTAAATTTATAGATAAAATCGAGGTTAAAGCTTCGTTAAATTATATGACAGGCGCAGCGATAGACTTATGTTTGCGTTTTCGGATCAGCTGATTCTTAAAGAAATATAACATGCAAATACCTTTAAGGTTAATCTTTTCTTTTTTACTGTTTATGTTGGTCTCTTCTTACATACAAGGTCAAGAGGAAACTACGTCAGAGCAAGAGGAAACTTCATCAGGACAAGACATAATTCCATCTTTTTTGGATTATTCTCAGGAACCTGTAGAGTATGAAATTGGAGGAGTAGAAGTAGAAGGAGCGGGATCTAGAGACAAAAACGCCATTAAATCTATTGCCAAGCTAAGAGAAGGCAAGAAAATCACAATTCCGAGTGAAACATTTGCTTTAGGTTTAAAAGGACTGTATAGATTAGGACTGTTTAAAAATGTAGAAATTCTTCAGGACAGTATTGTTGGAAATGTTGTGTTTCTTAAAATCAAACTTTATGAAAGTCCTGCAATGTCTACTTATACATTCACAGGCGTCAAAAAATCAAAGTATACAGATCTCTCTGAAATAGTTGATGGTATTATCACTCGGGGAAGCATCATTACCATAAATAAGAAAGAACTAGCAAAAACCAAATTAGAAGAACATTACATAGAGAAAGGATTCCTAGATGCTGAGGTTACGATTAAAGAGATTGAGGATGCATCACGACCAAATGCGGTTAGATTAGAGATTAACGTAGATAGAAAGGATCGAGTTAAGATTGAGGAAATTGAATTTATTGGGAATGATTTTGTGCCTAGAAAGAAGTTGAAAAAACTAATGAAAGGCACTAAGAAAAAGGGAACATTCCTCAAGAAGTCAAAGTTTATTGCTAATGATTTTAAAGAGGACAAGAAAAATGTGATTGCACACTATAACAAGCTTGGATTCAGAGATGCCACTATTGTGAAAGATTCTATTTGGAGAACAGAGGAAGGACTTTTGAATATGACTCTAAATATTGAAGAAGGACAGCAGTATTTCTACAGGAATATTGTGTGGAAAGGCAACACTATTTATGCAGACGAACAATTAAGCACTGTACTTGGCATAAATAAGGGCGAAGTGTATAACGAAGAATTACTCCAAAAAAGATTAAGTTTCAGTCAGGATGATGGTAGAGATATCTCCTCATTATACTTGGATCAAGGTTATTTATTTTTTGATATCCAGCCTGTTGAGGTTGCCATTTTTAAAGATTCTATTGACATAGAAATGAGAATTTCTGAAGGCGCTCAAGCATCGATAGATAATGTAGAGATTAGAGGTAATGATCGGACGAATGAACATGTCATTAGAAGAGAATTAAGAACAAAACCTGGAGAGAAATTTAGTCGGTCTGATATAATCAGATCTCAACGTCAATTGATAAACCTAGGCTATTTTAATCCAGAAAGTTTGGATATACAGACACCAGTAAATCCACAAAGAGGAACAGTAGATATCATATATACTGTTGAAGAGACACCTTCAGATCAATTGGAGTTATCTGCTGGTTATGGAGGATTTAGTGGATTGATCGGTACACTAGGTGTCACGTTTAATAACTTCTCTATACAAAACATTAAAGACAAAAGCACTTGGAATCCTTTGCCGCAAGGAGATGGTCAACGAGTCTCAGTCAGACTGCAATCCAATAGCCGGTTCTTCAGATCCTATAATGCTTCTTTTACTGAGCCATGGCTTGGTGGAGAAAAACCAAGAAGTTTCACTCTAGGGGTTGCATCCTCTACCTTTGATCAGACGACATTCAACTCTGGTCGGTTAGATATTACACGATTTTTCGTCGGATTGGGTGCACAAGTTAAGTGGCCTGATGACTTTTTTGTTTCGAATACGGTATTAAATATAGAGACGATTAGACTACAAGATTTCGAAGCTGGGATTGGTGTGAATGACGGTAGTTTTAGAAATTTTAATATCAATCAAACTATTAGTAGACGAAGTGTTGACAATCAGTTGTATCCAAGAAGAGGGTCAGGTGTGTCATTATCTGTGCAATTGACTCCTCCTTATTCATTATTTAGAGATGACGACTTTTTTATATTGTCAGCAGAAGAAAGAAGAGAGCGTATTTTCCAAGAGAATTTGGGTCGAGGGGTGAGAAATCAATTAACAGATGGAGGTCCGAATGACCCCAATAGTGAGATTTCATTTATCAAAAGTATTGAGGACTCGAAAAGATTTGACTTATTAGAATACCACAAATGGAGATTTGATACAGAATGGTATTTTAATTTTACAGATAAGCTCGTCATGGCAGCCACATCCAAAATGGGCTTCTTAGGTTCTTATAATAAGACTCTGGGAATCGTACCTTTTGAGCGATTTATCTATGGTGGTGATGGTCTATCTAATCAGAATACTGGTATTACCGGTGCGACAATTATTTCTTCTAGAGGGTATGATACAAATGACTTTGTTGAAGGAAATGGGGCCTCAGTCAGCAACAATAACTTTTCTTTAGGAGGAGGGACGATCTTCAATAAATTCACAGTTGAACTCAGATATCCATTGAGTTTGAATCCAACATCCACAATTTATGTTCTTGGTTTTGTCCAAGGGGGTAATGTTTGGAATGATTTCAGAAATTACAATCCGTTTGATCTTCAACGAGCAGTGGGTGGTGGTGTCCGAGTCTTTTTACCAATGTTTGGACTTCTTGGGTTTGATTATGGATATGGTTTAGATAAAAATCCGAATTCGCCAAACTTTGGCGGCTTTGGTCAGTTTAATATCGTACTCGGTTTTGAGCCTGATTAATAGCTTCCTAAGTAAATTTCAATTAACATTATATTCTTAAATGAGCTATGACGATGGCTTCTTGTACTAATCTTTCGTTAAAATGTATGTAAAAGGATTCAATAAGCATACATTTGCGTCTCTATAATAAATGACTAAATCATGAAATTGACAAAGACACTAAACGTACTAATTCTGTTTGTAGCAGTTAGCGTTACATCCTTAACGGCACAAAAATATGGATATTTAAATTCAGCACAGCTGTTAACAGAACTTACCGAAATTAAAGCTGCTGATTCTGAAATAGCTGCATACCAAAAACAACTCGTTTCCAAAGGGGAAGCAATGGTGAAAACGTTTGAAACAAAGTATCAGAAATACGCCCAAGAAGCACAAAGTGGTGAATTTTCTCCTCTTCAGGTGAAAGAAAAAGAAGCTGACTTAGCTGCTGAGCAGCAAAAAATTCAACAATATGAAGTTGAAGTGCAAGGCCAGATTGGTAAAAAGAGAGAAGAATTATATCAACCGATTCTAGACAAAGTGAAGAACATTGTGGATGCACTCGGTAAAGAAAAAGGGTACACTATGATTTTTGATACAAGCACCGGTGCATTATTATTTGCTGATGAAGGCGAAGATTTAATGGCAGAAGTGAAGAGTAGATTAGGCATGTAAGATGTCTCTAAATAATAAATATTAAGCCTGCCTTTTTGGCGGGCTTTTTTTTGCCATGTTTTCTCGTCTCATTCTCACGTTCTCTGAAGTTTGTAACTTCGTAAGAATACGTATAATTCAATCACATTACTTCGAGGACACAGTCCTCAAAGAACGTAAGAGCAAATCGTCTACCATTATTCCTTTTCTATATATAATCAAATCATAGAAATCTCGTGAATCATAAAAATCACAGTTCAGACTGTCGAGCAAGAATACGTTTAATTCAACCACATTACTTCGAGGACACAGTCCTCAAACAGCGTAAGAGCAAATCGTCTACCATTATTCCTTTTCTAGACAAATTAAAATCATAGAAATCACAGTAATCATAAAAATCAAAGTTCAGACAGTCGAGCAAGA
>Ga0209187_1004464_pt1 | contig 10647 bp, 12 predicted proteins | sample BantaG_FD_187430 | JGI IMG/M metagenome (GOLD analysis project Ga0209187, IMG submission 187430) | Marine algal microbial communities from Bantry Bay, Ireland - BantryBay_4 metaG (SPAdes) (version 2) | ecosystem: Host-associated > Algae > Red algae > Unclassified | place: Bantry Bay, Ireland... | reverse complement strand
GGCCCCGACGGCGACGCTCTTGATGGCGCCAAAATCAGAGACTGAATCACTGCCAAACGTGTGATACAGATGCTCTCAGACGGCCTCAAAGGCCCTTTTTCTCAGGCTCGCGCACAGCCCAAGTCATTCGGCAGTGTCTTTGCCGTGAGACCGCTGTTGGCATCTACATGTTTTTGCTGACATTGTCCTGCATTGGATGACATTGAATGACATCTCACCCGTCACACCTCTTCCACGAGTGAAATCTCTTCGGGTCCTTGCCACACCAGAGTCCTGAATCACTTCCAAGCGTGTGATGGAAATGCCCTCAGACGGCCTCAAGGCCCTTTTCCTGAGGCTCGCGCACAGGCTAAGTCATTCGGGAGCTTCTTGGCCGTGATAGCTGATCAATCCAGAATCTTCGGCGCAATAGAGACGCCCATCCTCGCTGTGGGTCTCTCTGGTGGCGTCGAGAAGGCACACCTGCGTGATTGGCGATTGTTAGACCACAGGTCCCACGATTCATCTGCAATGAGTCCTGCACGGACTCGATTCACTTCCTGTAGGCCCCCAGCGCGTGGTCAAATAACGTTCCTCATGTTTGTTTCCAGGCACGGCGACGCTCACTTGGGCCACTGGACGCACTGGGGTGGATTGAGAACCCACCCGAACGCTTGAGATGCAGTTGAAATGATGTCCTAACCGGATCGGAGAACTTCAGCCGACACAGTTGCTGCGGATGGCCGGATGGTTGCACGCAATTGCCCGCCTTTGGTATCATTATGGACTGCCCTAAGGTCAGGTTGGTGGCCAAGTCCTCAAGCTCTCAGTCTTTGAATCGACCGGTAGCGGCCGAGGACATTGCAGCAGAGAAATGACATTTACGGACTAGAAAATGACGACAAGGTGCAAACATGTATTTCTTGGAGCACGTCGAGAGCCGTCCCGATGTCGTGTACAGCGCTCGAGATGCTGTGCGATGCAGAAAATGACATCCAGATGCAGGTGGGCGCGGCTGCCGACGATATCGCCCTCGCGAACGTCGCCAACTGCCTATCGGCTTTCATGCCATCGCAGGCGGTAACGTCGAAGAAGACTAGATAGAGCATCCGGCCGACGCCGTTGAGGACTCGAAAAACACCTAGGCCGGGTGCCGGACTTGGGGTTGCCCGGCGGAACGCGAAAGCGTATGGTGACAAGATTGTTGCGCCGTGCCTTACGGCACTACGAGATCCCCGCCACGCTTGGCCCGTTCATGCGTGTGATGCGGAGCTGCCGCCCTGTACTTGACACGGTCGCCGGGGTGAACATAGTACGAATTAGTGTTCTCCCTGCGAAGTAGATGGCTTACGCCGAGAAGTTGACCACGCTTTCGCGCATCCGCGATGCAAACAACAACCGTCTCATGACGAAGTATGCCATACATCTGTATGTATACACCGGTGGTGTACGTCTATTTGACCGATTCCTCGTTTCCCACAACTTGTCAGTCCCGAGCATCCGTGGCACCGAGTTCATTAAACAAATCATCGAGGCGATCTTGCCGCTTTTGCGTAAGATCGTCTGGCAGGAACACGTGCGCTGCACGGAGGAACTGCCTCGGCCAACGCCAATCTTGGCTTGTCTTAGTGACAGTGCCTGGTACCGCCATTGGCAAGAAAAACCCGCAAGGGTGCGAGCCTGTAAATAGGTACGTGTCGACGGACATCAAGAGGAGTGGATCTTGGCCACATGTCATACTCCCGGTATGGTTACCATCACACCGAACGCTCGGTTATGTCGAAATAAGGCAATGGCGGTCGCCCGCGGCCTTGCCATCGTCAAGCCCGACGAACCCTTCTTAGTCAAGTTATGCAACTTCGGAAAGGACCAGGTCAATGTTCGCAAGAACTCAACCTTGGGGTTTGCAGAGCCCTACCAAGGGCCGATGTTGTCCGCCGTCTTGGATGACAACAATCCAAAAGATGGAACCGATACTTCATCGAACGGCGCGAGTCGTGACCCACTCGAGGACCTCGACCTCAGTGAGGCTCCCAAGTTTCTGCACAAGCAAATTCGATACATGCTCAAGACACATTCGTCTGTGTAGGATGGAACCCTTGGCGTCATCCGTGCTACGGAGCCCGCCATCGTCACTCCTCCAGACGCTCTGCCCATACGGGCTCAACCCTACCGGACCGGGCCGTTCAAACGGCAGATCATCGCTGAGCAGATCAACAAGATGTTGAAGCTCAACGTCATTTCCCCTAGCCATAGTGCTCGGGCGAGTCCCGTGGTGATTGTACCAAAGAAGAACGGCAAAGCCCGACTTTGTGTCGACTATCGTCGGTTAAACAACATCACCAAGAAGGATGCTTATCCCTTGCCTCGAATGGAGGACTGTCTCGACTCCTTGGGAGATGCTCAGGTGTTCACGTCTCTTGAATGCACCGCGGGGTACTGACAAGTGCCCTTACGCAAGAACGACCAAGAGAAGACGGCGTTCACTACGCATTGTCGTATATACCACTGGTTATCAATGCCTTTCGGCTTGACAAACGCGCCTGCTACCTTTCTGTGTGCGTTGGATATCATCCTCTCGGGCTTGAAGTGGCGGATATGCCTTGTCTACTTAGACGATGTCATCATCTTCTCCGCAAATGCATAACAACACTTCAGAGACGTTGATACGGTTATGCACCGTCTGCGCGAAGCCGGGTTACCCTGCACTTGGAAAAGTGCACATGGTTCTCCGACGAAGTCGATTACCTCGGACACATTGTCCGCCCCGGGCAACTGCACGTTTATAACAAGAACGTGGATGCTCTGAAGCACGCCAAGTTCCCAACGACGAAGACCCAGCTGAAAAGCTTCTTGGGCATGTGCAACGTCTATCGACGTTTCGTGAAGGACTTTGCCAAACGCGCGAAGCCCCTGAACGTCCTGACTTGGGCCGAGATCCCACCGAATTTACCACCGCCAACGGACGTGGCCATCGCCGCGTTCGAAGAAGTTCGCAACGCACTGTTGTGCCCACCGGTACGTGCCTTACCAAAAGCCAACCTGATGCTCGTCGTCCACGTTGACGCATGTGCTGACCAAGTCGGTTGTACACTCCTCCAGGAGGAACCGGGCGACGTGCTTCATCCTGTCGGATATTGGAGCCGAGGACTCACTGCTGCAGAGCAAAACTACTACACCACGGAGCGCGAATGCCTCGGCGTCGTGTGGGCTGTACTCAAGTTGAGGCACTTCCTCGACGGGCAACGGTTCCTCATCCGAACGGATCACCAAGCACCTTGCTGGATCTACAGCACGACCGACTCAAGCGGACGCTTGATGCGATGGCGACTTCGCCTCTCCGAATACACATTCGATATGGTTTATAAACCAGGTGCATCGCACCACTTGCCCGACTTCCTGTCGCGCGCCTCTACGGTGGCGCCGCCAGAAGATAATCGTGACCATATACCTTGCCTGGCATTGGCCCAGACGGCCAACGGCTTAAGGACGGGGAGGTACACGGGTACTGACACACCAGAACCGGTGGGGATCGACGACGTTGTCGAAGCACAACAAACAGACGACTACTGTGTCGAGATGTCCACTCGCGTGGAACGCGGAACGGCCAAGGCCTTCTTCCGCAACGAGCATCACGCTCTGTATCTCGGAACGCCTTACGGCAAGCAATTGGTCATACCAAAATCATTAAGGGAACGCGTCTTGACGCTCGAGCACCACGCCACAGTGACAGCCCATCCTGGTATGAACCGGATGTATTACACCATGCGAAAGGCATATTACTGGCCTTCGATGGTAACGGACATCCACACCACCATCACCACAAGCACAACTTGTGCTTAAAACCGCCTCGCCTTGCGGCGACGCACCACGCCCTTGACGCTGCTCCCGGCTACTGAGCCTCTCACGGAGCTGTCCGTTGACATCTTTGGGCCCATCCCGGCCTCCAAGAAGGGCAATCGCTTCATCTTGGTTATCACCGAGCGCTTCGCCAAGCTCACCAAGGGAGTCGCCTTACGGCGAATTACGACCATGTCCGTGGCGTCAGCCATCATCGACGCGTGGGTGTCCACCTGCGGGCCACCGGACCGGATCCTATCGGACCAATGGCCTCAATTCATGTCGATCTTCTTCATTGCTGTGATGAAGATGCTTGGCATTGAAACGGCTCGCACCACGGCGTATCACGTCCAAACCAATGGGCAAGTTCAACGATATAATCGTACCATGGCTACTCAGCTGCGACACTGCGTCGCTGATGACCCATCCCGATGGGACGAGCTACTCCCGGTAATCACCATGGCATATAATAGCCAACCGCACCGGTATATGGGTATCGCTCCATTTGAGCTCCTTTTCTCAAAGCGGATCTCCAACCTCACGGTTCGCAACTTTCCCCCGGGCACTCTGCTGACCAATAAGGGAACGCTCAAGGATGGGTCACCCGTAGCTCGCAAACGCGGGTTCATGGCCCGCCTGCGCAAGCAGATCCTCACCGTAGTCGTGGCCTCGTGTAAGACGCAACAACGTTACAAACGTAACTTCGACCATCGGGTCGCAACTCGCAATGCGGACGTCAAGATCGGCGACTACGTATACACGACCAACCACGATCGGCAAATCAAGCTGCAAAGCAAAGCCATTGGACCCTTCGTGGTCATCGACGCAGACGCGGATGCCTCAACGTTTGTCATTGACATTGACAGGGAGGAAAAACGTGTCAGCATTGACCATGTCACCCCAGCTCCTCGTTCAACGACGATGGACACGGTGCCGCACCCCCTGGTAGATGGTCTAGACCAGCGAAAGCCACCCGCGGCAACTGCCGACGAGTATGTGATTGACAAACTCCTAGGCGTTCGCCAGACTGGCGACAGCTATAGCGCTAAGGTGCGCTGGTTCGACTACGGGTCGAAAGACGACACCTGGGAACCCCTGGAGAATCTTCCACGCAACCTGGTTGTGCGCTTTCGTCGACAGAAGAAGAAGCATGTACCAGGGTATGAATGGCAAACGCCAATACGGCGAAGTCGCCGACAAGCCGGGCTCATAACCAAGGCCAACATCGTCATGGACTCCACGTCGATACCCACTATCCAACATGTCCAAGTTACCGGTGACGGAGTTACCCATGCCAATGTCTTGGGGACAGATTTAACTACCGCCGCCGTAATTAAGAAAGTAATTCGTGCCGCGAGGCTTAAGTTGACTCTTCCCACCATGACGCGCAACTTTGCGTATGATCCGCAACTTGCCTTGCGGCTTTTCTCTCGGCTAAACCGTTCTTACGGTCCGTAGACCTATGTGTGGCCAAAATTCGTGCAAGCGACACTGATCGAATCCGATCCCTCGGTCCCAGCGCTTCCCAACGGGATCCTCGTACCACCGGTACAGCACTTGGATTCAATTCTTCGTCGCCTGGTGACCTCCACCGAGGAAGCGACCGTAGTCATCCCTCAATGGACAAAAACCAGTTGGTACGCAAGCGCCATACGCGCATGTTTCGAGTACGAAGTACTTTTATCAGCAGATGCAAGGGATACGAACCCCAGACCATGGGTCATGCTGGCCTGCCACGTCCTCCATCGCTATGATGATAAGCAGAAGATCTGGGAAGTGGATACAAACATGTCAAACGACAAACAATCACGAAACGAAGAAACATCAACACCTTAAAAGGCGTAAGCCCCAGACATTGGCACACCCTCCCGCCCGGGTCAGCCGAGCAAGTCACGTAACAGTGAACCCTAATACTCTTCGTCCTCATCGCTACGACGCGAGTCGCGACGGCAAAGGTGGCGAGAGCCAACGCTGGCCCCCGACCCCTGGGAAGCGCTACGCGCACGCGTGTTGCGTGCCGACGGCGGGGCCCCGCCTGACGGCCGCCCGTCCGCATGGGGGCGAGGCCCCAGGACGCTCTGAGCGTTGAAACGCGTCGGCGCTACCGCCTCTTCCACCTGAGCAGCCTCGAGGTGCTGAGCAAAGCGCTCGTAGTTGGCATCGCCATCAACGGCGCGAGCCACGGCCTGCCCAATAATGGCCAAGGCCCACTCAACCCCCCGCCCGTATGCCCGCTTCACAGCACAGAGCAAGCCGGTAACTTGACCCACCCAGGCATGCGCCACCGCTGACACAGCAGCCCCACGGGGCGCGCGAACGCGCACGTCGCGCACGCGCGCCGACCCAAGCAGGGCAGCCGCCGCGGAGGAAGAGGCACGCGTCGGCCAAGTGGCCTCCATGGCCCGTGGCGGCGATATCGACCGCGAGTGATTGAGACTCGGCGACCGCGAGCAATCGGGACGCGGCGAACGCGGACGGTGGTAACCACCACGATCGCCACAGATTGCATAATCCCTCTTCGGACGGGTCTGCCGACCGCGACGCTACACCCCGAGGTGACTCGGAGGAACTGGTGCCACATGGGCAGGCGCGTTCGGGTCAGGTGCCCAGTCGAAATCCAGACACGCGTGTCAAAGGCAAAAGCCAAACTCCTTGATCGCATCGACCGTCACGCGCACGTGTCGCGCCTCGCCGGTGTCTTGGTCCCGACGGACCACGTCCTTAAGGACGACCCCCCAAGGGAACACGTCCATTGCGCGGCGCACCTTGCCATACAAGGCATGTGCCGCCTCGCCGTCAGGCGCCTTACGCAGTTTGGACGTGTACAGGACGTCAAAGTGACGAAGTGTCTTCTCGTTCAGACGGACAAAGACCTTGTCCTCTTGAAGGGTGCGAACCCAAGCAGCATTCAGATTGCAGTAGTACTCCGAGTACACAATCTGCCAGGCAGAACTATATTCGTTTCGCAACGAGTCCGACAGGTACGACACCACAACCGGGGTCGCCACTTGAAGATCGGTATTGGGCTCCCAGTCGGGGAATGACGGAAGCCAACGAGACAAGTCAAATGACTTCGGAGCCCGGAGGAATCCGGCTGACCACTCCGTCGGCAATAGACCGCGGCCGCGGAAGAATCGTGTGTCCGCCGCGCGGCGATCGTCGGTCGCGAACAGCGGCAGCCGAAAGGGGTTCGGTAGCTCGCTCATGCGAGGGCTTCCATATTCTTCGACCGCATTGTTCTCCTCCGCCGCCACCAGCGTAAGCTGATCAAGGTACTCCGCCAAATCGGCAACGTAGCCGATCGGGATCACGAGGTCCGTGGCCACCGAGCGCCCGAGGAAAACGGCCTTCTGCCAGTTCCGCAACAAGCGGCAAAACGAGTTGGCTGCCGCCTCGAAGGTCTCGGTCCCCCTCAAGGGAAACAACAAAGCGTTGGTGTACACCAAACGGTGGAATGGGTGCAAGGGCACTTGGTACCGGATGACTTCGTTTCAAATCGACAAGACCTCGTAAATACGGCGCTGTGGCCCCTGGTTCCCAAAGAACAGGTCCCCGTGGACCTCAGCCACGCGGTCACCGGCATGGCTGGGCGCGATGTGTTCGGCCAACACGTCGACGAAGCCCGGCAGGGCCTCGTACCGCGCGTGAAGACGCCGAGTGTGCGCGGCAGCGCGGTTGCGAATGCAAATGTCATACAGACCTTGGTCAGCAATGAACGGGACCCCGTCAACCACCTCGGTTGGGCCAACGTGCGCATAGAACATGCCGCTAGGCCTGAACTGACGTAGCATCTCCTGGTCGGTGGACCGTTCGACATCGGGTCCGTCATCCTCCACGGCGTGAGCCACGGGCGCCTCGCCGTTGGCGTTGCCGCCGTCCACCGCCATCGCTGCGTGGTCCGCCATGCTGGTACCTGGGTGCTTACCCCGCGCCGCCGGCCGTAGTCGCCGCGCCGCAAGGCAAACCCCCCGCGCCGCCGGCCGTAGTCGCCGCGCCGCAAGGCAAACCCCCCGCGCCGCCGGCCGTTGCCGCCCGCGCCGCCGGCCTTGCCGCCTTTGCTCCCGGCCATACCACCCTTGCCGCCGCTGCGCTTAGCCGCCGGGCTTGCCACTGGCGCCAACGGAATCTTCTCCCTCGCCGCCGGCCTTGCCGCCTTTGGCGCCCTTGCGCGCCGCCGCCGGGCTCACCACCGGCCTTGCAGCCCTCGCCGGACTTGCCGCCCTTGCCGACGTTCCGCCCTTGAGCCCCGCCGCCGGGCACGCCGCCCCCCCCCCAACTCCTGGCCCACAATCACCGGGTCCTTGACCTCGCGGTTGGCCACCTCCCGGTTGAGCACCCCAACTCAAGCAGTGCCGTTGGGCCTCAACCTGTGCGCGAGCACGACGACACGGGACGGCCCCGTGCCGACAATTTCAGACCCGCACCAGACACGGTGGTAACCGGCCTCAGGGTACGCACCCCCCCTCGGTAACACGGACCCGCGTCACGGCTTTCGCCTGGTCGCCAGGGTAGTCAAACCCCGACGAAGTAGACGCCACCCGGCACCGACCACGGTAACCCCAGCACGTGCAGCACGACGCACCCGCGCACCGACGGGTCTGAACCCCGACCCTCGTCACCCGGCACCCGGCCGCTTGGCCCACACTCCGACGCAGACCCGCCTGCGCGGGCGTGCTTACGCGTAAGCGTCGATCTGTCCCGCAGCGCAAGCTGCTCGCCACACGCGCACGCGCGTGCGTGGTCGGACGGTCGCGACCGGCGACGGCGAACCGCCACCTCCCCCCGATCGGGACCGGGCGGCGCCCCTCCACGACTCTCGCCGCCTGGCCGGTTACGCCCGCGCGGGCCCGTAAGAGTCCGCGATCATCCAATCGGGTTCCACCATTCTCGGATCTCACCGGGACGGTTCGAATCTCGCGTTGGAGGTAGGTAGCATATCTCTGCTCCCAATTGGCAATCGGCCGCAAGTAGCCCCATTGACGGGCCAAAGCCCATGTATTGTGGGAGTCGGCCTGTGGCACGCCGTTTGGGGGGTTACTTCCGCATTGTTCAATTTTTATTATTTGTTTGCTTGCCTGTATTATTTCTCTGCCGGCACTCATTACGATCGCTTGTGATTGGACGTTCGATCGACAAGTGCCCTGGTTTATATGAAATCACCATGGGTCCGGGGTCGCCGTCGTGGGCTCCACCCGGCTCCCCATCGGACGCCCTTCAACAAAAGGTCTTCCTTTCTCGCCGCGACGGCGATAGAACTCGCTTTATTGCTTGGCTACGGTCGGTCTCAATACACAGGTACTTGAACCAACGTTATTATTACCACACTTTCGGGTGATGTTCGAGGCGGAGAGCGTGCCGGACGCGCTCTTCGTCATTCTTGAGCGCTTCCCCAAGTTGCCCGGAGTCGTTGATTACGATGTCACATGCAAGATGGACCGAAACGGCATGCGACGGGTCCGAACCATCTTGTCGGACCACGGCGTGCGGTTTTGTTCGGACCGCGCGCACGCCAAGGGCCACATGTGCTCCTGCATGTACTTCCCTTACGGGTCGTTGGCGGTCACTTACGGCGTGTCCACCCAGGCTGCCGAGGTGCAGCACTCCTTGTCGGTCAAGCTCCGAGGGCATCTCGCCTACATGTCCCCGGCGGCGTTCATGGCCCACAGGATCACCCATCTGGTCATGATGAATCTAACCGCGTCGTACACGATCCACCACCCCAACGCCAAGTTGGAGAATGAGGGCATGCGGCTCAACAGCTACCACTACGAGTTTCATCGCGCCAAGTGCTTGCGCTCGTCCTGCACCTGCCCGGAGAGTGCGTCATTTGAAAGCAGTGTTGGCCTGGGCACCGGGAGTGAATACGCCTTTGGTGATGCGGCCTCGGAATGAGTGGCCGACTGAGACTGGAGTGGGGATGAGCGGGCCGGTGCGTCATGAGCATGAAGATACACGACCTGTAAAGAAAGTGAAGTGGCATAGATTGTCAACTACGGGTCCCTTGTTGGCGGCCGCCGCGACCGCCGCCGGCTGGCGGTCTAGTCCAAAGTCTCTTACTCCCGACGCTGAAGCCAGGCGCACCCGGTCTTCTTTCCGAAACGACGGCACCGGCCGCTCACTCCGGCCACTTCCCGCCGCACCTACCGCCGCCAACCGCCGGTTGGATGAGGCCAACTGGATGCCTAAGCGGTCCACGCGCGCCTGCAGCGCCATGATGTACATCTCCGATGGCGAGGACGTGCGCCCGCGCGACTGGGAGGGTGCCCACTCGTCGGTGCCGCCGGTGACTGCCGGCGCGGGCAGCGAACAAACGTCGGGGGGGACGGGGTCGCCACAGCGGGTGTGCCGCGACGCCAGTGGCCCGACCGTCGATGGGAGAGGGTGCGGTCGGGAATGGTGGCGGCGGGGCGGGCGGTGGCGGCGGTGGCGGCGGCGAATGCCGCGGCCGCCGCGGCAGCCGCCGCACAGCCGCAGTAACCTCCGCCCCGGCCGCCGGGCAGCCGGCGCTTCGACGCCCTGTCCGCAATGTCGGTGCCCTTTGCCGAAGTCGCTTGGTCCCGCTCCGCGGCGAGCTGTCGGATGATCTTGCGGCCGCTCGAGGGGGGGAGGGACGCAGTCGACCAGCAGCGGAGAGGGTGAGACCCGAGGTCCGCGTCGGCCGACGTGGCGGAGGCATTATCTCTAAGTCGTGCGTCAGTGGCTGCTTGCTCGACGGCCGCCGCAGCGAGCGCTGAGTACGACGAAGAGGAAATTCCCGGCGATGGCGTCGGCGGCGGCGGCGGCACGGCGCCCGACCCGCTCGCGTCCAGTAGTGCGCCGGAAGACGCG
>Ga0209187_1004463_pt1 | contig 10650 bp, 12 predicted proteins | sample BantaG_FD_187430 | JGI IMG/M metagenome (GOLD analysis project Ga0209187, IMG submission 187430) | Marine algal microbial communities from Bantry Bay, Ireland - BantryBay_4 metaG (SPAdes) (version 2) | ecosystem: Host-associated > Algae > Red algae > Unclassified | place: Bantry Bay, Ireland... | reverse complement strand
AAGGTGTTGGTTTTCCTACAAACAGTGTTCCTGATTGCACAAGTGTCATAATTGTTCCTGAAGCAATTTGCACCCATCTAAGTGTTCTTTCATTTTTAATTACTTGTGGTAAAAAACATTAGCTAATGGCACTTGCATAAAACCAGCAGCTACCGTTAAAAAATTTGGAGTAATATTCACTCCATTTACAGTACCAAGTTGATATTGATTTAAGACATTCTTATCCATTAACCCAACTAAATCAGCATAAACATAATTTAAGAAAGCAAAAGCCCAAAGTGAAGAATAACTATTTCTTCTATTATTTAGAAAAAAATCTTTGTCATCTAACATTACGTCAACTTTAGATTCTCGTAACAGACTTGATGATTGATTATAAATCATAACATTTTGATCTTTCATTAATGAATAGTCTTTGTCACTAAATTGCCTTTTCAAAGACAAATTATTTTCAAAAGCACCAATATCACTTGTCGCTATTTTATTAGAATTCAATGAAGGCTTATATAAAGAAAATTCTTTGCTTGATAAATTTGGTTCGAATAGATTCTTACTAATACCTTTATTTATAGAGAAAGCTGCTCCTAAGCCAAGCAAATCATTATTTTTTTGAGCAAAGAGTGATGTACTTATAAGAGCTAAGTTCAATCCTAGAGTAATGTGTTTTTTAATTTTCATTGTGTTTATATTTGATTCCAAAACAAAAGTATTCCTCGGTTATTAAACTTTCATTGACTTTAGTTAAGAAGTAAAAAATGAATGAAAATAAAAAGAGAAAAGCCGACCGCATAACAAGGTGTATAAGCAATAAGGGGCGCATTGGTAAATTGAAAGTTTGGAACTTTGAATGAAGTCCGCCAAACTTACAATTTGACAGTTAAATTAAAAAAGATAACAGTAAAATTGTAAATTTGCCTAAGTGCTAAATTGACAACTCAGTACTTTTTAACCCCTTACTGCTCATAAACAAACGTTGGCAATAATTATGACCATGAGCAATATTTTAATATCCTTAGTAATATTAACCTCGTTGAATGTTAATTCGCAAACGGAGTATTATCCTTTCCAAAATACTGAGAGAAAATGGGGAATCATTAATTCAAAATTACAAACTGTTTTTGAGCCAGTCTTCGAAAGTGAAATTTCGTTTTTCTTTAATCACAATAGTAAAAATCCAGTTGCGAAATTCAGGGTTAAAAACAAAAAGTACGGATTATTAAATCATCTTGGAAAAGAGATATTAGAACCTTTGTATGACATGATATATCCAACCGAAAACGATAAAATTATCATATTAAGGATAGGAAATCAAAAAAGTGTATATAACATCGAAAACAAAGAGATTGTAATTGATAACCTCAATCGTTACCAGACAAAGATTAAGGTTGAAAACAATTCCATAAAGATTATCGAAGAAAAAAAAGAAACTTTCAGCAAATACGATTTGACGGGACAAATCGAATGGGAAAAACAATTTCCTGAAGAAGAGATTATAATTGAAAGCGTTGAAGATGGTATTGTTGACAACAATTCCTTGGAGGAAAACTCCAAAAACTCAGGAGAAAAAAATATTGAAACCAAATCAAATTCTTCAGAAAATATAGCATCTCACCAAAAAACGTTAGACCGATTAGGGAATCAATACAATGGTTTGCAGCGTTTGGACAAAGACCACGTTCTAGTAACAAAATATGCAAATACCACTTCTACAACTCCCTTATTTGGTTTATTCAGCCTTACCAAAAATGAAATGGTTTTTAAACCAGAATATGACTTTATTAAAAAAGCCGATACTAATTTCAAAAATTTTGAAGAATTCAAGCACAAGCAAGCTGAATTATCAGAGTATTTATATATTTCAAAAAATGGCATTTCTGGCTATGCAAATCTCGAGAATGGCAAGGTATTCATACCAGAGGAATAATGACTATTGCCAACAAAACTATAAACAATACGGGCTTCGGGCTTAAACGAATGGTTTGCGTATTTTTATGAGGTCCGCAAAATCTTTGGGATTTTCCTTTAACAAGGAAAGGAAAAAACAAAACAAAAGATTTTGCTATGTGCGTGACGGAAAGCAAACGCTAGTTTGCTCCCGTACCGTTTATAGCTCAGTCGTAGCGAACATTTGACGCAACCATTTCAATATTTTCGCATCTAAATAAAAACAATTTTTATGAAAAAGGTAATATTTACTTTTATTACTTTAGGAATTTTATTTTCCTGTAATAATGATGATAATGAGTCGAACTCTGATATTGAAATAATTGGAGATTGGAAATTAGTTGGTTGGTATGATGATACACCAAAAGATATAAATAATGATGGTCAAGAATCAACTGATTTATTTTCTCAATGGGATGGATGCAAAAAACAAAGCACATTGATTTTGTCAAATGATAATACTGGAAAAATAGTATATAATGGAGGGATTGAGAACACAAGATGTCCAACTGGATTTGAAACGGGTGATTTTTTCACAACTGAACCTTGGAAATTTGACAAAATAAACCAAACCTTTACCTTGATTGGAGATGATTATCTTGATTCATATGAAGTAATAGAATTGTCCTCTGGAACTTTAATATTAAAAGGCGCTGGTTTTTTTACTTGTTGTGACTCTAATATTTCTTATTATACCGATGGTTATTTAAAATTTGAAAAAGATTAAAACTACTGCCAACATTAGTAGCCGTTGCGCAAGCCATTGATTCAGAACGATGGCTATCAATTTATGTCTCTCCAATAGGTTTTTTTCTCATCAACTCAGAAGTGAAGCTCCAATTTTCGATGCTTTGAAGCAGCACTGAAGAAGCATTCAAAGGTACTTTTGCAAAGGGTAGAAAAGCAAGCTGCCCTGCCCCGCTTTTTGAGCGTTTTTCAATGAATTTCAGGTATTTCTTCAGATTATAGGCTTTTGCGGAAAGGTGCGTTACTTTGTTCGCCTGTTTCGGACCGATGGTATTTATCTTTCGCATTCCTATGAACTGGGTCAATGTCCCAAAAACAGGTTCTACCGTACTTTGCCTTTTGCCTTTCATATACCTTCCCTCTTTACTGTTTACCCGTTCTATGTTCCTTTGGTACTGCGCCCGATAGTAGGTGACCGTAAACCGTTTCTCGTTTACCTTGCCAAGACAGGTCGCACGCAAAGGACAGCCCTTGCATATCTTGCTCTATGCACGGTAGGACTTCTCCTTGGTCTTGGTGCGACTGTCCAAGAATACCTTCTTAAATGGGATTACCTCACCTTGGGGGCACAGGTAACGGTCTTCCGGTTCGTTATAGATAGAACCATCGGGACCGCCTTTGTAGGTGCCATGGGGCGGGATGAAGCTCTTCAGTCCCCTTTCCTCCAAAAAGGCATAGTTCTCACCGGAACTGTACCCCGTGTCTGCAACACAGTTTCCCCATACCAGACCTTCTTTCCATAGCATTCTGTAATTGTCCAGCGATATCCTTTGATTGTTGGTTGTCCTTCCCGTCGGCATGGCACGCCTTGATGTCCGTTATCACATGGTTCGCGGTATCCACGCTGAGTTGGGAGAGGTAGTTCAGCTTTCTCGCCTTGCCCGGCTTTACGCTTATCCTCGCATCGGGGTCGGTCGGACTATAATGCGTCTTGTTGCTCGTATACTTACCGCCCTTGTTACCCGCACCGGGGCCGGGGCGCTGGTCTTGGTCTTTGCTTCATTTCCTGTTCCTGCTTTCGATGGCATCTAGCTCATTCTGCTCGCAGTGATACCTCGCTGACCTTTATCGGACTTATCGCCCTTGCTCTTGCGACCACTAACGCCATAATAGCCCTTGGTAAGATTATAGAGAAAATCCAAATCCATCGCGCTTTTCAGGCGCCTGTAAAAATTGTTCTCCGGTATCCGCTCGCTCAACTGGAAATTGGAGAACAGTTTCTCTTGGTAATCCTTTTTTCCCTGCATACCTAAAGTTACGATCGATATGCCGATCCCCAATGATTATGACACGATATTTTCGCTAACTTGTGCAACAGGCACAACGTATAAAAACAATAGCGGTTTAATAATCAAAACAAAAGTAAGTAAATATAAAAAAGGTCTGTGAGTAACCGAAAAGTTAGTGCATAAAATCCGCTACTATTCTTATACGTAAACGTTAGGTGGCATAAGAAAAAAATGAAATACATCGACACATACAAAAGTCTAGAGCTTCAAAAGGTAAAAATTGAAGATGTTTCAATAGGCTTAAGGCAAATTGGAAAAGGAGATAATTTAGTTTTTATACATGGTTTTCCAACCCACGGATATACTTGGAGAAAATTAATTCCAAGACTCTGCAAAAATTTTAAATGTCATATTTTAGACCTACCTGGACTTGGAGATAGCGAATGGACAGACAAAACCGATTTCAATAGTAAATCTCAAGCGAGATACATAATTAAATTATTAAATAAAATTGGCATTACTAAGTATAGTTTAGTTGCACATAATTCTGGAGCGACAATTACAAGGTACATAGCATTAAAAGAGAAAGAAAAAATTGATAGTCTTATAATCTTTAATACTGAAATTCCCAACCACCGACCACCATGGATTCCTCTGTATCAAAAAATAGGGCTATTACCAATGGTGCCAACTATAATTAGAATTTTGTTAAAACAAAAGTGGTTTGTTAAATCGCCAATGGGACTAAGAGAATTATTTGCAGATAAATCAATGTTAGATGTTAAGTCGAATATATTACCATATACAAACCCCGTTATCAGATCGAATAGTAGAGCAAAAGGAGCATTTAAATATCTAAAAGGAATTGACTGGAAATTAGTTGATGAATTCAAAAACTTACACCAAGAAATAAACTCAAGAATATTATTCGTATGGGGTGAAAATGATAAAACCTTTCCTATCAAATTAGGAAAGCAAATGCTAAATCAATTTAGCTGCGAAACTGAGTTTGTTACCATAAAAAATGCATCTTTATTGCCTCATGAAGAAAAACCTGACGAAGTCATAAAAGAAATATTGAGGTTTATAAAAAGAGATACGCCACCTAACAATGGCTATGACGATCATATCTCCTTCGTTTCTCGGAGAGACGACGCATAGCCGGAACCGTTACTATACCGCAGTAAAGATTTTCGATTCTGAAAGTGAGGGTAAGCCCGCTGGGATAACTATGTCGAATGGTCAAAATTGACCCAGTTGAAAGAAGTAGTTTCCCTCGATGGAATATTAAACGGACTTGCATTTGAGCCTGTTTTTGATTCGAAATATGATTGGAATTTTATCGTGACCGATGGAGAAATGATTACTCCCTTTTTTAACGCAATGGATTATGTGCCGGAGAAAGTTAAGGGATTAAAATACTTCAATCTTTTGGCAGTACTTAAAGAGCCTGTAAAAGAGAAAGCGGATTTAGAGACCGATTTTGAATCTGTAGGATACGATCTAACCGAAAAAAATGGGGGTATTAGCGCCCTAACCAATTGCGGCGGATTTGATGAAACATTCTCACCAACCGATTTGAATGAATATGGCCTGATTTCCGATTTCGACAAAGCAACGCAAATTCAAAAGGAATTACCCATCAACAATCTAACAGAACAGCACGCCGATTGTTACGTGTATGAAGTTTGGAGACATAAAACAATCGGAAAAAAAACTGCATAGAAAAATAGCCTTATATCACATAAACCCTAATTTTTGAGTCACGCAGGACAGTAAAAATAGTATGCGAAGTTAATTACCTAAATTCGTTGCTATAGAAGTTGTAAAATTGAACAGGTGATATAGAATATAACGGCGGGTAACGTAGCACTTGCGCGAAACAAGCAAAACTTAGAAAAACAATCACCATGAATAAAAAAATTAGTGCATCAATAACAGCCGTATTAATCGTTGGCATTATAGTAAGCCTGAACAGCTGTAAGGATGCTAAAACATCTACCGAAAGCAAGGAAAAGGATACTACCGAACAAACCCAAAATACCGTTTACGCAAGTGACGTTATTCCTTTTTTCGACGATTGGAAGCTCATATTAGGTGATGGTTCGAATGCCGGAATCGCGAACGATTTTGAGAATACCGATTTCTTTTATGCCAAAAACGATAGCGAAGGTGAATGGGTAGTATTTAAAGCACCGAATGCAGGATCTACTCATGGCACTTCGAATAATACCAGAACCGAGTTAGCCCAAATAAAAAAATGGTACCCAAAAACTGCTAACGATAAATTAACAGCGACCCTTAAAGTAATGAACGTGTCTTCTACAGGCGACGCACGGGTAGCTTCTACTCACTCGGTCGTAGTAGGGCAAATTCATAGCGCGGACAAATTTGAAAACGAGCCACTTAAAATATTTTACAAGAAGTTTCCCGGACACACAAAAGGCTCTGTTTTTTGGCATTACGAAATCAATACGGCAGGCGATGACAATTCTGGAAGATGGGATTTTTCAACAGCCGTTTGGGGACATGACTTTTCTGTTGTTGGAGCTACGGAAAACACTTACCCCGAAGAACATACCGATGGTATTGCCTTAGGAGAAGAGTTCAGTTATGAAGTAGAAGTTAAGAATGGTATCATGAACTTAACGTTTACCAGCGAAGGCCATGAAACCAAAACATTCACAAAAAACCTGATCAAATCGGAATACCCTACTAAAGCGGATATTCCGGAGCAAACGCAGCAGTTATTTGTGCCAATTGGTCAAGATGGAGTAGAGCGTGAAAACGCTTATACTGGTGAAGGTTGTTTTTTCAAGCTTGGTGCTTACAATCAAACGAATGGAAAATCTCCCGAAGAAAATAGGAACTGGTGTTCTGGTGCTGAAACGCATGGTGGTGATGTTCAAAAACAATATGCGGATGGGAACTATGCGGAAGTTTGGTTTAAGACAGCAAGCATCTCTATTAGCGATGCTGCGGTATCAAATGAAGGCTATTTCACTAAAAACGACTAATTCAAGGTGTACGCTTTTGCCTAATTGTAGTGTGCCTTAAAAATATCAATCAACACTTTGGGCGGTATTACTTTATTCGGGTACCGGTGCATTTGATTCAGCACTTGGTCTATTGCAGAAGGGCGCAAGCCCATACCAAGTCCTATATTATGTAGACGAGCCACCTCAATAGGCAACATTTTCTTATCTACATTCATTAACAATACCAGTCTATGAAATTGTATAATACGTTCGGTTTCTGATTTCAGCACAACGTGCTCGGCTTCGTTTTCTAGCAAAGCATCAAAGATTTCGCGATCTACATCTAGGTGATTGGCAACACCTAATAAAAAATTGTATTCCGGTTCCCCAATCTTTTTATCGATTTTGGCAAACGCGATCATTTCTGAAAGAATGCTCAATTTTTCTTCGTACGTACTCATAGATTTGGGTTTAAGCCCGGTAATACACCTTTATATAACTGTAAATACTGCATTTTCGTATAGTGGAGTCCTAATCAATGTTAAAACTTGCGGCGCTATCGCAAACTATTTCGGACTAAGTCTCGAAGCATATAAATCTCGATTATCGCGTAAATTTATAATACCTTGCTAAAAATTTGAATGCATGACCAATAACGATGTTTTTAAAAAGCTACGGGTAGCCTTAATGCTGCGCGATGATGATATTCTTGAGATTTTGAAACTGGTCGATTTTAAGGTAAGTAAGAGCGAATTGAGCGCTTTATTCAGAAAAGAAGACCATCCCAATTATGTGGAATGCGGAGATCAGATTCTTAGAAATTTCTTGAACGGTCTGGTTATACATTTAAGAGGTACCAAAGAAAACCCTAAACTACCGGGCGAGGTACTTTCACAAAGAAAAACTGCTAGCATAAAAAAACCTTTGAACCCTAACAAGCCTAGTTTTAAATCGTTACAGCAAAGAAAAGTTGATACGGCAATGCCATCGGTCAAGTACAAAAACAAATCGAAAGCCAAGGGCACAAAAAAATCCTGATCGCGACTGTACGCCTGACCAGGATTTCACCACCACCAATTTTCTTCTAAGCCTGTATACTGACTTTAACAGTGTATTTTTTGCCTTCCTCAAAAGAATCAACTTCCACTTCTTGATAGTTCAATCGTGACTTTATAAAAGAATCGATTAAGCTGTCTTCCGCGACAACAGATAATACCACGATTTCTTTCTCACTATTAAGGGTAAATGTGATTTCGGCGGTTTCACCACAATCGATCTCTGTGAAATAGTTCTCATACAAAAGATCACCAATTTGCTCGGATAAGGTCTTTGTAGGTTCTCTGCTGTTGTCAGCATTGTTTGCGAAAAGGGATACTGTTGAAAATAGCATTGCAGCTATCAATGTGATACTTAATTTTCTCATGACTTTACGTTTTTGCCCGTAATTGCGAGCTGATTAATATTAATTGATGAATTATTGATACTAAACTCGTTGTTATTTAAAAGACGGCTCAGTAAAGAAAATGTTACAGCCAAAAAATGCTTTAACATTTTTATAATCCAATCAAAAATTATTTTTCACGTCAACAATACATAGAAGAAATACCAGTAAATAGTGTTGATTCGAACCTATATGGAAATTTCAAATAGCTGCTATTTGACCAGCCTTATTTAGTTGAAATTTAACATTGCAGATTAGTAAAAGTAACCGAAAACTAGATTTATTTTAACTAGAAAACTCAAACAAACTAGTAGTTGGTCACTCTCAGATGCAGAGTATGATACAATATCTAAAAGGTAAAACCTATTTTAACACCGCCCCATTTCGCGGAATTTTCAGTCGCGTATTCTCTGGTAATGCTTGTTCTGGTATATTCAAAATAGAGCGTCCGCGTCTTTATAACTATCCCGTACTCCAAATTTGCCGTAAACCGTTCTATGGCATTACCATTTATCGTATAAATACTTCTGGTATTAAGCAAGCCACCTTGGAGCGTAGCATCATAACCGATACTATTTACCATAGGGTGCGCATACGCATATATAACGAAATTCGTTTTACCCCGTGCCGTATCAAAGGGATTGTCTAATAGACCCATGGTGGTATTTACGCCTACAGAAGCATTGGTAAAGAGCGTTCCCAATTGCGCAGCGATATCTGCCTGTAATGCAAAAGTGTTCCGAAAACGATATAATTGCTTTTCATAAGCGATGCGATAATTCAATACAAAGTCATTGGCTATCTGATTATCCCAACCTCCGGGAATCTTATCACCTATGGCCCTATGAATACCGACCTGCATCTCTTTACCAAATGCACTGGGACCGATAAGTCCCAGACTTAAAGATTGCGAAATCCTATCTTTGCGCTCATCGTTGACAGCAATTATGAAACTTTTTAGCATGATGGCAGATGCGAAAGGTCTGTCTCCCACCTGAATTGCTGCACTCACATAATCGTTAGGCGTATAACCAATATGTTCAAGAGCCATCCCATAGCGGAAAACGGAATTTTTAGGTTTCAGAAAAATATAGTTTACCGGATTCCTATCCAAAATAGGCAACATAAACTCTAGCGCATACCCTTGCGTGTAATTTTTATCAGCAGCGGCGAAAAAATCGTTATCGTAATTAAACCGAAAATAGCGTTCGCTTTGAATATCCCGAAAAGATACCATGTGATCAATTTTTTGACACATAGCACTAAAGGGCAACAAAAGAAAAAGAATGAGCTCAAATATCCGTTTTTGCATATCCATACTTACGTATGATTTTGCTCTTGGGTTTTAGCAAACCTATTACTTCTATATAAATGTGTAAAAATCAGAGCTACAGAACACAATATAAAAAGGGCAACATTATCATTATGTAATGTTGCCCTTCTTTAAATTATTTGGTTTTAAAACTATTTCTGACAAAGATCGGCAACAAATTTACCTTCAATAAAATGCTCATTCTTGTCGTCGCCTCTTTGTACCCTTCCTGTAATTCGAGTGTCGGTTACCTCATCTATGATAACTTCAGCACCAAAAAATGATGCAGTTCCAGAATCATCGCCACCACCATAACGGAATTAGGGGCCTTTGCCATTGTAATTACCCTCGGCCAATTCGGTATCTGATACTATAAAAAAAACTAATATCCCCAATTGATTGAAATTCATCGCAGGTTTCTACATCAGCAAATAATTTGATAACGTAGCCTTCATCACCGAACAGCTCGCTTTGTTCAAAATGTGTCGTCGTAGGCATAAAAACCTCTGAATCTAGAAATCCAGAAAGATTGCTAGAACTGATTTCTGTGCTTTCATCTTCTTCACCAATAGTAACATCTGCATCACAGGAAATAAATAGGGAACGAAAGGTAATTAGAAAACCCAGTATAATAACTTTAGTTTTCATCGTTTAAAAATTTTAGTTGAAGAAGTACAACGATAAAAGTTTTGGTTTGTTTATTTGAACTCCAATTTTTTGATTAAAATGGTTAATGGTAATTGAATCTATTACATTTCACTTATAAAAAAAGGGCAATGTTTTTCAACATTGCCCCTTTGCTTCTAAAATTTATATTAGGTCAATACCTCTTTTACCTTATCAGCTGCTTCCTGAAACTGAACAGCTGAATGTACTGCCAAACCTGAATTATCAATAATTTCTTTGGCCATTTCGGCGTTGGTACCCTGTAGACGTACGATAATAGGGACTTTAATAGCATCTCCCATATTCTTATACGCTTCGACAATACCATTTGCA
>Ga0209187_1004461_pt1 | contig 10652 bp, 5 predicted proteins | sample BantaG_FD_187430 | JGI IMG/M metagenome (GOLD analysis project Ga0209187, IMG submission 187430) | Marine algal microbial communities from Bantry Bay, Ireland - BantryBay_4 metaG (SPAdes) (version 2) | ecosystem: Host-associated > Algae > Red algae > Unclassified | place: Bantry Bay, Ireland... | reverse complement strand
TTTTTTTTCTAATTTCGCTATCTTTAGGTGAGCAGCTTTTAATACTGCTGCTTTGGAGACTTCCTTTTTTGATGTTTGCATATCATAAATATAGGAAGTCTTTTTTTATTTTTTGAGATACCTACCTCGTAGGTGTTAAACCTGTTAAATATTTTCGCACAAGCATATTCTTTTCCTTGAAACAAACCCACTGCCTGAATCCCACGAATCGCATTGGTAAGGAATATTTCGTCTGCATCTAACAAATCATTTTCTGTGATGGACTTTTCTTGAACAAGTTGATTTTGGCTTTTTAAAACTTCTATTAAAATGGAGCGCATGGTGCCCGCCACCCCTCCGTCGCTGATTTTTGGCGTAATAATCTGATCGCCTTTTACAATGAAAACATTGCTTGAAATGCTATCGGCGATGTTATTGTTTTCATTTAACAAAACGCATTCATCCAAGTTGTTTTTCTTTTTATAAATGGCTGCCAAAATGTAAGGCAAACAGTTGTTCGTTTTATAGGGTGAAATGATCGACGGCTGTATTTTCATTTCACGATAAATACCTAATTTCAGTCCCTTCTCATTCCATAAAAAAGATGCTGTTTCTAATTTTTTGCATTCGATAAAAACCGATGCCTTGTTAGTTTCTGGCGTGTACAAACCTCCACCTTTTCTGAAAACCATCAAGCGCAGTCGAGCATTGGGTGTTTGATTTTTCTCTGCTAATTTTATTAAAAGGCCTTGAATGTTTTTCCTAAAATCATCTTCCAAAACCATATCCAAAACTGCACAGCCTGCCTCTAACCGATTGAGATGCTTGTCTAAATAAGGAAGCTTATAATTGAACATTCTAATGGTTTCAAACAAGCCGTCGCCATATCGAAAACTTCGATTGGTCAGGTCCAATTTCACCTGATCTGCTGCAATTATTTTATCATCAAAAAAAACAAACATTTCACTATATAAATGATAAAAAAATATATAAAAAAAGATGGCTGCCTTATCTAGGAATGCCATCTTTTTATAAAGAACTATATGGTTTTATTTTGTAAAGCGAAAACAATAACTTGCGCCAAACTTTGCTCAACTTATTATTTCCACTTTACTTTAGGGTGTGTAAAAATCCCTTATTTCGTTTTCAAACGCTCTTATAAATTATCTTGCGATGTGAAAGTATGTGTATCTGAATATTCAGACCAAGTACCATCAGTACATTGAACTCTCAATTGTAAATCAACTGTTTGTCCAAACGTGATTCCTACACCTTTAACTCTTCTGTAATATCTCACAGATGCAGAAGTTTCAGTCCAAGCATCATTACTTCCAGATGGTCTCCAACGGAATTGTGTTTTGTTCCAGTCTGGTCCTGATGCAGAGAAAAAGTAAATATAGTAAGTATCGTTGGCAACCTCGGTAACTGCTGGAGCTTCACATCCACCTGTAGCATCACCAGTAGTTGTAAAAGTAGCAGAATCAGAGTAATCAGTCCAAACGCCATCTTCACATTCATGTCTTACTTGAACCTCATAAGTAGTACCTGGCAACAATCCTGATATTGATGTATAATGTAAGTCATCTGCTGCTGTTTCTGTCCAAGCAGTTGTTCCTTGCGCTCTGTAACGTACTTGTTTATTTTTTGGCTCAAATGGTTGAGGCACGTATACATAAGCACTGGTTTCTCCTATTCCACCAAAAGTAATTGCACTGGTATAAACAGGCGCACATGAAAATCCTTGAGTTGTAAAAAAGTAAGAAACTGAGTACTCAGACCATCCATAATTATCACATTCATATCTAGCTTGCACCTCATAAGTAGTACCTTCTTGCATACCTGTAATTTGGTACAAATCTGTAGTAGGATCAATTGGAAGAACAACCCAAGGATCATTTGAACCACTAATTTTGTAACGAATCTCTTTGTTGTCAATACCACTCTGACCAATAACATCAGAATAACTATAGTTCATTACAGTTACATCTGCTGTCGTTTCTGTAATGTAGTTTACTCTAATATCATTTCTTCTGATTGGTTCGCAACCTTGACCTGGTTTGATGTTGTAAATCATTTGTTGATTAGAGTAGTATGTAATATCATAATCAGTAGGATCTTGGTTTTCATAGTACTCACCATTGTCAAGGAACCAACCATTGGCCAAACCGTTCCATCCCCAGTTCATTCTATAATAATCTTCAGCACCATTATCGTCATAACCATCAATTACCCATACGTGTGAAATGTCAAAATTGGTATTTTCAAATCCAGTCATCATAACAGGTCTTGAATCATCAAGCTCATTTTTTATAATTTGAGTAAATGAAGTTCCTGTACTATTAGATGCTCTATAAACTTCCTTAATATCAGAATCATACCCAAAGTGATAAACAAATGCTTTGGGAACATCTACTACAAATGCACCAGTATAAGAAGTACTAAAAAACGAAACGATAGAAGTGGCAGCATGAAACATTAACTCAGCAATATTAGCATTTTCACTTGTTATATTATCAGGCATTTGATCCCATTCGTAAGTTGTTTCTCCGTAATTTGCATACTGCAAACCATAAGGATAACTTTGATAGTATTTGTATCCGTTACCTTGGTTTGGCCAGTTATGATATTTCATAATCTGAGTCATTGCAACAGTTACACATCCAGTGTAAGTACGACCGTTGTTTTCGGGAACTGCCGCAGCATCTGGTGGGCAGTCCTTATTGTAATATTTCTCTTGTCCCCAAGTTGTAGTTGTCAATGGTCCTACAACTGTAGATTTATAGCTATTATTTACATTTTTGTTTGCAATCAATGCTTCCCATTTAGAAGCTTTAGCTTGCTTATCTACTTGAAGCTTACCCGCTTTAATAGCCTCTAATTGAATTTTATGTCCTTGCAAAAATGTTTTTAAACTTTCATTGTTGTTATTTTCCAAAATCTCTGATTTATTAGAGAATCCAATGATTGGATCATATCTATCGTCAGCTGCAATGATGACGAATCCGCCATTTTTAAAGTTGAAAGTATGATAAAGGCTTTCATTGGTAGAATTTTCTCCCTTTGCAGTAAACGAAGAAGTAACGCTTAAATCTTCAGCACTTCTTTCAGAAAACTTGTTTGCAAAAAAGTTTTTAGCAACCAACTCTGCTTTAGAAGCATCAACAGTTTCAGCATTTAATGAAAATGTGCAAAGCATTAAAGCAAAAAAGGAAAAGGCAAAAAGCTTGTTCCAAAAAACGATAGGTTCTGGTGAACGAAACATAGCTTGCTCAGTAATATGTGATGTATTTTCTCTCATAAAATGTAAAGTTTAATATATTTTAGATTTAGTAAGCATAAAGAAAAACAAACAGCGAGCTGCTGTATAATCCATTTGACTATACTTTCTTTTAACTCGATGAGAATTAAATTTTACTCGTTTGGATTATAACTATTAGAACTAAAAGAAGTTTAAATTATTCAAATCGTTTTATACCATTTCAAGCTACTGGCTCGTGCATGCTTTCTGAGAGAAAGACAGAGGTGTTTGGTTTTTAAAACGTTAGGTGTAGAATTTGGGGCTTCTCAATTTGTCCAAATGGTTAGTAAATTTAATTCAATTGTTATTTTTTAATTTTTTTTCAAAATAAGTACTTGGTTTATAAAATATTTTTCATATCTTCGCTTGTTATCTTCTACAAAAGTAAACCATACACTGTTACGTGTCAAGTTTATTTACTATTTTTTTTTCCTAAAGCATTAATTACCAATACGTAAATCTATTATTTAGATAATATTAGATCAAAACATAACTAACTTTTGCCACGTATAATTTCTTCTTATTCAATAATTAACCTATTGTACAAGGCTTTACCCACAAAAATAATCCATCTTTATTTTGGGAATTGTCGTTTGTGGTATAATTAATGTATTAGTAAAGGTTCGATTAATCGCGTCTCCACTAATATAAGTAGACGTGATTAATCGTGTCTCTACTAACTAAAACGACTATTTTTCGTAAGTTTGTGCAAAAATAAAATCCTATGAAATTCATTATATCCACTCAAAATCTTCTTAAAGAATTACAAATACTCAGCGGAGTAATTGGAACCAATTCGGTACTTCCAATACTTGAAGATTTTCTATTGGATTTAAATGGAAATGATCTTAAAATATTTGCCAGCGATTTAGAAACTTCTATGTCATCTGTTGTACAGGTGGACGGAGAAGAAAACGGTATTATTGCAATTCCAGCAAAAATTTTACTCGACACTTTAAAAGCTTTACCAGACCAGCCGCTAAGCTTTGATATAAATCTTGAAACAAATACGGTGGCAATTGGTTCTGCAACAGGTGTGTATAACTTGATTGGTGAAACGGGAGATGATTTCCCAACCATTCCATCAAGAGATACCACAAATGAGGTTTTAATTGATTCTAAGATTTTGCAAAATGCCATCAATAAAACGCTTTTTGCTACCAGTACGGAAGAATTGAGACCAGCAATGACAGGTATTAATGTTGAACTCGCTGAAGATGGTGCCACCTTTGTTGCAACAGACGCTCATAAATTGGTGAAGTATAAAAACAAATCCATTACCAGTGATTCTTATAATAGTTTTATCGTTCCTCGAAAAGCTATGGGTCTTTTAAAAAATGCCTTGGTGGGACAAGCTGGAGATGTTCAAATTACTTACAATAATACAAACGCCTTTTTTAACATCGGTGGAATTGATTTGATTTGTCGCTTGATTGATGCTAAATATCCTGATTATAATGCGGTCATTCCTATTAACAATCCTAGTACTTTAACTGTTAATAGAATCGATTTAGAAAAAGCCTTGAAACGTATTGCGATCTACTCTAGCAAAACGACTAATCAGGTAAAATTAAGCATAAAAGAAACTACTTTGGACCTTTTTGCAGAGGATAGAGATTTTTCAAATGAGGCTCAAGAACAATTGGCTTGCGAGTTTACTGGCGAAGATCTTGACATTGCATTTAATGCTCGTTTTTTAGCGGAAGTTTTATCGGTTTTAGATTCGGAGCAAGTAGTCGTTAAATTATCAACTCCCAACCGAGCTGGTGTAGTCATTCCAACTGAAACGGAAGACGATGAGGATTTGTTAATGTTGGTTATGCCATTGATGATTAATCAACAACAATATGGATAGGAAATCATTTATCTTTTCTAAATAAAAATAACAAACAACTTCAATTAGTAGTTAATAAGGCAGCATCAACAAGTTGATGCTGCCATTTTAATATCATTATAATAAACCAAATTTTTAAAATCTACCTCCATCGGCATCACAATCCACTGTAGCAATAAATGAACAGCCTGAAGTTGTTGTAACAGGATCACAACCAGGAGCTGTAACCGTGTATTCTAAAGTTAACAGTATTCCTATTGGCAAGGTAGAAACATCTATTGTTGCGCCTCCACCTGGGTTTTGACTTCCTATAATATAGGGAAGTGCCGTTCCTGAAAAAGTACCAGTAGCTCCAGCAATTCCGTTTAAGTCAACTTGCAATAAGTCCAAAATTCCACCATCACAATAATTAATATCAGCAGGTGGACATTCAAAATCAGGATCACCAGAGAAAGAAGTTGTTGCGCATGAGGCAGGTATTGTACTTCCAAAAATCAGATTGCAATTTGCAATGAAACCTGGATCAAAGGAATAAGTATAATCTTGAACATCGTCTGGTTGGTCGCATCCTGGATCAACTGGTGCATTTCCTGCTCCAGCAAAACATTCATCTCCATTTTCAGCAGTTATGCTTACCGACGCTGCTGTATTACAAACTCCTTCAACTTCTGCCACAACAAAATTATTGGCATTTGGAAAAACTGTTATAACAAAAGTAAAGTCGTCAAATTCATCTGCTGTATCTGCCGCACCTGGATCTGAACATTGCAATCTTCCATAAATTGTAATGTCTATCGGATCACAAGTTAAGTTGGTAATTTCAGTTGCAGCATAAGGAACGGTAAAGACAGCATCCATAAAATAAGAGAATCCACCGATATTTGTACCTGATACATTTACTTCACTTTCTATAATGGTAAAATCTGGCTCTTCGCCTGTGCATAAAAGCTGTGTAGCTATGTCTGGATCTATATCTGGACAACAATCTACTGGAGCGCAAGTTGCATCTATTGTATTGCCAAACATCATGTTACAAGCAGCTGGGAACATTGGGTCAAAGCTGTAGGTCAGAGGCGCTGTTCCATCTGTATCTGGACAAACTCCTGCTGGTGGCACATTTCCTGTCTCATTAAAACAATTTGACGCACCTGCATCAATGCTTACTGTTGCAGCCAAACCACAATCGCCAGGAGTCTCCGTAACGATCCAAGTTGTTGCATCAGGAAATACATTGACTGACTCCATACCCATTACTGGTGTGTAACAAGCCAATGCCGAAGGGGTGCCTGTTAGTGCTTCCAACTCTGTTGTTGTCCATTCATAATTGAACATTTCATTAGAAACAACACAAGTATTATTTGGTGGTGCATCAAACATTTCTGTATCACAAACTGTTCCATCAACTGATAGCAAATCGACAATCAACACATCGGTTGCTTCTGTACAAGCATCTCCTATATTGGTGATTGATGCTGTGTATTGCGCTGGATATACATTAACCATTTCAGTACCCATTACTGGTGCATAGCAAGCTAAGGCAGAAGGTGCTCCTGTAATGGTTTCAATCTCTGCTACTGTCCATTCATAATCAAAAGATTCTGCATTTAATGCACATCCTTCATTTGGAGAAGCATCATACATTTTTGTATCACAAACCGTTCCATCAGCAGATTCTAAATCTATGATAACAACATCGGTTGCTTCACTACAGGCATCCATCACATTGGTGTTTACCACAGCTGTCAGTTGAGCAGAATAAACAGTTACTGATTCTGTTCCCGAATCACCAACAATACAAGGATTTTGTGGATCATTGTCTACTTCTGGACAAGCACCCGTTAGAGCTGTTGGATCAACATGTCCTAATAAACCCCTAACTTCAGCATCTGTATACTCCCAATCTAAATCTATATCGAGGGAGTTGCAAATCATGTTGTCTCCAACTTGCGTAATTACTTTAGAACCACACAATGATCCATCTGTAGCTCTTACCTCCACTGTATATTGAGCAGTTGCTCCTGAACATATTTCGGCTGTAAGTCCTACTATTTCAAAGGTAGGTTGTTCTGCATTTACCATAAAGTTTTCTGCACCACTAATATCCGTATAACATGCATTTGTGGGAGCGCAAAAAGCGGCTTCTTGTTCAACAGCCGTCCATTCATAATCAAAAGAATCAGGCAATTGCCCACAAGTTTGATTTTGGAGGGCTATGGCTTTTATTTCTTCAAAACAAATTTCATTATCTAAAGCATCCACGATACCGTCAGGTACTCCTTGAATACCTGTAACATCCACCCCACAATTTTCCAAATGCCCATCGCCATTTAAATCATGTCCGTATCTCACAATAACAGGTTCTGCTTGTTGGCTGCAAACATTGGCTTGTGTAATAATTTCGGTTATTGGATCATTTGGCAAAACATATATATCAAATCTTATAGGTATAAAATCAGGATTGTATTCTCCTAAATCATCACAGTCTAAATCTAAGCCAAACAAAAATTGATAGGCAAACACACTCCATACTATTGTTTGGCAAGTATTGTTTTGAGGTAGATATATTACAACAGGAGCATCGCATAAATTATCAGATGAAAGAAGAATCAACCCTGGATCAATGTCTGCAAATGATTCGGCAATACAAGGAACTGCCGCAGGTGCAGCACCTGGAGCACAAGTTGCAGGAGCTGCATTTCCAACGCCTGTTCCTATATTATCATTGGGATTTGTAAATAAACCGAAATCCCATGTAGTTCCTGGTACACTAATGCCTCCAGGTAGATTTATCGGATCAGCTAGGCACAAAGGACCTGGGTTAATAGTGGCAGCACCTCCACCTTTAATCCATATGACATTGTCATCTGCTCCTGAGTCTGCACAGCCTTCCACTTCGATAAAGTCAAATACTGCTTCATTGGGAGTATCCACATCATCATTTTCATCTTCTCCTTCTACTGTATCGCAATCTAATATTTCAATTACTATAGTGTTAATCTCATTATTGCAATCTGCTGCATCAAACCCAGATAATTCAAAGGTAAGCGTATGTAAACCTGTTGACATTTGAGATGGATCAATGGTAAATTCAAAAGAACTCACTCCATTTGGATAGTCAGATGAGTTTCCTACTGTTGAACCCAAATTTTGATTGACCGGACCAGTTGAAGCAATATCTGCTAAAAGTCCATCCAATGTAGAAGTCATTGAAATCATTCCTCCTTGATAAATAGTTCCTAAATCTACTGTAAGAGGTGCATTACCTGGTGCTCCTATTGCACCACAACCGCCACCCCCAGTGTAAGTAACTGGATCAGCAGCAATACCGATTCCTACACCGTCTGGACCATAAATTTCAAACCAAGCCACTCCGTCAAAATCACCAGAAAATCCTGTACAGGCAAGACCGTCGCCAAATCCATTGTCATTAAATTCTGCAAAGCCTGTTTGCCAAAGTGGAATAAAAAAACCTTGATCGTAGGTTCCATTTTCGTCTGCAGTAAAATAGTTTTCTAAGTTAGGTTCATTTATCAATGGAGTAGAACCTAATCCCTGATTTGAGCCTGGCATGTTTGCACCGTTCTCTTCGGGCCAGCCATCAGGTGAATATTCGAGACTCCACGCATTGTAATATTCAATATGAAAACTAATTGGCAGTCCTCCACAAGCAGTTGTATTACAAGAAGTCGTGATGAATGTTTGTGTAACATTTGTTTGTACCAAATCACCATCCATCGCATCAAAACCATTTGGATTACAAACAGGATCCCAGGCTTGTAGTGTAAAGAAAGGTCCAATATTAGTACAAGTAAAATCAGCACCATCGTCTTCTTGTGCGGATAAATTTAGGCTGAATAAACATATAAATAGATATAGTAAGTTTTTGATTGCTGGTTGTTTCATTGCTTTGAGTTTTCGTGTTGATTTGTAGTTGGTTCAGAGGGTTTGTCACCATTAAGTAATCCTTGATAATAGGCTATCTGCTCAGGCAGTTTGGGGTTGTCAGGATTGTTTGCAAGTAAGCCTTGTAGATAAATGATGTAAGCTTGGATACTCATGCCTAATTGAGCTTCAATCTCTGCTATTGTTGCAGGTGCGTTTATTTTAGAAGTAAAACCCATAAATGGTACATCTACTGATTCAATTACTGGGGCAGGTTTAACAAATGGCGGCTTTACATCTGTTTGCGCGTTTACATTTATCATAAACATAACAAACACTGTGCATGCCGTGAGGATACTTTTACACATAATAGATTTTTAAGGTGTTGAAATTTTATTATTAGCTATTAAACTATACGAATTATATTTGCATGGTTCCCATTATTATTTTAAAATTTGATAAATACTCATTTACAAAGCTTTCTATTGACTAAAAGCAACTAATTTCTTAAATAAGAAAGACACATTAAATGTTATACATATAAATATACTTATTACTAATTTTATAAAAAATATTATAATACATAAAACATTGATATTCAAATACTAAAAAAAAGAAAAATGTAAATTTCACTAGAAAATTTGATTTGAAAAATAAGTAAATTAGTCTATAGTAATCAAGCAAATATAATACAAATGTTAATAACGTGCCCTATATAAATAAAAAATACTGCATTTAAACAAGGTTTTAATATAATATAAACAATTTAACTTATGTATTATTTAGAAAATGCTGATCTCATTTTTTAGACAATTCGTTAGCACCATTCCATTAAATGCAAATCCCATCATTGTATGTGGAGACAATTTTACCAACAAAAATACTTGTTGCCAAAACGTTTGAAAATTTCTGATTATAGTGTTTTGCTGTGATAGATTTTAAACAACAATTTCATTATTAATATTTACTTTATGTATTACAAAAAATAAACTGTTTGTTTTAAGGTGACATTAGCGAGTTTATACCCATTTGGTAAAATTCATATTAATATAACTATTTTGATATTAAATAATTGATTATCAAAATAGTTATCACAGCAAAACATTATAATTAGGAAAATTTCAGAAAATACTATTCTGACAGACAAATTTTTAATTCATTTCACTAAGTAAAGTGAAAAAAATAACTTGAACCAATTTATCATCATCTTTTTCCGATTTCCTGCGTTAAAAAAGCAACCTGGTTCGACATTCGATAGCCCTGCTACCGAGCGTCGGACCGACTTGATTTTTTTGCCGAAATGTCGGACCATTGAGACGTCGAACCGTAGTAAATCGAAAAAATCTAATAATAAATTTTGGCTCAGTTTATTCTTTTCGCTTTACTAAGATATGCCCTTCCAAATAATATAAACATACCAAGACCAAAGCTCTTTTCATTTTTAGCTCTCCGATTAAAATATTCCCTTTAGGGTGATATTTCCGTATAACTGATTTATGGGATACAAACGTAAAGAATTTAATGAAATAGGCTTTGACAAAGCTATTTACCAACGTTATCTTCACAACCATCAGCAAGAGTATATTCGCTTGCGCTTGCGGTGTGTAAATGATTATGCTACTGGTATGGAGTTCAAAGAGATTGCACAGCAACGCAATA
>Ga0209187_1004458_pt1 | contig 10656 bp, 9 predicted proteins | sample BantaG_FD_187430 | JGI IMG/M metagenome (GOLD analysis project Ga0209187, IMG submission 187430) | Marine algal microbial communities from Bantry Bay, Ireland - BantryBay_4 metaG (SPAdes) (version 2) | ecosystem: Host-associated > Algae > Red algae > Unclassified | place: Bantry Bay, Ireland... | reverse complement strand
AGGGCCTTCTGCCCCGGATTCGAAGCGCCGTGGTGGCACGGTGGCACGGTGGCGCGCCGTTGGGCGCCGAAGGGAGCGGTTGGGACACGCCCCGAGGCGGAGAGGGCGGTGCGCGGCGCTCGATGAGCGCGCGACGTTCGGGCCGAACGCTCCCGATGGGCACCGGCCTCGCTCGGCAGCGGCTGCGCAGGCACGGGCTCAAGCCGAGGCGGCGCTTCGGCGCCTTTACGCCCTGCGGGTATTCATGCCCTGCGGGTGCTCGTCGGTGTCGGGAGGGTGGGGCTTGGGCTCGGCCCTCGGCCTAGGCGGCACGGTGCCCGAGCCGCTCGCTCAGCCGACTCGAACGGAGTCACGAAGGAAAACTGCTGGACATCGTGACCGCGACAACATAGTTAACAATTTCTCTCTCCTGTGCGTTCAACTTTGCTTTGCGCAGCCGTAGTAAATCTCTTCGAAATTCAACGCTTTACTCCTGCTCAGAGGCGTTTTTGAAGACCTCCGTTGCAGAAGTTGCGAGCGCTCTAACTCTGCGCGAATTCCATTGGTACGTATTATGATCTGTGCCATGACAAGGAGCTCCGCTCCGATATCGTTCTGCAACAACCTCAGCGGTGAGGCAGAACGCATGCCGGAAAGGATGTGCTGGTGCCTGTCATTCTCGAGCCGAAGCGAATTTCGGTTAAGCGACGAAAAAGTCGCACTTTTGAAATTTCAAATGGAGTTTTATTATGCGCGAACTTACGAATCAAGAACTGCATCAGGCAGCTGGTGGAACCTATAGCCACGCTCCGGCGCCGAAGGCATCTGGTGGCAAGACGGGCTCCTCGTCTTCGTTCAGCAGCTCGTCGTCCTACTCTTTCAGCAGCGGCCACAGCAATTCCAACAGCAATTCCAACAGCAATTCCAACAGCAGTTCGCATCCGGGTAGCGTTAGCGTGCCGTCGGTCAGCGTGCCGTCGGTCAGCGTTCCGTCCGTAAGCAGCTTCACAAGCTTTTTCGGTTGGGGTGGCAAGCACTGAAAGTATTGAAAATGGCATGTTTCGTATGGGCGGCGCCCGGGCGGACGTGACAAGGGCGTGCTATTGCCCTGATATCAAGTCGGCCAGCGTGTCGGCCGCTAGCTAGTCGGGTCGCCGGCGTCACGTGTGGCGCCGGCACTCTTTTGACCGTACCGAAATAGTCTGTGGAGGACCGGACGCGAATCCTGCCTGCGTATGTCGGGGGAACCTGACGTGTACGCCAGTCGGATCGCGCTTGACAGTCGACGTACAGCGCTCAATCGATGCTGGCTGAGTTGACGTCCGGCGGAGATATGGTTCGGCAACGACACGGAAGTGGTGTAAGAAGTGGTGTCTGAACTGTTTCGTCGCGAAGCGATCAACAACCGAAGAGAACGGCTGTGGGGCGAGGTCGTGCTCGTCCAGCCGCCCTCGTTCTGGTTGCTGAGCGGCTTTGCGGGATCGGTCGTTTTCCTGATCGTGCTGATGCTCGTGCTTGGCACATATTCCAGGCGCGAAAATGTCACGGGGTTCATCCGGCCCGACAGGGGCCTGCTCAAAGTCTATGCACCACAATCGGGTCTGCTCGACACGCTCCACGTCGGGGAGGGCCAACAGGTCGCTGCCGGGGAATTGCTGTTCACGGTGACGACGGGCCGCTCGAGCACGGCATTCGAGGATGTGGACGCTCTCATTATCGAAGAGCTCGTCGCGGCACGGGATGCATTGGAGGTGCGTCGCACGGATCGTCGCAGGCTTGATACGCTCGAGCAGGCACGCCAGCGCGAGCGCTCCTCGCGGCTCGCCCACGAAGTCCTGGAGCTCGAAAGGCTTGTCGGCATCCATGGCAGGCGATTCGAGGCGTCCGGTCTCCAGCTAGCGCGGCTCGCTGGTCTCGTTGCAGGTAAATTCGTCTCCGAAGCTGACCTGATCGTGGCCCGCGACGAGCACGCGAGCATCGAGCTTGGGCTTCTTGAGGCTCGCCGACGGCTCGCCGAAAAACGCGGCGATCTAGTCGATGCCGTACAGCTGCTCGAACAACTTCCGCTGCAGTCCTCGCTGGATCTTGCCGACATCGGTCAGCAGCTGTCCGTGATCGATCAGCGAATTCTCGAGACCGGTGGACGCCGTTCCTACAAACTTCGAGCACCCTCGGCCGGACGGATCACGGCGCTGCAGGTCACTGCCGGTCAGCGCGTGCAGGTCGAACGCCCGCTGTTGACCATCCTGCCCGACGATGCAAGTTTCAGGGCTGACTTGTTCGTGCCGACGCGGGCGATCGGTTTCATCGAGTCGGGGCAGTCGGTACTGCTTCGCTACGGCGCCTTTCCCTACCAACAATTCGGCCTTTATGAAGGCACGGTCGAGAAGGTGGCCGAGACAGTACTCTTGCCGGTAGAGCTCGATGTGCCAGTGCCTGTCGACGAGCCGGTCTACCGCGTGTCGGTCCGGCTTGATCGGCAAACGGTCAGCGCCTACGGACGCGAGTTCGACCTGCGGGCCGGCATGCTGCTCGAGGCGAGCATCCTGCTCGAGAGGCGTTCGCTCGGCGAGTGGCTGCTCGCCCCGATCTACAGCCTCAGGGGCACGCTCTAGGTGAGCGGGATCAAGGGCGATGCCGATGCTCGTACAAGCGACCCGCAGCGTCTGCTGAAACTGTTCGGCGCGGCCCGCCTGCCGGTCATCCTGCAGACCGAGGCGACTGAGTGCGGGTTGGCTTGCCTGGCGATGATCGCGAGTTTTCACGGCCATCGCGTCGATTTGGACGCCCTGCGTGCGCGCTACTCGGTTTCGCTCAAGGGAATCGACCTGCACGGGCTGATGCAGCTCGCCGATCGTCTTCATCTCGCCACGCGCGCCGTTCGCGTGGAGCTCGACGAGCTGAAGAACCTGCGCCGTCCGGCCGTGCTGCACTGGGACCTCGATCACTTCGTGGTGCTGAAGAAGGTCACCGCCCGATCGATCACCATCCACGACCCGGCGCGCGGTTCGCACACGCTCTCGCTCGAAGAGGCGTCGCGACACTTTACCGGCGTCGCCCTCGAGCTCGTGCCGACACCGGGCTTCGAGCGGAAGAAGGAGGAGCGACGCGCGCGGTTGTCGGACTTCTGGCAACGCATGCACGGACTCAGGCCCATTCTCGTGCAGATCATCGTGCTGTCGATGATGCTGCAGCTGTTTGCCCTCGCAGCCCCCTTCTTCATGCAACTGGTCATCGACGAGGTCGTCGTCAGCCGCGATCTGGGGCTGCTGAAGGTGCTGGCGATCGGTTTCGCGCTGCTGATGCTGGTCAATACCGGGGTCACCGTGTTGCGCTCGCTGGTTATCGTCAACATGGGTGCGCAATTGAACATCCAGATGGCGAACAATCTTTTCCGCCACCTGATTCGCCTGCCGCTGTCCTACTTCGAGAAGCGCCACGTCGGCGACATCGTTTCCCGCTTCGGTTCGATGGACAAGATCAAGGAACTCCTGACCAACGAGATCGTCTCGGCGGTCGTCGATGGGGTCATGTTCATCGGCACGCTCGCGATGATGTACGTCTACAGTCCACTGCTCGCCTCGATCGTGATTGTGACGGTGGGCCTTTACGCGCTGTTCCGATTCGCCGTCTACCGCCCCTTTCGCCGCCTGACCGAGGAGTCGATAGTCGCCGATGCCAAAGAGGACTCGAATTTTCTCGAAGGCATCCGCGGCGCGCAGAGCATCAAGCTGTTCGGCAAGGAAACCCAGCGTCAGTCGAGCTGGCAGAATCTCTACGCCGACGTGATCAACACCAACATCCGCCTCGACAAGCTCGGCATCGGCTATGGCGCCGTCAACTCCATCTTGTTCGGCCTGGAGAACGTCATCGTCATCTACCTCGCCGCTCAACTGGTCATCGGCAACGAGCTTTCCGTCGGGATGATCTTCGCCTTCATGGCCTACAAGGGCCAGTTTACCGACAAGGCCACCTCGCTGATCGAACAGATCATCGAGCTGAAGATGATAGGCCTGCACCTCGCTCGACTTGGTGACATCGTCATGACGGAAACCGAGAAGGACGTTTCCGACGGCGCTAGGCTGTCGAGGTTCCGGGGGGACATCCGGCTCGAGAACCTGAGCTTCTGCTATTCGGAAATCGAGTCACCGGTGCTCGACGGCGTCAATCTGGATATCGCGGCCGGTGAGTCTGTCTGCCTCGTGGGCCCATCCGGCTCCGGCAAGTCGACGCTGATGAAACTGATGCTCGGACTGCTCGAGCCGACGACGGGGAGGGTTCTCGTCGACGGCCGCGACATCCGCCAGCTAGGCGTACGCCGCTACCGCGCGCAGGTGGCGAGCGTCATGCAGGATGATCAGCTCCTCTCCGGCTCGCTCGCCGACAACATCAGCTTCTTCGATCCGATTGCCGAGCCGAAAAAGATCGAGACCTGCGCGAAGTTGGCGGTAATCCATCGCGAGATAGAACAGATGCCAATGGGCTATCACTCCCTGATCGGGGACATGGGCACCACGCTTTCGGGGGGGCAGAAGCAGCGTGTTCTACTCGCCCGAGCGTTGTACAAGAACCCGCGCATTCTGTTTCTCGACGAGTCGACCGCACACCTCGATGTCCTGCTCGAGAAGCGCATAAACCGCAATATCTCCCGGATACGGCTGACCCGCGTCATCATCGCTCACCGGCCCGAGACGATCGCCTCCGCCGACCGTGTCGTGATGCTCTCCGACGGTGGCTGCTTCGAGCCGTACCGGGGCAAGCGACCGGCTGCGCCGCAGCGCCGGTCGAACCGGGCCGGCTGATGAGCGCGATCAAGCTAACTGATGGCATTGTGGCCACGCTATTTGATGGTCAATCGGGCGCACGCGCGTGACGCGGACCGTGACCTCGCGGTTTCAGAAGAAGTCGTCGTCGCCGAGGTCGAGTCGGAGCTGCGGGTCTTCGTACGCCAACCAGGGCTCGTCCTCGAATCGGGCCCGCGGGGTCGAGCAGCGAGCGCGTCGGCAGGCCTCGATCTCGGCCGCGTACTCGTTGTCGATCGACTCGCAGAGGGCCTCAAGGAGGCCGATCAGGGCAAGGCCGCTTTCACCGCTGAGCGACGGAACGTCCTCGACGTACAGCCAGCGCGGTATCCTCTCCAGACCTTCCTGGTTGTGCCATTCGCCACTCACGCGCGACGCCGACGGGCACCGCGACCCCGAGACTCTGGGCCTGTACGGCGCGGCGCTGGCCAAGCGGTTCGAAGAGTCTGGTGCGCGGAGTCATCCGGCGCGATCGTGACGCATGTACGCCGACGCGTTCGCCGCGAATCCGTCGGACTTCTACACGGGCATCAATGCCACCTCCAAGGCGGCGCCGCTCGGACTCGGTGAAGACGTGTTCCGGCCGATCGCGGAACAGGTCGCCGGTTTGTCCGCGATCCGGGATCCGGACAAGACGGACTACCGGGCCCTCGCCATGGTAGGCGAGGCCAAGCTCCTGCCGCTGGACATCGAAGGCGCGCTGAGCGCTATTCATGCCCTGCGAGCGCTTGTCGGTGTCGGAAGGGTGGGGCTTGGGCTTGGCCCTCGGCCTCCGTGGCACGGTGCCCGGGCCGCTCGCTCAGCCGAGAGGCGACAGCGGCGGCGGTGCGCGAGAGCGCGGCGCGCGCGCTTCGCCCGCGCCGCTCGCCGAACCGCTCGTGCGCCAGTGCGCGAGGATCTTCTCGATCACGGCACGGTCCTCGATGCAGGCGATGATCCGAAGCGTCCCGCCGCAGGCGGCGCAGCGCTCGACATCGATGCCGAAGACTTGTCGCAGGCGCTGTGCCTTTATGCCCTCCGGGTGCAGCCGATCGCGGCGCGCCGGGTGCGCTGTTCGGGCTCGCTCGACGCCTCGGAATGTTCGGCCTCGACAGCAGCGGCGCAACTGGCGCCCGGACCGCGTCCGGCGGGGGTCACGCGGGCGCGGTAGCGACTGTTGGGAGCGAACACGCCGTGGAAGCGCGTGAGGTTTACCCGTGGCTTCGGGACGAGCGCGGCGAGTCGGGCGATGAAGTCCAGCGGCTCGAGGACGACGTGAGTGGTGCCGTCGCGCCAGGGGCTCTTGAGGTGGTACGACAGCACCGGACTGTAGCCCGGCATCGGTTGTACGGTGCCCGTCTCGTCGAAGCGCCCGTGCCTCGCACCCAACAAGTGAATGCCCGCCAATGCAACCCAGGCGCCTACGCCGTGCACGACGGTGGAACCTGCGAAGTCGATGAAACCCAATTCGGCAAGCCACGACCCGCTCCATCCGACACCCAGTCCACCCCAGACCCAGCGCCCCACCAACGGGTAGATCAGCGCCACGGTGACCAACGTCAAGGCAAGGTAGACGCCGAATCGCATCCGTTCGGCGATCCCGCCCGAGACGATGCTGGCAGCTGTGGCGCAGAAGGACAGCCGATAGAGAAACTCCAGCGCACCGTCGCCGTTGCCCAGCATCGGACCAGGCTCTGCGTACATCAGCGCATAGCCGAAGGCGAAGTAAACCGTCCAGGCGATGACCATGTCGCAGACATTTTTCTGCGCCACGTTTACCGAATTTCTCGCCCTCACCCTGCCAGCCTCGCGCAGCAGGAAGCCGCCCTGCATGCTGAACACCAGCATGGCGGCGATCAGCAACCATAGATCGTGTAGAAGCGTAGGGCTCACGCGGCTTGAGCTGCACCGTCCGGCGATTGATCGATCGCGAAGGCACTGAACTCATCTGCCGGCAACGGCTTGCTGAACAGATAGCCCTGTGCCAGATCGCAACTGAACAGCCGCAGCGCATCGCGCTGTCCTGGCAACTCGACCCCTTCTGCCACCACCCGCATGCCCAGGCTGTGCGCCATGTCGACGATCGCGTGGGTCAGCGATGCATCGCGCTCGCTGTCCAGCATGCCGCACACGAAGCTGCGGTCGATCTTCAAGATATCGAACGGATACCGGCGCAAGTAGCCCAACGCAGAGTAACCGGTTCCGAAATCGTCCAGTGCCAGCTCGCACCCCAGTTCGGCAATGCGTCCGATCAGCTCGTGGGTGCGCGTGTCGTCACCGAGCAAGGCACTTTCGGTGAGCTCGACCTGCAAGCACGAGGGCGTCAGATCGTTCGCCTGCAGAGCTGACCGCAGTACCTGAACGATGTCCCCTTGTTGCAACTGCAAGGGCGACACGTTGACCGCGACTGATAGCGCCAGACCCAGTTCCTGCTGCCAGGCGGCCATCTGCCGCGATGCTTCGTGTATGACCCAGTCGCCGATCGCTACGATCAAGCCGGTGCGCTCGGCAACCGGTATGAAGATGTCCGGGCGCACCGAACCCAGCTGCGGATCGACCCAGCGCAGCAGGGCCTCGGCACCGACCAGGGCACCGCTCTGCAGATCGAACTTGGGCTGATAGAACAGACGTAGATTGTCATTGTTCAAAGCGCGCCTGAGGCCCTCCTCGATTTCGCGCTGAACCTCCCGCTCCTGCCGGATAGCGAGATCGAACACGACTGCCGAGGACTCCCGACTGTTCTTGGCCCGGTGCATCGCGAGGTCGGCGCTACGTAGCAATCGATGCGAATCGTCGCCGTGCTCCGGACCGATCGCGATGCCGATGGCCGGCACGACGGCTACGCAGCCAGCGCCTTCGCCCAGCGGAAAGGGCGCTTCGAACGCAGCGCTTGCACGTCGTTGCAGGTCGGCGCTGTCCTCGTCGGCTCCCAGCGAGCAGACCATGAGAAATTCATCACCGCCCAGCCGCGCCAGACTGCCGCGCTCGTGGCATCGCTGGCGCAGACGCGCCGCGCATTGCTGCAACAGATCGTCGCCGACGGTGTGGCCGAATGCCTCGTTGATCTCGCCGAAGCCACGCAGATCGATACTCGCGATAGCCACACGCTCGCCGGTGTCGGTCACCCTCTGCAGCCGCTCCTGCAACGCCTGCACCCCCGCGCTGCGCGAGGCCAGACCGGTCAACTCGTCGACGTCCACCTGATGCTTGAGCCGCACCTGAGTGAGCTCCAGCTCCCGCGTGCGCTCGCTTACCTTGGTCTCCAACCCTGCGGCAAGGCTGCGCACGTCGCTCTCGGCCTGAACCCGGCGGCGGGCCTCCCGATCCAGCTCGGCACGCCACACGCCAAGGCGGTGCAGCACCGCTATCCACAGCACCACCAGCAGGGTCAGCGTGACCAGTCCCGCCACCAGCGCCACCCTGCGCGTGCCTGCTACCGCGAGGGAGGCGGTGGCAGCGGACGCCTCCACATGTTCGCTCAGGCTGTCCATACCAAGGATGTAAGCGCTCTTGTAACGTTCATAGCGCGGGCTCTGGATCAGTCCCATGGCCGCCTCGGATTGCCCGTTAGCCACCAACGACAGCGCCTGTTCCTCAAGGTCGACCAACGCGTTGTTGGCCTGCTCCGTGCGCTGAGCAGCCTGGTCGACCAGTGCGTCGTCGGCGAGCGCGATCGTTGCGTCGATGGCTGCGCCCAGCTGCGGCTCGATCTGGCGGTAGCGATTGATCCAGCGTTGATCGCCGGTCGAGGCGGCCAGCAAGGTCGACGCGGTCAGCGTCTCGTCATGCAGCAGGATTTCGCTGCGCAGCGTCAGCAATCGGCTGACCTTGCCATGCGAGTCGTCAAGCGTTCGCATGACCGAATAGCCACTGACCAGCGACACCAGCAAGCCGACAACGGTCGCAAGTGCTGCGCCGGCAATCAGTGTTCTTGGAAAGCTGGTCTGCACGCTACGTTAGCGGCACCGCCCGTGCAATGTTGAACACGTCAGCGCACTCGCAAACGGGCACGCGTAACGGATATCTGGATCCAATGGCGAGTGCACACGCGCAGGCGGCCGTCGACTGGTTCTCCTCCTGCTCGGCCAGCTCACGCTTCAGACGAGCTTTCTCGGCCTGTAGCTCCCGCTCGAGTTCACTGCGCGGGGTCTGAACCTGCACCGCTCGTCTCCAGTTGTAGATCAGCGCCGGCTAGATTTCGAGAGATCGGGCCGCCTCGGCCACCCCTTCACGGCAGCGAGCATCAAAGCCTTGTACCGAAACGACGGTGGGTACTGCTTGCGCGTCTCCTTTGCCGCTGTCGCGGGACTCTTCTTCGACCGGCAAACGGTCACTTCCGGTGCGATCATATCGCTGTCGAGGTGTCCGTCAGAAGTGGACAGGATCAAATTGGCCCCGTCGTACAGACGAGGCAATCATCAGATTTTTCTGTCGGCCAGTACGCAGCCGGAGCAACCGTTCGCCCCGGCTGCGTGATCGCTACTACGACGCCACCGGCGAGGCCGGCGCGACGATCACTGCTTCGGCAAGAGTACCGCGTCGACGACGTGGATGATGCCGTTCGACTGGACGACGTCCGCCTGCGTGACGGTTGCGACCGTGCCGTTCTCGTCGGTGAACATCACCTTGCCGTCCTGGGACGTCGCGACGAGCTTGCACGGACCGGCAGTGCCGACGTCATGCGCGCCGCCGTCGTCCTCGATCATGCCCATCACGTCGCTCGCCATGACGTTGGCGGCGATCACGTGACAGGTGAGGATCGCCTGCAGCGTGGCCTTGTTCTCGGGCTTGAGCAGGGTGTCGACGGTGCCGGCCGGGAGCGCGTCGAACGCGTCGTTGGTGGGTGCGAGCACGGTGAACGGGCCTTCGCCCTTCAGCGTATCGACCAGATCGGCAGCCTGTACGGCGGCGACGAGGGTCGTGTGGTCGGCCGAGTTCACGGCGTTGTCGATGATGTCACGGGTCGGGAGCATCGCGGCTCCGCCGACCATGACGGAATCTTCGCTGGGCGTGGCAGCGCAACCGGCGACGCCGAGCGTCGCAACGAGTACGGCAGCGGCGCCGAGCGCGGGGATGAATCGTGTCAAGGGGTCTCTCCGGTGAATCGGGCGGTGAAGGCACCGCCCTGAACACGGCCTTACGCCGCGGTATGAAAGCTGGATGCGCGGTACCCGATTTCAACGGCAATGGGTATAGGAACGATAAAGGGCCTTCTGCCCCGGATTCGAAGCGCCATGGTGGCACGGTAGCGTGCCGTTGGGCGCCGCAGGGAGCGGTTGGGACACGCCCCGGGGTGGAGAGGGCGGTGCGCAGCGCTCGATGAAGGCGCGACGTTCGGGCCGAACGCTCCCGATGGGCACCGGCCTCGCTCGGCAGCGGCTGCGCAGGCACGAGCTCAAGCCGAGGCGGCGCTTCGGCGTCTTTATGCCCTCCGGGTATTCATGCCCTGCGGGTGCTCGTCGGTGTCGGGAGGGTGGGGCTTGGGCTCGGCCCTCGGCCTCAGTGGCACGGTGCCCGGGCCGCTCGCTCAGCCGAGAGGCGACAGCGGCGGCGGTGCGCGAGAGCGCGGCGCGCGCGCTTCGCCCGCGCCGCTCGCCGAACCGCTCGTGCGCCGGTGCGCGAGGATCTTCTCGATCACGGCACGGTCCTCGATGCAGGCGATGATCCGAAGCGTCCCGCCGCAGGCGGCGCAGCGCTCGACATCGATGCCGAAGACCCGTCGCAGGCGCTGTGCCTTTATGCCCTCCGGGTGCAGCCGATCGCGGCGCGCCGGGTGCGCTGTTCGGGCTCGCTCGACGCCTCGGAATGTTCGGCCTCGATAGCAGCGGCGCACCTGGCGCCTGGACCGCGTCCGGCGGGGGTCACGCGGGCGCGGTAGCGACTGTTGGGAGCGAAC
>Ga0209187_1004457_pt1 | contig 10656 bp, 8 predicted proteins | sample BantaG_FD_187430 | JGI IMG/M metagenome (GOLD analysis project Ga0209187, IMG submission 187430) | Marine algal microbial communities from Bantry Bay, Ireland - BantryBay_4 metaG (SPAdes) (version 2) | ecosystem: Host-associated > Algae > Red algae > Unclassified | place: Bantry Bay, Ireland... | reverse complement strand
TGACCACCCTCTTCGTCAGATTGACAACAGGCGGGACATTTCGATTCCTGTGGTATGCCGGACTGACTTTGCACATAGATCGGATCCAGAGAAGGGTAGCTCTTTGTATACTCTTAGAGCGGAAGTCTGTTGGAAATCTCCGGCTGATGCTACCGAAATCACGATCACTCCAAAAGGATTTGGCTTAAGCCGGTATCTTTACGGGGACGAACGGAACACGGATTCTGCGGTCCTTGTGGGTTGCCTTTGGAAAAATTCCCTTCGTGAGTTTTTAGATTCTCTCGATCTCTAGTCCTCCCGCCCGCCAAGCTCTCCCCTAAGCCAAGAAGGCTTCCTGCGCGCATCGAGCACTGCGTATACGACAGCTTTTACATCCTCGGTCCCCATTTCTTGGAATGGATCTTAGCAGAAAATCTAAGACTCCGGATATCCGCAATGATTGAATCTGTGAAGTAGTCTCCTAGGCCAACTTCGATTTCGCCATAAAAGGAGCGACCGTCGATCAGGTCGTCTGCCACTTCCTCCAAGATCCGAATGATTACCTCTGGAGCCTCTTCTTGAAGGTGTCGCCTTCTGGCAGTGCCTTGGTTTCGAGATCCTCGCCATCGATGCGCAGGGTTCCGTGGGTGGCGCAGATTGCTTCTCCGGGAACAACCCGGAATGCCTTGTCGGCTCCTGCGACTCCAGCCGGTAGCGACGGGTTGATCGTAGCACCCGACTCTTCAGGCCAGCGAAGCAAGGATACCCGGTAGTTTCCATCATGGGCGACTTTGACCATGCGCTTGGACGGCTTCTTTGGTGGAAACCTCGGTTGCCAACACCTAAGTCTGTTTAGGAGCCCAACGCTCAAAGGCCTCGATGGCTTCGTATTCAGCAAGGCCGAGGGCATTGTAATCGATGGCGATGGCCTGGTTACTCTCGCCGTTTAGTCCTGACGGGACGGTGTGGCTGCGGTATTCGTGGATGACCTTGATCTTGGTCGCGAGCTGGTCCGGGCTAAGTGGGATGGCCATGGTGATGTCTTGTGGAGAGCACCGGCGTTCAGAGACTCGGTACAACCATGCACTACACCTCTTGGCCCAAGGTCCGACGTCATTCGAGGCGAGCGCTTGGCGCAAAGCGTCGAAGGAGAGATACCGATGGGAGCTGGGGTCGGAGAGGTTTCCGGAGGCAAAGATCTGATCTGGCTGAAGCTTAGCAAGGATACCTCCGACCTTCTCTACGTCGGCATCGCCGAGGCTAAACCTGCGGTAACGACCACTCTCGTAGAAGGGGAGTTCGAGAAAGTGGACTTTGTCGGGATCGACTCCGAGCAGGGTGATGGCTTCGAGCGCAGACTCGCGGCGCATCAGAGATTTGACGTCGCGCAAGCCTGGGCCGTCCTCGCCGAAGTCGCCTTTGGCTGCGAGTTCCTCGAGGAGTTTGTTCGAATAGGCAATCGATCCGGCGAATTCTTCTTCGCGACGGCTTCCAGCAGCGCGCATGACCTTGGCGAAGTTCTCGACCTGTCGGTCACTGACTCGAAGGTTTCCGGAGGTCAGGTAGACGACATGAACCTCGTGTCCGTGCTCGACTAGGCGCTCGATCGTGCCGGCCATTCCGATTAGTTCGTCCTGCGGTTCGGGTGCGAAGACGATGACGCGCTTCGGGTAGGGCTGGGCCTTTTCGGGGCGGAAGGTGTCGTCGGCGTCGGGCTTGCCACCGGGCCAGCCGGTGATGGTGTGGCCGAGCGTGTTGAAGACGTCGATGTTAAGGTGGTAGGAGGTGCCGGCTCGGGTAAGCAAGTCGCCCATGCCGTTCTCGTTGTAGTCTTCGTCGACCAATCGGAGCACCGACTTGCCACTCTTACGGCACAGCCAGGAGACGGCGTGAACGGTCTCGGGCTGGTCCCAATCGACGGCCCCAACCAGCCACGGATGGCGGAAGCGGGTCAGGCTAGAGGCGGCCTTGGCATCGATGATAAATCGAGCGTCTTCGTGGTTCTGCAGGAAGCTGGCGGAGATGGCGTCGGTGATCTCTCCTTCGACGGCTTCGGCTACGATGTCGGCCTTGCCCTCACCCCAAGCCAGCAGGGCGAGACGGCGGGCTCCGAGAATCGTGCCGACTCCCATGGTGATGGCGAAACGCGGCACGTTGTCGATGCCAAGGAAGTCCTGAGCGGCGTCCTCGCGGGTGACCCGGTCGAGGGTGATCCGACGGGTCGGCGAGTTCTCTGCCGAGCCGGGTTCATTAAATCCGATGTGGCCGGTGCGTCCGATGCCGAGGATCTGGATGTCGATACCACCGGCGTCTCGAATCCGTTTCTCGTAGTCCTCGCAGAAGGCGAAGACTTCTTCGGTTGCGAGAATTCCGCTGGGGATGTTGGTATTCTCTGGAGCCAGATCGACGTGGTCGAACAGCTGATCGGCCATGAAGCGAGCGTAGCTCTCCGGGTGCTCGGGGCCGAGGCCGAAGTACTCGTCGAGATTGAAGGTCACGACGTTGGCGAAACTGAGCCCCTCTTCCTTGTGTAAGCGAATCAGCTCACGGTAGAGCGGCACTGGGGTCGAGCCAGTGGCAAGGCCGAGCACAGCTTGCTTCCCTTCCGCTGCGCGACTCCGAATTAACTCGGCAATCTCGATAGCTAACTCTCGGCAGGCCTCCTGTGGCTGGTCGTAGACCTGCGTCGAAATTCGCTCACGTAGCTCGGTGTGATGCCTCATATGTCATATATGTTACGTTGTCACCGAAAGAACAACTCTTGATCTGTTTCCGGTCGGCAGCTTCGCCTACTGCAAGCCGTTCAGGAACTCGGTGGTCTCGGTGTAGCCCATGCCGTTCGCATACCAGGAATCGTAGCCTCTCCAGCCGTTGTTGAGAAGCTGATTCCCTAGCCCGAATCTATCGATGGCATTGAGCACGACGACGACGATGCGTTGTGGAGTCACCTGAGTGCGTCCATCGGGCATCTGGTTGATCTTGGGCGGACGGTCTGCGGTGAGGATGAGGCAGGGGCCAGCGGCCATCGTGGTGCCGGTCTTGAGGCCGTCGATTCTCTGCCTGCCGACTAGCTGATTGGTGTTGGTCACCTTGAGCTTTCGGGTGCCCAGCTGTCCCTGGACATTGACCACGCGATTGGTCTGACTGGAGTAGAACAGGAAGGAGCTACGACTGGTGGCTTCGAGGGCGAGGCGGGCCATATCGGCGGCCGTCGAGTACGGCTGGGGTCCGTTGTAGTGGTCAAGGCCGTGGGGATTGGTGAACAGAGTGCGAGTCATTCCGAGGCGATGCGCCAGGACATTCATCTGGACGACGAAGTGCTGGATCGGATCGGCCGCGCGCCCGGTGCGACGGAGAAGGTCGCGTCCAACGAGATCCGCTACTGCCATGGCAGAGGCGTTGTCGCTGGCCATGAGCATGGCGTAGAGCGCGTCGCGCAGGCTCAGACGATCGCCAGGCTGCAGACCGAGCGGATTGGCACCGCCCACGGCTGTTGGGTGGGCCGATGCGGGGACGACCACCATGGTCGAAAGCGGGGTGTTGGTCGCCTCCACCCAGTCGAGCACCGTGACGGCGGTGGCGACTTTGGTAAGACTTGCTACTGGGAGTTTCTTCTGTGGGTCGAAAGAATCGAAGATCTTCTTCGTGTTCGCCTCAACGACGATGTAACTGGAGACCGGCACGCTTGGTCGCTGGCCCTGCACCGTCCGTCCGCCGGAACCGGGGCCGGTAGGGATGACGCAACTGGCGAGGGACAGAGCTAGAAGGATGGGGACAACAAGAGCCGTAGCCTTGGGCCAAGATCGGGGAGCAGGAGTGACTGGAAACACCCCGGACGTTAGGCTTCTCGCCAATCCCCGCAACCCTGAATCTGGATCATCCTTGCCAATTTCGATTCAGTACTGGCGAAGGACCTAAGCGGGTATACGGTTAGGCAATGGAGATTCCCGTGGCCTTGGCTCTGATCCTAATCTTTGGTTTCGGCGCCGCCTTTGTCTCTCTCCTCGAGGTGCTAATCGCGCATCTGCGTAGCCACCGCGCACGCGCTCTCGCCCGGCAGAAGCCCCACCTCGACGTGGCCTTGCAGAAGTTGAGCGAGAACCGCGAACCTCTGCTCAGTGCCTTGGTTACGATCGGTGCAGTGCTCACGCTCGCAGTGGCGGTGCTGGCCTTCTATCTGATTTCCGAGGTGGCCCTCCCTGCCGGCTGGCCGCTTGGATGGACAGTCGCCGGAGTCTTCGTCGCCACGGTTCTGCTCGGCGACATCCTGCCCAAGATCCTCGCCCTTGGCGCTCCCTCCAGCCTGCTCTCGGTTCTCGCCCGCCCGCTGGCGTCGATTCTGCCAGCTCTCCTCGGTCCAGCGAAATCCCTGCATTCGCTCGGTGACCGGATCGCCGGCATCTTCGTTTCCGAGGAAAAGGCCGACCGCTCTCTGGTCGAGGGATCTGAGTTAGAAACCCTCGTCCAGATGCGCACCGAGACAGGTGTGCTAGCCGACGACGAGGCTGAGATCATCCACGAGATCCTCAAGCTCAGCCGCAAGACCGCCAAGGACTGCATGACTCCGCGGCTCGATGCCGCAATCCTAGATATCGCCCTGCCAGCCGAGCAACTTCTGGCCGAATCCTGTAGTCTTGGCCACCGCTTCATTCCGCTTTACCAAGGCGATCCTGATGGCATCGTCGGTATCCTGAATGTCCGAGACTTCCTCGAGGCAGCTGGGGGCAAGGTCTCCCAATTCGTGCATCCTCCGGTCTTTGTTCCAGAGAACGCCAATGCCCTGCAACTGTTCGAACGCCAACTCGCCGAACCCGGTTCGTTGGCCATAGTCCTCGATGAGTATGGCAATGTCGAGGGCGTCGTCAGCCATAGCGACGTGGTCGAAGACATGCTCGAAGGCGTGGCTCTTCCCGACGGCGTCGCCGCAGAAATTTCCGAACTCGGCGAACATCGCTACCTAGCAGCCAGTGGCGCACGCATCGAGGAGCTCGAAGAACTCTGCGGGCGAGCTCTCGGCGGCGAGGGGCTCGACACCCTCGGCGGATTGCTCTTCAACGAAATCGGTCGGATTCCCAAGCAGGGTGAAACCCACATCATCCACGGACTTGAATTCACCGTTCGAAAAGTCCGTCGCAACCGCATCGAGGAACTGCTCATCCTCCTTCCCGAAGGCGGCGCATCCAAGTCGATCCAGGAGGTGCCCGTATGATCCTCACCGTTCTCATCGCCCTGCTGGTCCTGTCGTTCTGCCTCTCGGCGATCGATGCTGCGCTACTCGCGGTCAGCCGCGTCCGCTGCCGCCACTACGCCAACGCCCCAGATTCGCGCTCCCGCGAACGATCCCTCGGCCGACTCGTTTCCCATCGAGAACGGACGCTGACGGCGAACATGATTCTCAACCACCTGTGCAACCTCGCCGCCTTCGGACTGATCACCCGGCTTCTCGTCGTCGAGCTCGGGGACAAGGGCTATCTAGCGTCCTTTCTCATCGCCCTGCCTATCTATCTTGTCTTCCTCGAAGTCGTCCCGAAAGCCATCGCCCGCCGCATCCCCTACCGGCTTCTTCTAAGTCTCGTTCCCCTTGCGATCGTCGCGGACTTCCTCTTTGGCCACCTGATCCACCTCGGCGGTCGGTTCGGTGAATGGCTCGAACAAGTCGATGAGGAAACCACCACCTCCGACGAACGCCTGCGCGAAGAGTTCAAGTCTCTGACCAGCGACATCACCAAACGAGGAGGGCTTGGCGAAATCGAAAACCGGATGATCCACCGCATCATCGAAGCCCAAGACTTCTCCGCCAGCGACGTCCTCGTGCCCTTGTCCGACGTCACTGCCGTTCCGTTAGCCATGCCCGTCTCGACCCTGCTCGACTTGGCCCGCCAGAACGACTACGAGCACTTCCCAGTCCTCGGCCCGACCGGAGCGCTCGTAGGCACCGTCAACGTCTTCGACATCCTGCTCTCCGGCGACACCACCGGCACCGTCTTCCAGCATCTCCACAAGCTCCCGTCGGTTGGCCCGGAGGTCGGGGCCTCCGAGATCCTCTATTTACTGCGCCGCAGCGGCCTCGAGATCGCCGCTGTGCTAGATGATGAGGGCAATCCGCTGGGGATTACCAGCGCGGATGACTTGGCGGGTCTGTTGCTGGGTGAGCAGACTGGGAACGATGTCCAGTCACTGGGTTGAGGGGGGGGCGCACTACGGCCGTCGGCTGGAAGCAAGCGCAGTGAAGAATGGCAGGGTAGCGAAACAAAGCTAAAGACAATCTCCCGCCCAAATCCAGCGTCATCATCCCACATCCCGCCACCGAGGCCACCCCTTCCCCCCGCGATTTCCCTCGCGCACCGATGCCCCCTGCGCTATCGCCTTGTCCACACGCTTTCCGCGCATGGCCCTAGCTGATAAGACATCGCCCATCCCGTTCTGGACTCTCCTCGTTCTCGCCGTGCTCCTGTGGGGCGGCGAGTATGTGCGACGCGATCTCTGGGCACCCGACGAGGTCCGCTACGCCTACGTTGCCCAGGAAATGCAGGACACCGACCAGTTCGCCATCCCGCACCGGCACGGCGAATACTACGCGCACAAGCCGCCGCTGATGTTCTGGCTGATCAGTCTCGGCTCGAAAATCACCGGCGGGATCAATGCCCTATCGACCAGACTACCCAGCCTGTTCGGGGCCCTCCTCAGCCTGTGGGCCACCTCGCGACTCGCCTTGCGCTGGGGTGGTCCGGCGGCCTCTTGGCGAGCCCCGCTGATCCTCATGACCAGCCTGCTGTTCTGGTGGAAAGGCGGTTGGGGACAGATCGATTCCTTGCTCTGCGGCTTCGAAATGCTCGCACTGCTGGCCTTGTTCACCCTGCCGATCTCTGGGGAAAGCGCCCCGCGCGGAGCGGTTTCCGGACGCTTCGCCATCGCGGGCATCGCCATGGGACTGGCCATTCTCGCCAAGGGACCAGTCGGCCTACTCGTTCCCGTTTTGGCATTCATCGTCGGCTCTCTGGCCGCTGGAGAAGGCCGACAGCTGAAGCACTGGCACTGGCTCTGGGCCATTCTCGTGGCCTTGGCCATCCCGGGGCTGTGGCTCCTCTGGGTGCAAGGCAGCAACCCGCCCGACGGCTACCTGGCCGAGCTCCTCTACGACCAAAACGTCAGTCGCGCTGCCGGGGCCTACGACCACCAGAATCCCTTCTACTTCTTCCTGCTCAGCTACCCGGGCGAGATGCTTCCGTGGTCGCTGTTCCTGCCCGCCGCCATCCTCACCGCCAAGCGCGTCGGCGGCGAAACCTGGCAGACCGCCCGCAGACTCATCGGCTGGGCCTTGATCATCCTACTGTTCTTCAGCCTGTCTCCGAGCAAGCGCGACCTCTACGTCCTGCTCGCCTACCCCGCCGCCGCCATCTTGCTAGCGGTCAGCTGGGACCGGATCGTCGCCTCGGCAAGGCGTTGGGAATCTTGGGGTTCGGCAGCTATTCCCTTAATCATCGGCCTTGCCTCGCTCGGCGCCGTCATCGCCGGATTGGCAAAACCAGATCTCATCCCGATCAACACCCTCTGGTTTATCCCCAACGCCATCGTCGGCATCGGTGCCGCCGTCTGGCTCCTAAGCCGATCCGGAAGCACCGGCCAACTCGACCAGCGCTGGTTCTCCGGACTGGTCGCCGGACTATTCCTCAGCTTCGCCCTGCTCGGCGCCGTCGCCCTGCCCGCGCTCAATCCAGTCAAGGCCCCGACCTTCCTCGCCCAAGTAGCCGATGACCACATCCCCGCCGACGGCCATATTCTCCTCCACAAGGTCATGGGCGAAAACATCGCCTTCTTCGCCAAACGCCCCGGTCGCTACTCCCCAGGCCCCCAGCGATTGGCCCGACAAATGAATGCCGAAGGCACAGGAGTCATCGTCTTGAAAGCCGAATACTGGCCCAAAGTCCCGCCCGAACTCCAGGCCCGCATCATCTCCAAGAACCCGTTTCAGGTCGGTAGCAAAGACCTGCTCTGGTGCCCGTTCAACGAAGGCTAGGCGAAGCCGTCCAATCTCAGCTGGCGCATTCACCGATGCCCCTCCCCCTCTCTATGCCGGACCGCGAGCGTCTCGCTCGCCCTCGGAGCAAAGCGACGAGACCGTTCCCCACCTACAGCCGTCATCCAACGGCTATCCCTCCCGAGGCCACCACATTCCGCCCTTGCGAAATCTGTTCTCCCGCCCACATTCGCAGTCTCATTCTTCAAGCGTTTCCGACCATGGCCAGAATCAACGACAACTACCTCAAGCTCCAAGCCGGCTACCTCTTTCCTGAGATCGGCCGCCGCGTCACCGCCTTTACCGAAGCCAATCCCGAGAAAGCCGCCAAGCTGATCCGTTGCGGAATCGGTGACGTCACCGAACCCCTCCCCGAAGCAGCTCGGAACGCGATCAAGGCAGCCGTCGATGAGCTCGGAGTTCGCGACTCGTTCCGCGGCTACGGTCCTGAACAAGGCTACGACTTCCTGCGCGCCGCCATCGCAGAGAACCACTTCCGTTCCCGTGGAATCGACATCGCAGACGACGAGATCTTCGTCTCCGACGGATCCAAATGCGACACCGGTAACATCCTCGACATCTTCGGCCCGGGCAACACCATCGCCATCACCGACCCAGTCTACCCGGTCTACGTCGACACCAACGTCATGCTCGGCAACACCGGCCCAGCGGACGAAAATGGTGCCTACGAAGGCCTCGTCTATATGGAATGCACCGCCGAAAACAGCTTCGTTCCTCCGGTCCCCGACCAACCGGTCGACCTCATCTACCTTTGCTACCCGAACAACCCGACCGGCGCCACTGCCACGCGCGAGCAGCTCGAAGGTTGGGTCAAGTTCGCTCTCGAACACGGAGCAATCATCCTCTTCGACGCCGCCTACGAGGCCTTCATCCAGGACGACAGCATCCCCCACTCGATCTTCGAAATCGAAGGTGCCCGTAAGTGCGCCATCGAGTTCCGGAGCTTCTCCAAGAACGGCGGATTCACTGGCGTCCGTTGCGCCTACACCGTCGTGCCGAAGGAACTCATGGGCAAAACCGAGTCCGGCGAAGACCAGGCACTCCACCCGCTCTGGAACCGTCGCCAATCGACCAAGTTCAACAGCGTCTCCTACCCGGTCCAACGTGGCGCCGAGGCCCTATTCTCCGACGAAGGCAAAGCTCAGATCTCCGCCTTGATCGAGCACTACATGGGCAACGCCAAGCTCCTTCGCGAAGCCTGCACCGCCGCCGACCTGACCGTCTTCGGCGGCGAGAACGCTCCCTACGTCTGGGTCAACTGCCCCGAAGGCATCGACTCCTGGGGAATGTTCGACAAGATGCTCGACGAAGCATCCATCGTCATCACCCCCGGTTCCGGATTCGGCGCCGCAGGTGAAGGCTACTTCCGCATCTCCGCCTTCAACTCCCGCGAAAACGTCGAGGAAGTCTGCCGCCGGATCTCGGCGCTGGTGTAGTCGAATAGCGCTAGCCCACGTCCCCGACAACCCGGGGGCGCTGGTGTTCGCGGCTACTTCCAGGAACGCGGTGGCAAGGCGATGGGTGCGGACCACCCGATCGCCTGGATCAACACGAAGGACGGCGGCAAGATCTTTCACACTGGGAAGGCTCGAACAAGAGCTAAAAAACCGTCCAATCTTAGCTGGCGCATTTTACGAGCCCTGCCCCTGCCGGACCGCGAGCGTCTCGTTCGCCCTCGGACCAAAGCGACGTGACAGCCCACTCGTGACCACGCAACGTAGGGGTCGGCGCCCCGGCAGGCCTAGGACGTCCTGCCCTACCGGAGCTCTCAGTTAGGCGGGCGGACAAGCAGGGAGACGCCTCCGCGGCAGACTCGGCGAGCACTGCCTGGTAGGGCAGGACATTTGCCTTCGGCTATGTCCGCAACGCTTCCATTCGGCCTGCCGAAGGGAGTCCTAGCGACCGCTCGCACGTCAGCCAGCCTCCCAAACATGAGGCCACGCATCCGGCTCCTCAACCAATCCTGCACGCACCGGATTCATCCGGATATAAGACGCCTTCTCGTCAAACGATTCGTCAGAGCGAAGCCGATGGTCGAAGAAGTCGCTCTGCCAACGGAAGCCTCCCCGCCGGCCAGTGAAGCTCTTCCAATTGGTCACCAATTGCTTCATCTCCGATTCTGGGGGAAACGAGAACAGGCCATGGACATGGTCGGGCATGACGAGGAATAGGTGGCAATACCACGTCTGCTGATCGTGATAGTGGCGCACCGCGTTGATGAGTAGCGTGGAGATCTCGCCGTTCGTCAGGATTGGCTGGTCGCGATCTTTACCACAGACGGTTAGGAAGAAGATCGCCCCGTCGGGCACCCCGTCCGGGACTCCGTGCGGCAGTGCTTTGCGAACCACAAAAGGATTTTCCTCATCCATGGCTTAAATTACGACAAAACCCTTCGACTTGCCATCGCATCTTATTTGGTAAGGCAGGACGTTTGCCTTCGGCTATGTCCGCTTCGCATTCATGCGGCCTGTCATCGGTAGGGCAGGACGTCTCGGCCTGCCGGAGGGAGCCCTAGGGAATCGCTGATCAATGGCTAGGCTGCGCCCAGGCCTACTCAAATTGTCTTCAAAAGGAAGTGACGGCGCGAGGGGGGCGCTATTTCCCCTCCGAATCGGGTTCGGCTGGTGCCCGAGAGGCCG
>Ga0209187_1004456_pt1 | contig 10656 bp, 9 predicted proteins | sample BantaG_FD_187430 | JGI IMG/M metagenome (GOLD analysis project Ga0209187, IMG submission 187430) | Marine algal microbial communities from Bantry Bay, Ireland - BantryBay_4 metaG (SPAdes) (version 2) | ecosystem: Host-associated > Algae > Red algae > Unclassified | place: Bantry Bay, Ireland... | reverse complement strand
ATTCTACTTGCTCTTTGCGAAATGATTCGCTAAATCGACGACGACGTCTTTCTTCTAAGGTCATAACTTTATTACTTTTATTAAAGTTATCCACTTTTTTTCTGTCAACCTATTCTATGAGAGAACATTAGCTTTTGGCTTTTAGCTTTTGGTCAACAGCCAAAGACCAAGAGCCAACAGCCAACAGCCAAAGGCCAACAGCCAAAGACCAAGAGCCAACAGCCAAAGACCAAGAGCCAACAGCCAAAGACCAAGAGCCAAAGACCAAGAGCCAACAGCCAAAGGCCAAAAAAAGCAATACATTGTAAAACAGCTCAAATATTAACCTGTTTTTACTTTACTTATCAATAAATGACAGTACCTTTGTGCAATTTTTCTCGTATTAGCTAAATTATGAATGCACTAATAATTTTTATGAAAAACCCTGTAAAGGGAAAGGCAAAGACCAGACTTGCAGCAGCGGTTGGTAAAGATCGTGCGCACACCATCTATCTAGAGCTGTTGGATTATACAAAAAAGCTGACTTTAAAGGTAGATTGCGAGCGTTATTTATTTTATACCGATAAGATTGAAAAAGATGATTGGTCAGACAATGACTTTGTAAAACAATTGCAAGATGGGGATGATTTAGGCATTCGTATGGAAAATGCTTTTGATGCAATACTTGATTATGGCAATGAAAAAGCGGTAATTATTGGAAGTGATTGCGGAGAATTAACCAAAGAGATTGTCGAACAAGCTTTTAAAGATTTGGACGACAATGATGTGGTGATCGGACCAGCCAAAGATGGCGGATATTACTTATTGGGAATGAAGGATTTACATTCTTTCATTTTCCAAAACAAAGCTTGGAGCACCAGCGGTTTATTTGAAGCCACAGTTAGTGAAATTAAAGAAAAAGGCATGTCTGTTTCTGTTCTACCAGTTTTAAATGACGTGGATGAATATGAGGATTATTTGAAGTGGAGAGCTTTATAAAGATCAGAGTATAAAAAATAAAATTGGGTAGTGTAAAATGAGGATCATTTTACACTACCCAATTTTTATGTGTAAGTATTTACCTTTACCTATTCCAATAATGTATATTTGCATTCGTTTTAGTATACAAAATAACCTTATGAGAATTTTTCTTTTATTCATATCGGCATTGATATTTGGGCAGGCTTATGGACAATCATCTTATAGAAATCCATATTTCACCCCATTTTCTCAATATTATTTTCAGCAATCAATGATAAATCCCGCCTATGTTGGAAATGAGAATCAGCCACAGTTTTGGGGATCTTTACAAAACTCAAAAGAAGAATTTGGTAAGGGAAAGGCATACAATGCGCTTATTCAAGGAAGGATGTATACTGCTCCTATTAATTATGGATTTATTTTCGGTTACGAAGACTTTAATGATTCTAGACTTTTAGAAAATTTTGCTAGAAGAGGAGACTTTCGACAATGGATGGCAGGTATACAAGCCAGTTTTGACTTTGATGTGGGAGAAGCAGGAATTGGTCGCGTGGGGCTGACAGGTGCATTAATGCGTTACAGAACGGAACCAATTGAGCTTGATTCTTTGGTTACAGGTGGTCAGACTTCAGATCAAAATTTACGCAAGATACTTCCAAGTTTAGACATTGGTGTGGTGCTTATTTATGGAGATTTTGAAATGGGCATGTCAGTAACCAATTCAAATCAGCCTAAACTTAGTAGAACTACAGTTGCGCTAGGTGCAGGAGGTAATAATGCAGTTTTTAGAAGAAGTAGCTACATCACTTTTTTGTATAATTGGAAAATTGCGGAAACATTGTCATTGCACCCACAAATCCTGTTTCGTTTAGGGGATGGACAGTTAGGCGGTGGCGGAATTGGCCAAAACCCAAATGTTCCTGGTCAAGTTCCACAAAATTCTGGTGTGAACTTAAATGGAATGAGTATCGACCTAACAATGCTGGTTAATTACTATGATCTTGCTTTTTTAGGAATGAGCTATAAGCCACCTTTGGGACAGGCTAATGCACTAGATTTTGTTTATAAACATTACATGGGAACCATTATGACGGGTCTCAGAATCGCCAATGCCTACCAAGTTTCGTTATCCTGGGATTTAAACCGCCCCAACATAATCAACAAAGAAAGATACAGAAAATTTGAGGTAGGATTCGGAGCGTTCTTATTCGATGATTTTTACTTTGTAGAGGAGGAGGAGCCAGTTGATTATTAGTGCGGTTCTTCGTTGTTGCTGCCTTCGAGTTTTTCATCCTGCGGATGACCTCAGTCAGCGGTTTGGTTTTATAGTCGTTCCCTGAGGGAAGTTAAACCACTAAGTCAAATTATTTAGGAGCGAGTTACTCGAAGGGAACCTCAGTCAGCGGTTCTTCGTCGGTGCTGCCTTCGAGTATTCATCCTGCGGATGAACCTCAGTCAGCGGGTTGTTTGTATAGTCGTTCCCTGAGGAAAATTAAACAACAAATCAAATCGTTTAGGAGCGAGTTACTCGAAGGGAACCTCAGTCAGCGGGTTGTTTGTATAGTCGTTCCCTGAGGGAAGTTAAATCACTAAGTCAAATTATTTAGGCACAAGCTACTCGAAGGGAACCTCAGTCAGCGGGTTGTTTGTATAGTCGTTCCCTGAGGGAAGTTAAACCACTAAGTCAAATTATTTAGGAGCGAGTTACTCGAAGGGAACCTCAGTCAGCGGTTTGTTTGTATAGTCGTTCCCTGAGGGAAGTTAAATCACTAAGTCAAATTATTTAGGCACAAGCTACTCGAAGGGAACCTCAGTCAGCGGGTTGTTTGTATAGTCGTTCCCTGAGGGAAGTTAAATCACTAAGTCAAATTATTTAGGCACAAGCTACTCGAAGGGAACCTCAGTCAGCGGGTTGTTTGTATAGTCGTTCCCTGAGGGAAGTTAAACCACTAAGTCAAATTATTTAGGAGCGAGTTACTCGAAGGGAACCTCAGTCAGCGGGTTGTTTGTATAGTCGTTCCCTGAGGAAAATTAAACAACAAATCAAATCGTTTAGGAGCGAGTTACTCGAAGGGAACCTCAGTCAGCGGGTTGTTTGTATAGTCGTTCCCTGAGGGAAGTTAAACCACTAAGTCAAATTATTTAGGAGCGAGTTACTCGAAGGGAACCTCAGTCAGCGGGTTGTTTGTATAGTCGTTCCCTGAGGAAAATTAAACAACAAATCAAATCGTTTAGGAGCGAGTTACTCGAAGGGAACCTCAGTCAGCGGGTTGTTTGTATAGTCGTTCCCTGAGGGAAGTTAAATCACTAAGTCAAATTATTTAGGCACAAGCTACTCGAAGGGAACCTCAGTCAGCGGGTTGTTTGTATAGTCGTTCCCTGAGGGAAGTTAAATCACTAAGTCAAATTATTTAGGCACAAGCTACTCGAAGGGAACCTCAGTCAGCGGGTTGTTTGTATAGTCGTTCCCTGAGGAAAATTAAACAACAAATCAAATCGTTTAGGAGCGAGTTACTCGAAGGGAACCTCAGTCAGCGGGTTGTTTGTATAGTTAAATCACTAAGTCAAATTATTTAGGAGCGAGTTACTCGAAGGGAACCTCAGTCAGCGGGTTGTTTGTATAGTCGTTCCCTGAGGGAAGTTAAACCACTAAGTCAAATTATTTAGGAGCGAGTTACTCGAAGGGAACCTCAGAAGAAATTGGTGGTTATCGAATAAATAGTTTATTTTTATGAAAAATATAGTTTATGAGTATCCTTCAAAAAATTGAGGCATTACCAATTGATAAACAAAAGCAAGTTGAAGAGTATATAGATTTTCTATTAAGTAAATCTCAGACAAGCACATTGCCACCAGGTATTTCTGGAAAGGAGTTTGTTGAGCGTTTTGCTGGGTGTATGCCAGTAGAAATTGTGGAGGAGATGGAAAAAGCTATCAATGATCCAGAATTTGGTTGCGGAAGAGTAGATGATGAATAATGTCTTTCTAGATACCAATATTGTGAGTGCTTCGTTTAAAAACGACTTAATGGTTTTAGAAGCATTAAAGAATACTTCCGCTATTTTTTGTCAGTTATTGTTATTGGCGAATTATATTATGGTGCATTTAATTCTGAAATACCTATAAAATATATTTTTCAAATTTTAAACATAGAAAAACAAGCTACAATTGTTGAATGTAATAAAGAAACAGGAAAAACATATGGTGAAATAAAGGCTAAAATTATTAAAAAGTCGATTCGAATACCAGATAACGACATCTGGATCGCTGCTCTAGCTATTCAATACAAGATTCCTTTGGTGAGTCGAGACAAACATTTTGAGTTTGTGGAGGATTTGGAATTATTGAAGTGGTAATTTTGGCTACTTGTTCCATAACGTTGCCTGAGGCTCTCTGCGACAAAATCCTATTTATACTGGGAACTTACAAATTTGCTCAAAATTAACAATGCAGTACCAAGTTACTTGATCTATAACGTTGCCTGAGGTTCTCTGCGACAAAATCCTATTTATACTGGGAACTTGAAAATTTGCTCAAAATTAACAATGCAGTACCAAGTTACTCGATCTATAACGTTGCCTGAGGCTCTCTACGACAAAATTATATTTACATCAGTAAATTATGCCAATTTGCTCAAAATTAACAAAGCAGTACTAAATTACTCGAAGGCAAATTCGTATTTTGCAACATGAAAAAGCTCTTGTTTTCCATTTTGATTTTACTGGGAATTGTTGTTTTGGGGATGTATTTCACTGATACACTTTATTTTGCGAAGGCGGTGAAGTGTACTTGGTTGCGAGGAGAGAAGACGGTGACGATTGACGATTTCAAGTTTTTTCACCATAGAACGATTGAGGCGGGCACTCCGCAGGTTTGGGAAAAAGCTCCTTCTTATAATAAAAAAGAGCTTCCTGATAGATTGAAAGAGTTGCACGAGGAATTGGAAACAGTGGCTTTTTTGGTGGTTAAGAATGGGAAATTGGTACACGAATCTTATTATTTGGGGCACGACAAGGATGCGAAAAGTCATTTGATGTCGGTTACGAAAAGTTATACTTCGACATTGTTGCAATTTGCGATTCAAGATGGATACATCAAAAGTTTGGATGAGCGGGTTGGTGCATTTCTACCTGATATGAAAAATGAAAGTGCGAAGAACATTAAACTGAAAGATTTGTCTTCTCTGACTTCGGGTATTGATTGGTATGAATCTATGGAGTCGCCTTTTTCGCCGAATGTGAAATTGTATTATGATGATGGTTTTAAGGAACAAGTTAAAGAGGTGAATGTCGTTGCAGATTCAATTGGTCGGTTTCATTATAAGGAGTGCGACCACGGTTTGTTGGGGGTGGTGATTGTTAAAGCAACGGGAAAATCTTTGAGTGAATATGCTTCGGAAAAAATATGGAAACCTTTGGGTTGTGAGAAAGATGCTATTTGGACATTGGATAGCAAAGATGGTATGGAAAAATGTTTTGCTGGCTTGTGTTCCAATGCGCGTGATGTTGCAAAGATGGGACAGCTTTTTTTAAATAAGGGACGTTGGAATGGAGTGCAATTATTGAACTCTGCGTTTATTGAAATGTCGGTTCATCCAAGATATGAGGAGTATCCATATTATGGCTATGGTTGGTGGATTGGTCAGACGGATAGCGGCTTGGATTTTCATTCGATGCGCGGTTTGTTGGGACAGTACATTACAGTAATTCCTTCTGAAAAAATGGTGATGGTGCGTTTGGGTAAACATCGTTATGATTTGGACCCTGTTAAGCATACACCATACGACCAGTATGAAATGCTTGAGTTAGTTAGTGAAGCGTTGTAAGCTTACAACGAAAGATGTACTGTTATTTTAAGACCAAAAGAGGCGATTATTTTTAGTGGTTAACAAAAATGTACCTAAATAAGTTTAAAAGTAAATTAGCGTTATTGAAAAATATGGGTTAATTTTGTCATAGGTTCTTATGCATAAAAAATCGTCATTTCTGATGAGACATAAGTGTTATAATGACAATTTTGTCTTTTAAAAAAAATGTTTAAAAACATTGAAATAAATAGTTACTCGAAGTACAAATGCCGTCAGAATACTTGCCTTATATTATGTTATGCCTTATGGGATTAAGAGGTTAGATAGACGGTTTTAATGGTAGATACACATCACATTTTGTGATTATAAAATATAGAAATAAAATGAGAATAGATTTAAATAATCCTTGGCACAAAGTTGCAGTTGGATCAGAGGCGCCGGAAATTGTCAACGGAATTATTGAGATTCCTAAGAATACAAGAGCTAAATACGAATTAGACAAGGAAACGGGAATGTTGAAGTTGGACAGAGTACTTTATTCGTCTATGTATTATCCTGCTAATTATGGGTTTATTCCACAGACCTATTGCGATGACAATGATCCGTTGGATATTTTGATTTTATCGCAAATTACCGTTGTACCAATGTGTTTGGTAGAGGCTAAGGTAATTGGTGTTATGAGAATGTTGGATGGTGATGAACTGGATGATAAAATTATTGCCGTTGCAAACAACGATATGAGTGTAAATCACATCGAAGATATAACGGAATTGCCAGCACATTTTTTCAAAGAATTGAGAAACTTCTTTGAGGATTATAAAAAACTGGAAAATAAAACGGTAAGTGTTGAAGAATTCCAAAATGCCGAAATTGCTAAGAAAATTGTAAATAAAAGCGTTGAGGATTATAAATCTTATATAAAAGATGAAAATTTTACAGTAGATACAAGTTCTGATTTTTTTGAGTTAACTACAAAAGAACCAAGTTTGAGTTAGGTCAATAGCTAACTTTGGAAAAAACACTTTTTTGTAGTTTGAAAAGACAAATTCTATGTGGTTGCATAGAACTTGTCTATAAAAAAGCAGGGTTACTATTGAGTAAGTAAAGCGAAAACAATAACTTAGACCATTTGCCGAACGTCGGACCGCTTCATCTTTTCCCCTTATACTGCATCAGGAAAAGCATCCCGTAGCCCTGCTACCGAATGTCGGACCAGCATACTTTTCCTTCTTTGTATAAGGGAAAAATATCTTGGCAACTTGGTCTAACTTATTATTTTCACTTTACTCGGATGGGAAAAATCATTAGTTTTTAATGATTTTTCCCATTTTATTTTGAGATTTACTTGTTTGGGTTTTTAATATATAAATACCTGAATTTAAGTCTTGTAAATTGATTTTTTGTGGATATTCACCTTCTATCCTTGTTTCATTAATTAAAGTACCTTTTATATCGTATAGCTGAACGTTTAACACTTCAGCCTTTTGTGTTTGGATAAATATAAAATCACTGGTAGGGTTTGGATAAATATTTATATCATCAACAGAAACAGTTTCCAAGCCTGTATCAATATTTTGAAAACTGACCTCAATCTCATCAGTACTTTCACATCCATTTAAATAGACTGTTACACTGTATTTGCCAGAATCAGCTACTTCTATTATAGGATTGGTAGAACCTGTAGACCAAAGAAAAGTCGTACTATTATCAAAATAATAATTGGTGCTTAATGTTGCCACGGTTTGGTCTGCATTGTAAGAAGTAGAAATAACAGCATTCAACTCATTTGAAACGATGGTGGTCAATGTTGTTGAGCCACCGCAGTAATCTGATATGTTTACCGTATAAAGACCTGCCTGTTGGGTAAATATTTCATTGTCCGTACTGATGACATTGCCATCATAAATCCATTCATAAGAAAGCATATTTGATCTGATACTAATGAAAGCTGTATCGGTATTGTTGCACAAAGGGTAAGAATCCAATAAAAAGACTTGTTTTACTTTGGAGTGGACAACAATGCTTTGAATTTCTGTTTTGTTGCAGCCGTTATTTTCTTTGGTTTCCAAAATTATTTGATAATTGCCAGAATCCGTAAATAGATAGTCAAATTGGTTTTGGTTGGATTTTAGAATGGTATCATTCCCCTTCACAATGCTCCAATTTAACTCCGTATCATTGGTTGAGTTGTATGAAAAATTGACAGATTCATCAATGCAAACAGTATTGGAGGAGAGGTTTATATTGCTGTTTTGATTGTAAATAGCAATTCCATTTGCAGTAGTTATCCAAACATTGTTGTTTTGGTCTACAATCAAATCTTCTATTCGATCATTAGGCAATCCATTTAAAGTGCTGAAAGGACCAAGACCATTATAAGTTATCAATCCAAATTTGCCAATCCATAATTTGCCATCATTGTCAAATGTCATTGGTCCAGTACCGTTTAGTTCGACTTCTGTTGATTTCATACCTTCATTGGGATGATAAGTATAGAGATGGTTTTCATACCATTCCACATCTATTCTACCAAACCATATTTTTTCTGTTTCTATTTCGTAAGCCATGTCAAATATCCTGACATTTTCTACCAAAAGGGAAAGGCTGTTGTTTTCATATTGATACAATCCATTTTCTGTTCCAACAGCAATAGCCTCTCCTGCCAAAGTTAATTGATTTATTATATCATCTACAAAGGCTACTTTTTCAGTTTCATTATTGTCGGTATTTATTTTTAATAAAAAATGATTTTCCTCATTATTATCTACTGTGCCAATGTATAAATGCCCTTGATGTTTTATCAAGTTTGAACTGAAATAGTCTATTTCAAAATCAAGAGAAATTTCCTCAAACTCCGTTTCATTTTTTTGCTTAAATAATTTGCGACTATCAGTAAACTAAGCAGTGTTTCCATCTATAAAAATGCTTTCAATACTGTTGCTATTTATATTTTCAAAATATTGTATTTCAGATGTGGCAGTATTGTATTTAGCAATAGGGTAGTATGAATCTCGGTAACCCAACCAAATATTATTATCATTGTCTGATGCTAAGGTTCTTAACCAGTTTGTACGAAATTTATTATTTAGATTTTTAGGTATAAATTCACTCTCTTTGTCAAATTCAAAAAAACCATTGCTAGTAGCAATCCACATTTTGTCATCTACTATTTTTAATTCATACGCAAAAAAGTCAGCTTCCAATATTGAAATAGGGTTATCATTATTGTTTTTATTCAAGTAAGGATTGAAATATTCAATGTACCAAATATCAGGATTGCCAGTGGTTTGTGGATCTATTACAAAGCTTTTAATTGGTCCGTTTACACTTTTTTCAATCAACTCATCTGCATCAGGTATGTAATGATGAATAGTGTTATAAGTATCAAACCAAAGCTCGCCATTTTCCAGTACCTGTATTTGTGGAGAAAACAAAATTCCATTTAGCGTTTTTTTTACTTCAAAGTTACCAGTAGCCATATCAAACCAAACCAACTCTAAATCATCTGTATCATGATTTGGTTGGAACAATAGCCAAATATCGTTGTTGTTTCCTTTTGCAAAAGCGGCAGGGTTGTAATAAGTCGAATCTGGATTGAATTTAGAAAAATATTGAGTAGACTGATCGCTGTCATCATAAACAGATAATTGGTAATCCGACCAAACAGAGCAAATGGACCAAAGCCTATTTTGGTCATCCACAAACATATCATTGATACATTGTCTGTAAATATTGTCATTTTCTAAATTTGGTCTATCGTCAAAATAGAAACAATCATCTTGAAATTTGCAAAGACCATTATCAGTTGAAATCCAGACACTTTCGTCATTAGAAGGTGCAAGTTTTGTTATGCCATTGTTTCTAAGTCCATCATTTGTAGTGTATTTGGTATAGGTGTCATTAGAAAGGTCGTATTTAATGAGTCCGCCTGTTGTCCCAAGCCAAGCAGTTTCTCCCACTATTTCGAGCGTTCTGACATCATTATCAGCCACTATTTGACTGAAATTACACTGTGTATCACAGTGCGGAGAAGGTGAAATCTGCGATTGTGAGCTTGTCCACAATAGTATCAACAATGTTAATAAGGTGGTCGATTTACATAGGTTTGACAAATTCATATTCCGTGCTTTTATAAGTGTTAATATCCTTTATATAAAGAATGTTATCATTTTTTGAAAATAAAATTCTTGCATGTCCTCAACTTGATTGACGGAGCCTGCCTTCAACTTGAGTTGGTTCATTTTTAAGAAGCAATCAAAACATAACCAGCCCAATGTTTGGGTTTTAGACCTTGTTTTATCATCTCAATTTTGGTTTTTTGCAAGGCTTGGGTGTAGCTTTGATTTTCATTAAGTACTTTGTCAAAAAACGACTGCGTAAGTTCGGAAGAGCTTTTATCATAAACCTTAAAAAGTGTGTGCATAATATTGGCAGCTCCAGAATATAAAAAGCCTCGATTGATTGCCATGACACCTTCGCCTTTCACAATTTTCCCTCTTCCAGTATCACAACAACTCAGAATAATGAGGTCTGCATTTAGTTGTAGGTTGTAGGAATCACCAATGTAAAAAATCGGTTCTTGAGATCCTTTTTTGAGTTGCTTGTTATTTGGCGAAAAAATAATTCCTGACAATTTAGGATTTTCTTTATTGAAAATGTGATGTCCAGCGATGTGTACAAACTTAAAATCTTTGATTGCAGTCTTGAATTTTTGCACTGTTGATTTTTCGTGCAAATAATTTTTTGTTTTAAATTTTTTCTTGTAACTATTCAGAGTTAAAATTATGATAACTCAAAAAAAAGCATTATTTTTTGGGATGATACCAAAAGAATTACAAGATCGTATCTCCAAATTGCCAGAAGAATCACAATTACTTCTGGAGCTTGTA
>Ga0209187_1004451_pt1 | contig 10662 bp, 8 predicted proteins | sample BantaG_FD_187430 | JGI IMG/M metagenome (GOLD analysis project Ga0209187, IMG submission 187430) | Marine algal microbial communities from Bantry Bay, Ireland - BantryBay_4 metaG (SPAdes) (version 2) | ecosystem: Host-associated > Algae > Red algae > Unclassified | place: Bantry Bay, Ireland... | reverse complement strand
GATTAGCTCGTCTCGGCGACTCATGCTTTTAACTCTATTGACTTATTCACTTTCTTGCAAATTTTTACTGCTTATAAAACAGCTGCTGAGTAAATACGAAAAACCTATAAAATCCGTATAGTTATTTTTCTGGATTAGCCTTATACCTACTTTATTTATACCGTACTCGCTCTTCTAAGTCAGTGCTTAATTTGTCTACCAATCAGCTCCAAAATCCAAACAATCATAAAAAGGAATGAATCCTATGACCCTTCGTCGTACCGTTCAAACGCTACTACTTGGCCTAACGCTGGCTTTGGCTGTGGCTTGTGCCGCACCTGCAGCAGAAGCGCCATCTGCTGCCGCACCAGCGGAAGAAGCCGAGACCATGGCCGAACCAGCCGAATTTGCACCAATGTCAGTCGCCGCCGAGAATTGTGATTACGGCGGTAAGATTTCGTCTATCGAGTCGCTAGATGAATTGACCGTTCAATTCAGCCTCTGTAAACCCGATCCAGCCTTTCTCGCCAAGGTTGCATTCATTCCCTTTGGCATTCAACCTGCGGAATATATTGAAGCCACCGGCGGCACGGGCGATCTGCTCGAAAAGCCGATTGGCACGGGCGCATACAGCGTCGAACAGTGGGATCGCGGCAATCAGATTACGTACAAACGTTTTGATGAGTACTGGGGCGACGCACCCGCTGCCGAAACCGCAGTCCTGCGCTGGAACCAAGAAGGTTCGGCCCGTCTACTTGAATTGCAAGCTGGCACCGTCGACGTAATCACAAATGTGAGCCCTGACGATTTTGAAACGGTAGCCGAAGACGAAAATCTACAGCTGCTACCAAGCGCTAGCCCAAATGTACTTTACTTGGCAATGACCAACACCTTCGAGCCATTTGACGACCCAATGGTGCGCAAAGCCGTGGCAATGGGTATCGACCGCCAACGCATCATCGATAACTTCTATCCTGAAGGGTCGATTGTTGCCAATCACTTTACCCCTTGTTCAATCCCCGGTGGTTGTGAAGGTGAGGAGTGGTATGATTTTGACGCCGATGCCGCCAAGGCTATGTTGGCCGACGCTGGCTACCCCGATGGCTTCGAAACGTCGATCTACTATCGCGACGTCTTTCGTGGCTATTTGCCCGAACCATCCTTGGTTGCTGTTGAATTTCAAACACAGCTTGCCGAAAACCTAGGCATTACGGCTGATGTAGTCGTTATGGAATCCGGTGAATTCATTGCCGAATCGACCGATGGCAATCTAGACGGCTTCTACCTGCTTGGCTGGGGTGCAGACTATCCACACGTGACCAACTTTCTCGATTTCCACTTTGGCTCGGGCAACCCACAATTTGGCGATACCTTCCCCGAGATCTACGAGCCGCTTGAAGAGGCTGCCCAAATAGCCAACGCAGCGGATGCCGCATCGCTTTACGAGCAAGCCAATAACGCAATCAAAGAGCTTGTGCCAATGGTGCCAATCGCACATGGTGCAGCCGCTAATGCCGCCCGTGCCGATGTCGCTGGTGCATACGTGCCACCATTTGGCGCAACGCGCTTTATGTTCCTCGATCCGGGTGGTCGTGACGTACTCGTCTTCATGCAGAACAATGAGCCAATCAGCCTCTACTGTGCCGATGAAACTGATGGCGAATCGCTCTTCCCTTGTACGCAAGTAGTCGAAACCCTGCTGCGCTACAAGCAAGATTCGGGCGACACCGAACCCGCATTGGCAAACGGCTGTACGGGCAACGAAGACGCCACCGTTTGGATCTGTGATCTGCGCGAAGGCGTCACTTTCCACGATGGGTCCGCCTTCGACGCCAACGACGTTGTCGCATCATGGGCAACCGGTATTGATGCTTCTAATCCAAATCATGTCGGTAACACTGGTGGGTTCGATTACTACTCCTACCTGTGGGACGGCTTGATGAACGCGGAACAAGAGTAACAAAATGAAGAGGTGACAAGGTGACAGGGTGACTGAGATATGCCGCTGGCTGAGCTTGTTCAAAAGAACAATGGTCGAGGCCAACGGCTCACCTCTTCACCCAGTCACCTCTTTATCTTTTCATTTTATTACCTAGTCAAAATATGCTTCAATACATTCTCCGACGTATCCTATACGCAATCCCCGTCCTGTTGGCCATACTCGTGGTGACCTTTGCCTTAGCGCGCATGATCCCGGGCGATCCATGTACCGCGATTTTAGGCGAAAAAGCGACTCAAGAAGCATGCGAACGATTTAACCAACGCTTTGGCCTCGACAAGCCGATCACCACGCAGCTTGGGCTCTACATGCTCAACATAGCCAAAGGCGATCTCGGCGACTCGATCCGCTTTGGCCGCCCCATCACGCTCATGCTCTCCGAACGCCTACCCATGACCATCGAACTTGGCCTTACCTCCATGTTTCTGGCTGTGATGATAGGCATACCGGCGGGTCTTCTTTCCGCACTCCGGCGTAACTCCCCCACGGATCTGATCACCATGATTGGAGCCAATATTGGCGTATCGATCCCCGTTTTTGTGCTTGGGCTACTCTTAATCTACTTCTTTTCCGTGCTCCTGCGCGACACAGCCTTTGCCCTGCCGCCATCGGGCAGGCTCTCTCCTGGCGTCTCGTCCAAACCATTTTACGACATGTGGGAATGGGGTGTAACCAAAGAATCAACTGGCTATCTCTTCCTAAAATTTCTGTCGGGCTTTTACATCTTCAACTCGATTATTACCCTCGACTTTAAGGTACTGGGCGATGCGCTCAAGCATCTGATCATGCCCGCCTTTGCCCTCAGCACCATCCCGCTGTCGATCATCGCCCGCATGACGCGATCCAGCTTATTAGAGGTGCTCGGCCAAGATTTTGTACGTACGGCCCATGCCAAAGGTATTCAACCGCGCATGGTCGTTGTGCGCCATGCGTTACGCAGCGCGCTCTTGCCCGTGGTCACAATTATCGGTTTGCAGTCTGGCGCAATTTTGGGCGGGGCCGTACTCACCGAGACCATCTTTGGGTTAGCGGGTGTTGGCCGCAGCCTCTTCGAAGCCATCACTTCGCGCGACTTTCCCGTCATTCAGGGCTTCACCATTGTAATCACTTTCATTTATGTCTTTGTGAATCTCCTAGTCGACGTATCCTACGCCTTTCTGGATCCGCGAATTCGATTGGAATAAATGACAAACCATACCGCTAATCAACCAACCCCGAAACGTATTCCGTACGGCATTGCCGACTATGGTCGAATGCGCCGCGAGAATGCCTATTATGTGGATAAGACACATTTTATCCCAGCGATTGAGGCTGCGCCCTTTTATCTCTTTTGCATCCGGCCACGCCGCTTTGGAAAGTCACTTTGGCTATCGGTTTTGCAGCACTATTATGATGTTAATCAGGCCGATAATTTTGACTTTCTCTTTGGCGATACCTACATCGGGCAGAACCCAACGCCTGATCGCAACAGTTATTTGATCCTCTTTTTAAATTTTGCAATGATTAACCCCGCCGTCGATAAGATTGAGGAATCATTTGACCAAAACGGCAGCGATGAAGTCAGCAGTTTTTTGCGACGGTACAAGCAGTTTTTTACTTTAGAAGAGATTCAGGATATCGAAAGTGCTCAGAATGCAGAGGGCAAATTAAGACGCATTTTCTACCACGCAAATGAAAAACAGCTAAGAATATATTTCTTTATTGATGAATATGATAATTTCACCAATACCATTTTAACGACTCATGGCAAACAAGCTTATCATGATTTAACGCATGGATCGGGCTTTTTTCGCTATTTCTTTAACCTGCTCAAAGGGGCTACGGGTGGTCAACTATCTGGCCTTTCACGACTTTTCATCACAGGTGTTTCCCCCATAACGATGGATGATGTGACCAGTGGCTTTAATATTGGATCCAACATTAGTCTGGATAGTCGTTTTAACGAGATGATTGGCTTTACCGAAGATGAAGTCTCATCGTTGCTCCGTTATTATCACGAGGCAGATTGGCTACGTCTGCCGATAACATCTACCTTAACGTTGATGCAGGAATGGTACAACGATTATCGTTTTGGGCAAGAGGCTGAGACGTCGATGTTTAATTCGGATATGGTGCTTTACTTCTTAAATGCGGCTCAAAAACGAGATAGTGTACCGCTTGAGCTAATCGACCAAAATATTCGTATTGACTACAATAAGCTAAGCCATTTACTGGCGGTTGATAAACGTTTAAACGGGAACTTTAGCCAACTGCAACAGATTATTGAAGATAGTGAGACTGCTGCGACAATCAATCCAAGTTTTCCTCTCGACCTGTTAACAGATCGTGACAACTTTATATCGCTTCTCTACTATTTTGGCCTGCTCTCCATGGATGGCGTTGTCGATGGGAGGCCGCGTTTAAAAATCCCTAACCGGACGGTGAAAGATTTGATGTATGGCTATCTGCGAAGCGGGTTTGCCGATACAGATGTCTTTAAGTTAGACGTGTGGAAGCTCTCTAAGCTGTTGACCGACATGGCCTATCGCGGTGATTGGCGACCATTTTTTGACTACCTAAGCGCCGAAATCCAAGAGCAGGCATCGGTGCGGGATCATCTGAATGGCGAAAAGGTGATTCAGGGCTTTCTGATTGCCTATCTAAATGTGACTCACAACTTTCTCACTTGGTCCGAGCGGGAGATGGGCGGTGGCTTTGTTGACCTGTATTTGGAACCATTTCTGGCCCGCTTTGATGGGATAAAATATGGCTATTTAATTGAGCTCGAATATATCTCCAATACCAAATTTAACCAGAAAGAGTTTGATAAATCGCTGGCAAAAGAGATAGCCGAAGCCGAAGATCAATTGCAGCAATATGGCGCTGATTCGCGCATTCAAAAGGTGGCAAAACAGGTAACGTTGAAGAAGCTTGTTTTGGTCTACAAGGGCTGGGAATTGGTGTATGCTGCCGAGGTTGAATGAACGTAATATTATGTACAACCGAACTCGTTCTACGCTCTGCACCCAATCTCGTTCTGCGGTCTGCGTGGAACGAGATTTTGGACGCTCCGCGTACTAAGGCGCAGAGCGCCAGTATAAGTTCCCACGCAGAGCGTGAGGAACCAGAAAGTTAAGGAAAAACTCATGCGTCGTTCGGTGGTGATTGCGGTGCTTTGTGCCGCGCTGTCAATGTTGATTGGAGCAGGAATCCGCAGCAGCTTTGGGCTGTTTCAACTGCCGCTTGTCGAGCAGATGGGAACCGGTCGCGAGACGTTCAGCTTAGCAATGGCGATCAACAACATTATCTTTGGGCTGCCGCTGGCTGGTCTACTGGCGGATCGTTTTGGCCCACGTCGGGTGCTGATTGGCGGTGGTGCGGTCTATGCGATTGGGTTGATGCTGCTGGCAAATGTTGGCACACCAACTGGATTACACCTAACGCTGGGCTTGCTGATCGGCCTTGGATTGAGCGCCACAACCTACGTGGTTGTGATCGGCGCAGTGGGTCAACTTGTGCCGCCGGAGCAGCGCAGCCGCACCTTTGGTTTTGTCACCGCCATGGGATCGATGGGCATGTTGCTGATGCCGCTCGTAACTGGGTGGCTGCTGGCTGGCGTGGGTAAAGATACATCTCTGCGCCTTTTGGCCGTGCTTGCTGGGTCGGTGGTTCTGTTGGCCTTTGGTTTGCCGAGCCGTTTGGGCGACATTTCGCAAGCCGGGTTTATGGGCGAGGAAGAGCCATTTTTGAGAGTGCTGAAGCGAGCGGGCAGGCATGGTGGCTATCTGCTGCTGTGCCTTGGCTTTTTTGTTTGTGGCTTTCACGTGGCCTTTATCGGCGCACATTTGCCTGCCTTTTTAAGCGATGTTGGGTTTGGCACGCGTTTGCAAGGCACGGCCTTAGCATTAATTGGCGGCTTTAACATTGTTGGGTCGTATCTCTTTGGCTGGCTGGGTGACCACTACCGCAAAAAATATCTGCTCAGCTTTTTGTACTTTGCACGAACCGTGGTCTTTGGGCTCTTTTTCTTCTTGCCCATTACGCAAACGTCTGTCATTCTGTTTGCCGCGTCGATTGGCTTTTTGTGGCTGGCAACCGTACCCTTGACAAGCGGAACCGTGGCTCAGATCTTTGGCGCACGTTATTTGGCCACGCTCTACGGCATGGTTTTCTTTAGCCATCAAGTTGGCGCATTCTTAGGGGTGTGGTTGGGCGGCTACTTTTATGATGCGATTGGGAGCTATGCGCCGGTCTGGTATATGGCGATGGCGTTGGGCTTGCTTGCATCGGTGGTCCACCTACCTATTTCGGATGCCCCGCTGGCAAAGTTAACGCCAGAACTGAAACCGACGGCATGAGCAGGGCCGAATTCAGCCACTTGGACAATACCGAAAAGCTGGAACAGATTAAGATCGGGGAATAGGGATTCGGTATTGTTACCAATCCTCAATCTCAAAATTATATGAGCAACGAGACAATTTTGGAACTAAAAAAAAATAGCGAATCGACAACGCAGGCGCGCATACCGTGGCGCATGAATCTGCGGCGAATTTTGCGCCAGCGGTCGGCGATGACGGGCATGATTATTCTGGCAGTGATCATCTTTGCCGCGATCTTTGCGACGGTGATTTCGCCTTATGAGCCAAACAAGGTGCTGATCGGCGCGCCGGGGCATGAGGATGTGCGCAAGCGGGCCAAACCCTGTATCCATCTGCTGGGGTGCGAGCGGGAAGAGCCGCAGCACATTATGGGGCTGGACGGCAATGTGCGCGATGTGTTCAGCCGCGTGCTGCACGGATCGCGCGTGTCGCTGGCGGTGGGCTTTATTGTGGTGACGGTTGCCATGTTGACCGGCACGCTGCTGGGCGCGCTGGCTGGCTTTTTGGGCGGCTGGGTGGATAATGTGATCATGCGCATTATGGATGTGCTGCTGGCTTTTCCGTCGCTGCTGCTGGCGATTGCGATTACGTTTGTGCTGACGCCGGGGTTATTTAACGCGATGCTGGCGATTGCGATTGTGAATATCCCCGCCTATGCGCGAGTGGTCCGTTCGACGGTGCTGGCCGCGCGCGAGATGGATTATGTAGAGGCCGCGCGGGCGGTTGGATCCACCAATGGACGCATTCTGATGCGGCAGATTTTGCCCAACGTGATCTCGCCACTGATTGTGTTGGGCACGCTCGGCATCGGGTCGGCGATTGTGGATGCGGCTGCGCTCTCGTTTTTGGGGCTGGGCGCACAGCCACCAACGCCCGAATGGGGCGCAATGTTGGGGGGCGAGTTCAATCAACTTTTTAGCGCACCCCATTTGGTGCTCTTCCCTGGCGCGGCGATTATGTTGACGGTGCTGGCGTTTAATTTGCTCGGCGATGGTTTGCGCGATGTGTTGGATCCAAGGTTGAATAATAGTTAGGATTAGAGGTTATGGCTTTAACAATTAGTACACTGGAAGAGGCTTTTTTATTTGTAGGTGAGGGGTATAAGGGCAAGAGTTTTGCCTTTATCAGTTGAAATGGTGGCGATTGTTATTTTTTTCGAACGTTATTGATATGGAGGATCAAGAGTTGCCTGATGGCTACGAAACGCGGGCTGATTTTGATGCTGATGACCATTTTGTTTCGATGCCACACAAGAGTGACCTAGATTTGGGGAAGCGGCTAAATTACGATTTTGCGCGCGAGTTTATGCCGGAAGAAGAAGATGCTGTTTACGCAATTTTTTGGAATAAGGGTGCATAAAGCGCTACCGTAGCTTGCTTGAAGCGAAAGATCTGCGTGATGAATGGTACAAATTTGAACGCTAACAAAATCTTGCCGTCTTACGGAAGTGGAGTGCTGATAACGGGATCGAGTTGGTCGACTAGCGTTTAGAGACTCCGTCATCTGAGTTTCTAGCAAATTGAGAGGTGATGATAAGCGGATTAGCAACGACTAAAATTCCATACTTCCCAGAAGCGCCCACGCTTACGGACGATGCTGTCGCTGAGATCACGCAGATTGTCTTTGATGAAGTGCCAGCCGTAAAGCAATGCGATGTGCTCTTTATTTTTGGCGGCTCGCATCCAGAATTGTGGATTCATGGGGCGGAAGCCTTTCATGCTGGTCTAGGCGAAGAGGTGATTGTAACCGGAGGCCATAAACCCACCACGCTTGGTCATCACACGTGGACACATGGTGTTCGTTCGGAAGCATTTGTGATACGAGATGAGTTGGTATCGCTAGGTGTTCCGCACGAGCAGATTCATGTGGAGAGCAATTCGACGAACACGTTGGAAAATGTGCTGTTTGCCAGAAACGTTTATGATTTTGGTCAGCTTAAAAGCATTCTCGCTGTCTGCAAAAGTTATGGTGCTGGTCGTCAATGTCGCACACTTCGACATCACATCCGCAAGCAGATTCAGGTTTTGCCCTATCCGTTTGATACAAATGTGGGACGCAAAGGGCCAACTGTCACGCGCGAGAATTGGACGGATATGGAAGCAAGTCGTGGGTATATTTTTGGCCAATTTTTGAAGATTCTAAAATATGGCGAATTTGATCATCTGGACCCCGTTGAGGAGTTGTCTGATGCGTTGGGCGAGGTCGTACAAAGTTGGTTGGCAACAGTCGAATAGATGTGGAATGACGGATATGCTTCTGGCCGCATTAGTTGGTATGCCATTTAGGTTCGACAGAAACCAAAATTACAATACGAATTCTTCTTCGCGTACCTTCGCGCCTTCGCATCTTAGCAGTAGAATCTATATCTGGAGCATAAAATGACCCCTCTAAAAATCACCGACATCAAACTCACCCCCCTTAAAACAATCGAAATCGTAGGCGATATCGAACCAGCATGGGATGTGGGCGGCAAGATGACCATCACCCGCGGCGGTGGCTCGATCATCGAGATCCACACGAACGAAGGATTCACCGGTATCGGACCGGGCATCGACCCCAGCATTTTGGATGCGGTGAAAGCACAACTGGTGGGAGAGAATCCATTCTCGGTTGAGCAGCACGCCGCACGAATGCGCTACCACGTACGCGGCGCACGTCACTACCAAGGCCCACCCTGTGTCGACATAGCACTGTGGGATCTAATCGGCAAAGCGTGCGGTCAGCCCCTGTACAAATTGTGGGGCGGCAACCGCGACAAAGTGCCCGCATACGCCAGCATGGTCCGCTTGTCCACGCCAGCAGAGCGTGCCGACACCGTCGCGCAACTTGTGGATCAAGGTTGGCAAGCCACCAAATTGCGGATCCACCACGAAACCATGGCCGAAGATATCGCCACCGTCGAAGCTGTGCGTGCGGCAGTCGGCGACAAGATCGAAATCATGATCGATGCCAACCAAGCGCAATCGAGTGCCAACTGGCAGCCGGGCGTGATCTGGACCTATCGCCGCGCGCTAGAGACCGCCCGCGAGCTGGATCGACTGGGCTGCTACTGGCTCGAAGAACCACTGCCGCGCTACGCCTTCCATGATTTGGCGCGGCTCAACGCCGAAGTTGCTATGCCCATCGCCGGTGGCGAGAACAACCCCGGCCTGCATGAATTTGTGCAGATGCTCGAACAAAACGTCTACGACATCTTGCAACCCGAAGGAATGGTCATGACTGGGCCGACCGGTCTACGCAAGATTGGCACATTGGCCGAAGCCTTTGGCAAAAAAATTGCACCCCATCACGGCGGTCGCGGTCTTGGCACCGTGGCGCACCTGCACCTGACTGCATCGTGGGCACATTCGCCCTATCTCGAACTGCTGCACGATCCACCGATTGGCGATTACGGCCACGGATTCGCCATGCTCGAAAATCCGCTGGTTGTGGATAGCGCAGGTTTTGTGGCCGTTCCGCAAGGACCGGGCTTGGGCGTAACCATTAACCCGGATTTGATAGAATAACTATTTAGTATCTCAATTGCCTTATCGAGCGCGCGCCTGCCTATGGGGTGGCTGGCTGACCGCACCGTAGCTTTTGCCTGTGCAGGCACGATCCGATCTTGCAACCTATCTAGCGCGCTGCACTGTAGACGATAATCCTGAGCCCACAGGCGTTGTTGCCTCTAGGCCGCAAGATTGGACGAGGTCATTCGGGACCATCAATCCTCTTATCAACTTAAATTCACCAAAGAGTAATATTACCTACTTGCCAATATATCTGCTCTCTGGCATAATACACATACAACACCAATACAATCCCACTAAAACAACTCTAATTAATCACCATAACTCCTAATATTTTGGACAAAGCTGGCTACATGTATGCTATGTTTATGATATTTAGAGTTACCAATCACTACCTTCATAGCGAAGAGACCTTCTATCTATACAGCATAGCAACATTATATAGCGTTTTTCGAAGCAGATCGATATAAATGCTATATCATAGCGCTTCTTATAGATTCTCTTCTAAATTAGGTGGCAAAAAGGTAAATCATCATGTGGATACTAATTACTGTTCTGCTTGGACTTTCGACCATTTCCACGCTTATCATTCTTAGTGCGCTACTTTTAACCTCTTCCTCTATATCCAACAATGCAGAGCCAAATACAGCCTACGCCGGGACAGAATCCTTAAGCCCCGCGCCAGTCTACATTGAATAAGATTAATCAGAAAACCAACTTATACGGATTTCAGTGACTTTCCGAAACAGCTGGCAGCCATACTGTATATTCTATATTTTTTGGAATAGTATACTTAACGGCATACGCGTGTTCCTCC
>Ga0209187_1004450_pt1 | contig 10662 bp, 19 predicted proteins | sample BantaG_FD_187430 | JGI IMG/M metagenome (GOLD analysis project Ga0209187, IMG submission 187430) | Marine algal microbial communities from Bantry Bay, Ireland - BantryBay_4 metaG (SPAdes) (version 2) | ecosystem: Host-associated > Algae > Red algae > Unclassified | place: Bantry Bay, Ireland... | reverse complement strand
CCGGCTACCCCTGCCACGGACCAAGTGAAACTCTTCTACTGGAAGAGATATCTGGCCCACAGAATTTTGGGTCAGCCTGGACCTGCAAGTCCCTCTAAATCACGAGGGACTTAGCCCTAGGAGTTTCCAATGCTCCGATGGAAGTCCTTGGAAAGGATATTCAATGACCGAGATCTGATCACGGGTCTGGGTCCTGCACCGAGTAGGGAAGCTTCCGAAAGCTTCCCGGCCCCCCCAGGGGTCCCAGATGAAAGAGGGGCCGGCGCCCTTTCCGTCTGTTTCAGGCTCCGCAGGGACGCCCGATCAGAAAACGCTCCTTTATTCAGCCCCCAGGAGGCAGTGTTACGGGTGAGTTTGAGCTCCACTCCGGGCACCCGCCCGTGGTGGCGCCACACGGCGCCCACCTCTGAGAATCGCCATGTGGGGGCTGGCGACCCGCCCCGTCCGGCCCCGGCCGGAGGGTCCTGTCATCCGAGTCCAGGGGGACTCCCACACATTTTCTTCACCTCAGGGCCGGCATCTCGCAGGCCCAAGGGCGGTGTGTCACCGCCTTTGACAGACGGGGGGAAGATCCAGGACTCGTATCCTCTGTCCCCCTCTCCACCAACCCTTTAGGGGGGCGTTGGGGATACAACCCCTCTTTTTCAGAAATTCCGCTGCCCGAGAGCTCACGGGCGCGAGAGAGAGAGGCCCAGTGTCGGGGCACATGAAACGGACACCTCTGACCGGTGTTCCGGTGTGCCGGAGCACCCATCGGTGTCCGGGTCGTCACTTGCTTGGGACGGCGCTTCCAGCTCGAGTCCGGTCTAGGTCCCGCGTCCTCGACTTCCCTGTGCCCTTCCTTTGGTCGGGCCCACCTCTTCTTATCGAGTCTTCGGTTCTTCGAGACCCGATGTCATTGGCCGGTGAGGCCGACGCAGCGGCCGCAATGGCAAGAGATAGCCGCCAGGTTGGCTTTGGCGATGTCCTCGGTCCGGAGGAGGAGATTGACGTCCTTCTGGCCAAGCTCCTGTGTGCCTCGTGGCCGGCCCCGGCCATCGTGGATGACCAGTTTTGGCGGTTCTTTCGGGAACCCCCCGGCGTTTCGCTCGACGAGCAGCGGTACCCGGCCATTGATGGCCGTTGTATGACGCACGTGTGGAAAAGCATCCGAGCGTTCTATGGAACGCTGTATGCCGACCCCGAGGGGACGGTTACGGCCTTCCCCTTCTTCTGGCGAGAGAATTGGCACGTATGCCAGTTTTTGAACAACTTGGCAAACAGGGAGCTTCCTCCTGAGTTGGGTAGAACCCCCTTCTACGGGTGGGAGTACCACCCCGGTTCGCCCCGTAAGTTGGGTGCGTCAGACCCCGGCTTCTACATGCCGGCGGTCTTGGAGGAGTGGTCCACTCGTAATGGCAAGGGCATCCTCGCTTTCTGTGAGCAGCGCGAGTTGCGGGACATCCCGATGGCCCGCCGCCAGGTGCTCTACCCAAATACCCCGGGTTGCTGGACTTCCGTGGAAGTGCCGCGCGGCATGGCCGCGCGGATCCCTCAGATGGTCGGGTTGCAGGGCAGCCAACTCATGGGGGAGACCGTTTTGGGTCCCTAACATATCATCTTGGCGACCCTGTGGGCCGTGGAGGTTCCCGACGTCTTTGTCGGCAGCATTGGCCGTCATGGGCACCTGTGGCGTTTGCCGATGGCCCTGCGGGAGGCCTTCGGTGTCTTAACGGCCGAGCGCTTAGGCTGAGCCGATCCTACTGCCCATCCTCTCTTGGAGGCGGGGCTCGTACTTTTCCGTCGAACGGAGGAGCAGGCAGACGCCTCCGGGATGGAGTGGGAAGGGATGCCCCGTGAGGTCTTCCGTAGTGCCAAGGCGGTCAACGATGAGGAGGTGTTACCGTTCTCGGAGGGGCTTGGAGATCCTCGCCCCTCTTATGGGAGGAACAAACATCCAGATGTACGCCTCCGCACCCCGGATCGCGAGCTGGCCGAGTCGGGTCCGGCGCGTCACGATCTTGGCGCGGCAATCACCGCGGCGTCGGCCTTTTCGCCGGCTGCTCGCGCGGCGGCGACTTCGCGCCAGCCGATGCCCATGTGGGGCGGCGTTTCTCTCTGTTACTCCGCCGGGGTTGGTTCCCGGAACACTCAAGCGTGGCGAGCTTATCCCGTCGCCTGGAATAGCCCTGTCCCCCTTATGGGGGGTTGGTCTTGGTTCTTTGTGGGGCCTATGCCCCTGTGTTCGTGGAAGGAGGCTGCCCAACTGGAGCCCCGTCGACCCGTGGGTCCGGCTGTGTGGTCGGGGTTGAGGCGTTCCCTTCGGGACATCCCCCCCATCGTGAACAACGGGGTGGACCATACCCTCATCATGGCTTTGAGCCGCGTCTTCGTGCGGCTCCGCAACGAGATGATCTCGATTGCGTCCCGCCCTTTGGGGGACCGTGAGGCGGAACGGCAGTGTGCCTTGGGCACAGCCGAGTCACTTCGCCGAATGTTGGCGGAGGAGCATGGGTTGGTCTATCCGTCAAATGGGAGCGGCGGCTCCCACCACAGGCCCGATACTTCCGGCGACGCATCGGCGTCCGCCGTCTCCCGCCCCGCCCTATTATGGGGCGGCTTCTGACTCTATGGCCGCACCCCCCTTCGGAGATAGGTCGGATTTGTCTCCCGCGTCCGCTCATGGGGCGGCTCCGGGCGCGTCGACTGCCTTTCCCTTCGACGGGGGGTCGGGTTCTTTGCCCGCCCCCTCTCATGAGGTGGGCTCAGTTATCCCGCCCGTGCCCCTCTACCGGGCGACAATGGGGTCCTCGGCCAACCCGCTGTGCCCCTGGGGGCCGGAGCACTCTGCCCCTGAAGAGGGGCCTAGCCGGCGCGAGGGCCATGGCCATACCCCGCGCTCACGGGGGTATTGATTATTTGTCTGGGGGCTTTGGTGTGCCCCCTTCTCCCTCCTTAGGGTTGCATGTCTTTGTTGCTCTTCACTGCCCCTGACGTGGCTGGTGGCGCACTACGAGAGAGAGTGCGAGAGGGCCCCGTAGGGATTCAAAGGGCTGAGCCCCTCTTCTGGTTTCTCTCCGTGTTCTGGCCGCTCCGGGCAGCCTGATTATCTTGCACCCTTCTCTTTGATTCGTCAGAGAACAACACTCCTTCCCGCGTCAAGGCGGGGAGCTTTATTTTCTTACGGAGAGAGTATGTCCGGAGGGCTTTCCTCAGGAGAGACGGGGCAATTTGCCACGAAGCTTCCTTTTTTGGGAAGCCCAAATCATTTGACAAGGAGATTCACTTGCCCGTCATCATTCCAGCCATGTTTGACCAATCTTTTGAACACGAATTCATGACAATCCATCAGTTGGGTCCCCTCCTTGAAGAGGGCTTGTGCCCTCAGTGCACGAGTCCACTCGGCATCCCGCGCGGGGGGCGTGGGAGCGCCGGTGACAAGGTCTCTGCTCACCGTCCTGATGCCCCTGGGGCTCTCAAATAGGAACCGATATCCATCGGTCTGAAGCACCATGTAAGGCCCTTGGATCTTGAACCCAAGCTTCTTTTGCGAGCGGAAGTAGGCATCCAGATACACGCAGTCCCCAGATTTGGGCTGGTTGCTCATTTCTCGAGTGCGTGCATCAAAATGCACGCTTATAGGCCGCCTGGGCCTTTCCCAGGTGCTCTCAGACTTTGGGTATGACAGCCTTTAGGTCCACAACATATTGTTCCGCCGTCGAGCTGGCGTCGACGTGCCGTTCCTCGGCTTGTCGTAGCCGAAGCATTTTCTCGATACCAATAAGTTGGAGCCGTCTCGGGCTCACGAAAGCAAAAGTGATCCCCCTCAGTGCTAAAATGGACCTGCGTATTGTACGCCGTGGTCAAAAGGGACAGATGGCTGTCCAAGTCGAATTGGTGTTCCACCACATAGCAGCGGAGCTGTCGAACGAGAGTGCGGTTATACCGCTCCACCTGCCCGTTCGTCTGCGGGTGATAAGGCGAGGTATAGCTCGAAGCTATACCGAGCAAACCCAGGATGCCCTGATACTAGACCGAGGCAAACTGCGGTCCGTTGTCCGTAAGAACCGCGTCGGAGATGCCATAGGCGGCAGCCCATGTGTTTATAAAGGCCGATGCCACGGTCAGCGCCGTGGCCTTCGTTAGAGGGATGGCTCTCGTCAACTGAGAGAACCGGACACAGATGACCAGGACGTGCCTATGCCCCCCTTTAGAGGTGGGCAGTGGGCCCAAAAGGTCCATAGCGAGCCCTGAGAACGGCTTGTCGGCGGTGAAAGGCTTCATCACCGTCGAGTTCTTTCGCTCTGAGAGGCGGCTGTTGGCGAACGCGGGGCATTTCTCCACGTGCTTGTACACATCAACGAGCATCGTGGGCCATTACACTTACCTACGAAGGGTTTTGTACATACTTCCCGAGCCAGGATGCCCGGCTAACACCGACTGGTGTTGTTGAGTCAGGAGGCACTTCTTCAGCGCCTCCGGGATGAGTACTTGGGTTTCCCGTCCATAAGTCTAGCGACGGCAGAGTAACTCATTCTCTTACCGGAAGAAGAATGCTTGTCGACTCCAAGTGGGGTCGGGGGGCGAATGAGAATCGAACTCTTTAAGCCTTGCCTGACCAAAGGCGTCCTCAGCCTGGCCCAGGATGATGTCTCAGGCTGATTGGGCCCCCATAGGGGCCTCCTTTGCTGACGCTTCCTTCAGGGCGTCACTGGCGCGGGTCTCGACGACTAGGACGGGTATGTCCTCGTCCAAAGGCGAGGTGTCCAGAACTTCTGTAGAGATACGCGATAGCGCGTCTGCCATCTTGTGATCCTTTCCAGGCTTATGCCAAATCTCATAGCCCAGACGACGCCTAGTGTCTCGAGCTCCGTGGCATCATAGTTCTTCTCTGCATGGAGAAGCGCTCGGCTGTAGTATCCGATGGGGTAGTATTCCCCGTCGGTCCGCAGCTGCTGTACGCAACAACCCAGCTGTTCATAGCTGACGTCTACGTCGACGATATAATGCCCGTGCCTCTTGTGCAGGGCCAGCATACAGGCAATGAATAGACGTACTCGAAATATCTCAAAGGCGTCCGTCTCCTTCCCTGAAGGAGGAGGAAGCTTCTTAGGAATCTTGGTGCTTGTCAGCGCCGTTAGTGGTTTCGCTATCTTGGCAAAGTCTGCTACGAAGCGGCTGTACACACCGCACATACACATAAAACTCTTCATCTGGGTCTGGGTCTCCGGATAACAAAGAGCCCGAATGCCCGGAGGTTCTTCTCCAGGACATGTACCCGTCCTGGTCGGATCACATGACAGAGGTATTCCACTTCCTGTTGAAAGAAGTGGCACTTAGACGCTTTCAAGGTGACCCCCGCCTTCCCGAGCAGAATAAGCGGCTGGACGAGGTGCTGCAAGTCTTCCTCGAGGGAGCCCGAAAAAAGAATCACATAATTCAGATACTAAACACATCTGCCACTGCACACCGGCCAGGATCATATCCATGGCGCGTTGGAACGTCGCAGGGGCGTTGCACAACTCAAAAAGGAATGCGCACGCACTGCCACGCGCCCGAGTTACACGTGAAAGCCGTCAGGTGCTCGTCCTTCTCGGCTGCTGGTATTTGCCAGTAACCCGCGTTACAGTCCAGGGTGGAAAACACCCTCGCGTCCGCTAGGGATTCAATACACTCATCCATCAGGGGGATGGGGTACGCATCCTTGATAGTCATCGATATGAGACTTCTGTTATCGATACAGAAGCGTACCGAACCATCAGGCTTTGGTACCATCACCACGGGGCTAGCTCATTCCCCGCATGCGGGCTCAATAACGTGCATCGAGCGCATACGCTCGACTTCCTTTTTCCCTCTCTCCAGGGCCACTGGCCCGGCCTTTCATGGGTGGTGTCTAACGGGGACAGCCCCAGGCTTCAGTCGAATCCGGTGTTCCGCGTTTCGGATTAAGCCTAGCTTCCCCTCCCAGTGGGAGGAATGCTTTTGGAGGAGGGCATTTACGGCCCCCGACCACTTCGTCGGTACCGACGAAACATCTACATTCGGTGGAGGTGAATTCTTCACTCTCTTCGATGGCGTAGCGATCTCCTTAAGTTCATTCTCCGACACCTCGTAGGTCGCCCCGTCATGGGCGTCGATGTACCCGATTGTCACATGAGTGGGTAGCCGCAACGGCGTAACACCCAGGTGCATCCCCTGGCTGGTGATGGGCTCGCTCTCTGTCATAATGTCGGGGCCTGGGGCGACCTGTAGCCCATGCTTATGGTATAATGGGGGTCGTGCTCTCACGAAGCCATGCCCCGTGTACGTACTCCTGAAGGAAACATGTGCTATTGTCCCGGGTTGGACCAAGGTCGTCCGGGCTGGCTTCAGCTGAGCCGTAAGCCCCTCGGGGCAGGCACAGACCGCCGAGATACAGGGATCGGGGCGTCCCCTAGGGGCTCCTCATCTCTTGATCGGCACCTTGGTGCCGTCGAGGAGTTCCACATGTTGCTCCTGTGTCGCGATGTTCTTAGTGGAGACATCTATAAAGGAGGTGCCCAGAATAGCTGGGACACTCAAATTGTGTAAGACTTCACAGGAGATGGAGTTGGTCTGACCCCCAAGGGTCACACCAAGACAGAAAGCTACAACAATGAGGAGCCAGTCGCCATTGACGTCGTGAAACATCTTTGCGACATCACCCAGCGGTTGTAGCGGGGTGTCGGCCGGCAATAGCCGCCGGTATATAAGGGTTGGGCCACTACCCGTATCCAATATAGCCCGTGTAGTGAGATAAAATCCTTCCGTCAGGAAAAACCGGACGGATAGTTGGTAGACAGAGGAGGGCATGAAAGCGCAAGGCGTGCCCTTTGGGGGTCTCCCTTGGGAGGCCCCCACTACTCCACTAGGCCGATTCCTTCCGGACCTCCGGGACGACTTGCATCGCCGGTCTCCCCCTCTCGTCTTCGGGGAGGGTAGGACTAACTCAGCCGCTACTCGATTTCCGAGGGGGATTTATCCTCCTCGTCTTGCCCGTCCTCGTCCCTACCTGGGAAGGGCGAGTCGTCCGAAGACGACCACGGGGGACCAGAAATGTTTTCTCACCGCAGCGACCGGTTGTCCATTACGGAGCTCCTCCTCCGTCTTGCGGCGATCTTCGCACCGCTCCAGAAAGGCTTCTGTCAACAATGCCTCTATCCCCGCGTCAAGGCGGGAATACTATCTGAAGAAATGCCCTCGCATGTTACATGCGAGACACTTGTTCGTCCGAGGTCTCCCGGAACGACCCGCCTTCCCTCGGGGGGGGCCAGGTGGAGCTTCCCCCGCCTTGGTGTAGGTCCGGGGGGAAGGCCCTCGAGGCCCTTTCCCCACCTTAGCGGGAGTTCATTGGGTCTGTATGTCAGGGACCTCCTTCACATTTGGGGGGCCCCATCGCGTTGGACCCGCTTCACCAACCTTCAGGGGGCCCCTTCGGAAGTGGTCCGCCTGTTCCACCTTAGTTGGGCCCCATCGGCAAGGACCTGGAGGAACTTCTCCCACCTGAAGCGTGGCTGTTACTGCCGCAGTATCGTATTTCCGCGGCGCTGGCGGGGCAGCGCGACGTACCCGACGGGCCTCGGCCCGTCGGGCCTCTGCATCCTTTTTTTCCTGGTGGTTTCTACTACAGACGTCCCCCTCCCGCTGGGCATATTGCACCAGCAGGTCCATTGGCAGGAAACGGGTATTATGCTCGCGCACATCGGCGCGAATCTGCCAACCAAGCCTCTGCATATAGCGACTTCTCATTTGTCCTGCCGTAAGAATACAACTACACAGGCGATGTAACCCCCGAACGCGTACGAAGTAACCATTATCTGTCTTGTCCGCCCGTTGGGCGGCCCCATGAAACGAGGATTCTTGATCGCACAACGACTGCTCATTTGTGTATTTGCGGAGGAGCCATTTGGTCAGTTCAAAGTAGGAACTGACCTCTCCACTCCGCCCTCTTTGGAGGGACGGCATGCTCGTATACAACTCCCGCTTGAGGTCACCCTTAGTGAACTCGGGAAGGAGATACAAGGCCCTGCCTTCCGAGACATCATTGTCGTCACCGGCGTTTACGTAGCGGCTGAGAAATTCGACGACGCCAAAGGCGGGCGTCCCATTCCACTCTTTGTCACGGTCAAAAGTCGCCGAGACGTCCGTACGCAGACGGCCAAGACCGTGCGCCATATTCCGGTCGTACCGGATGTCATTATTCGAAAAAGCGTAAGTTGCGCAGTCTAAGACTGCTGCATAGCGATCGTTTGCTGGGACGATGTCAGGGGGAATTCGACGGTGGGTTTTCTCTTCCAGCTCGCGCCCTAGGGCACGGGTGACCGAGTGACGAGGCACATGGCGGCTTCCATCTCCCCCGGAGTACTCTCCGTCCAAGAAGGAGGAGCTCATGCGCCGAAGCCGGCGCCGGGACCGTCGTGCGATCCCGATGGCTGTCTCTATAGAAGACAGTAGATCGTGTAAGGGGCTTGTCAAAGCTTCGAACGAATCCCGGAGGGCGGCTGACAAGGCCGCCGCGTCCTGGGTCCCCTTGGGGACCCGATATTTACAGGCCCGAGGAGGCGTTCTGTGTGGGCCTGCGGCTCTCGCCGTACTGACCCGTTCATCATACGGACCCTACGGCAGAAGGGGAACCGCTCGGTCCCGCTCGTTGAGCGGTCGAGAAGGTGGAGGCGGGAATACACCTTTGGCTCCAACTTCCGCACCCCTTGGGGGATAAGACGGGAATGCCCTTCCGTCCACTACCCCTAAACCATGAGGGAGGATAGACGGGAATTTCCTTCCGTCCAAACCCCCCTCACCTTCGGGGGGGAGAGACGGGAACGCCCTTCCGTCCAAACCCGCTTGACTCTGTGCGAAAAGAGACGGGAAATCCCATCTGCCTTCGCCCCCCTCTCCTGGGGGGGGAGGAAACGGGAATATCCTTCCGTCTCCGCCCCCATCTCCCCACCCGCCGCGCTTTGGCGCAGTCAAGCAGGATCGATCCCCCGTCCGAGGAGGGCTTCCTGCGGGGCCCCCGGCCCCTGAGCCATCACTGGCCCCGTCACGGTCACCGCGTGACGAGGTGCCGACGCCCTCGGCGCCGGTCCCCGTCACCCCTGGAACGTTCATGACGGGAGGACTCCGTCCTCGTTCCGGACAATCACTCTACTCAAACAAGCACAGCAACTCAGTCACACCCAAGGGTGGGACAAAGACACAGCGGAAATCCACCGTACGAACGGACACAGGGTAGGCCCGACTGATCAGGAAGGGCCGAACCCTATATCCCACTGATCCAAAAGATATAGTGGTTTCTGCCTGCAAAGCCGACGGGGCTCAGGCCCGTCAGAAAACCCAGCACAGGATGCGAAGCGACACAAAGGAGAAAGAACACAAACGCCTGGATCACAGGGCGCGGAGCGCACCAGAACGCCGGAGCCAACGCAAACGCAGCGCTTATTTATTCATTGAAGCAGGTCGACCCCAGCACTCACACTCACATACCCTCAGCAGAAGCAAAACGCGCACGCAAACCCTGCGCAAGAGGCGGTCATGGGGGGACCGGTGCCCAGAGGGCCACGGTCCTGAAACATGAGCCTCCTGTTACCCCTGCCACGGACCAAGTGAAACTCTTCTACTGGAAGAGATATCTGGCCCACAGAATTTTGGGTCAGCCTGGACCTGCAAGTCCCTCTAAATCACGAGGGACTCAGCCCTAGGAGTTTCCAATGCTCCGATGGAAGTCCTTGGGATGTATGTTCATCGAAAGGTGTATCTCACGGTTTAAGACGAATAGAAAGATCGTTGCTGAGGACGGGGTGTTGCACCAACGGCCACAAGACTCTCGCAAGTTACAGGACAGTGAGTGGACGTTGCCTCCAAAAAAAACGTCGCTATGAATCTCGAGTACCTGGGAGCTGGCTGTCGGTGAGTGTCATTCGTGAAGCGCTGGACTCGATTCCGGAACTCTGATCTCGTGGCGAAACGCAGAATTGACATATATCGGCTTACACATCGAGTGTGCAGGGGCCAGGCGGGCATTCCGAATCGGTTGGAAGCCCCCCTACAAATTTTGGGATCGAGCGGGGACACACTTGCAAGAATCGGACCCCTGCTGGAGAGCAGCGCTTCATTTCTTGGGTGACCCCCTGGCGCTTCAGAAGTGCATGTTTTTGACAACCAACTGGATGCAAGGCTGTCTATGGTCAATTGCGACTCCTGTGACCGTCACGTGCACGATTTATCGCTGAAGTGCATACGGTACAGGATCGAGTGTTCCGGAAGTGCCCCGTTTTTTCATGCCTATGTTTTTTGCATGAGCTACAAGTCGTCCGGAGACACTTGGAAGATAGCATCAAACGATGCATATCTGGAGCTCTTGAGTCACTCTCCCTTTATGTGTGCTTTTTTTTCGAATACAGTGCGCCCTTCGCGGCTTCGTGCCAGCCTGAAGTCGCATCGCCGCCATCCCTCTTATTGCGTGAGATGCACCTTTAGTGCCCTGTGGCCGGCTAGCGCCTGGAGGACACTTTGAATTGTAAGACCGGCCAATATTCAATAACATGGCAGGGGTCACCATGTCGACAGGACGCGCGGGTGTCATTTCATGCAAACACTCTTCATCACACTCCTGGACTGCGCCTTCATCATGCCCATACCGACACAGCGCCCTGGTCTTCTCTT
>Ga0209187_1004443_pt1 | contig 10682 bp, 2 predicted proteins | sample BantaG_FD_187430 | JGI IMG/M metagenome (GOLD analysis project Ga0209187, IMG submission 187430) | Marine algal microbial communities from Bantry Bay, Ireland - BantryBay_4 metaG (SPAdes) (version 2) | ecosystem: Host-associated > Algae > Red algae > Unclassified | place: Bantry Bay, Ireland... | reverse complement strand
GGGTTGGGGGAGTTGAGTCGATTACTTCAACTAAATAGTTTTGTGTAAATTCAAAATGAGTTCCTTCCACATATGGGCCGTTAACATTCTCACCAGTTATTTCAACAAAAGCAAATTGACTGAAATCTCCAAAAGTAATGAGAGGTAAGTTTAGACTACCTGTTATGTCAAATGTAAAGGATAATATCACTGCACTATCCGGCAAAGACAAGGAAGAAGAAGCACCAGAAGTCCAGGTAAAATAAACTGCGGTATCTGGAGGGTTAGGGAATAAATTGGAATTAGTCAATTGAAAATTAGTACTAGACCATTGAGCATTAAGCGTGTCCCAAAATATACCAAATTGCATACTATTGATATCAAGAAAGTCAACTACTTTAATTTCTACTGTAGCCTGATTATTTTCACAATCAAATATTATTTCAGGGATAAATTGTAAGAAGGTATCCTGGGGGGGAGGAGGAACGGCATCAACCGTTACTGTAAAACTACATGAGCTGTTGTTGCCAGCTCCGTCTGAAGCAGTATATGTTACCGTGGTTACTCCACTAGCGAATGATTGGCCACTTGCAGATCCATTTCCAGACCCAACAGACATGCTGTTCATTTCCAAATCATAGGTTACAGAAGGTACTCCACAATCGTCACTTAGGTTTGTAAAGTCAATATCGTTTACAACACCAATAGCCATCACTATGGTGTCATTTGGGCAAGAGATCATTGGATCAATTATATCATCATAGGAAATGGTTCCTGTGTCGAATTGAAAAGGTAAAAATTGGACCAGCGCTCCGTTTGAAAAGCCTGATACTTCTACATTTCCTCCATTTAAAGGTTGGTCAAGAAAGACAGTCCCAGGCATGCTTCCATTTGGTGTAAAGCATAATTGGAATAAAGAATCGCCATCAGCCAATGTTACTGAGTTAAAGTTCTGCCATGAAATACCTATCTCGCCAGCGAGAATAGTAGAGGTATCATATTCTACCGTGGAAGGCAAGAAGTCCGAATAACTTGTTAAAGTCATTGCGGCAGTGTCCCAATTGAGACTGTATTGCATACCGAGAATCGAATCGAAATTAGTGACTTCGATTTCTATACAATATGAGGTGGCGTTACAGGGTACGTCAACTGACTCAGGGGTAAAAGTTACCTGCGCTGAAACAGAGCTGGTGAGCCAAAATATGAGGAAGAGTACCGGGATTATTTTTCGCATAATACTAAAGGATTTCCTTATTTGTAAAAGAGATAGAGGGGCAATGACATTACATACGTCATTGGCAGTTATGAACTTTTATTAAATTCCTGGATTTTGTTAGAGAAAAGCAGCATTTTATCGGTTTCTGTTCTTAATACAATGCTTGAGTAATTATAATTAATCAAATAAGTGTACAAAGTTTTTTTACGGTTTCAAAGAGAAATAGTTTAGACTAAAAAAAATCTAAAAACAAAAGTCAATAAGACTAATTAGAAAAGGATAATAAAAACCTAAATAATATCATAATTAAAACAAAAGATTACCAAAGAGCAACAATTGTTGCCCTTTGGTAATACTTATTAGAAAATACCAAAATAATTATTCAATAATAATCATCTTCTTGGTAGCTGTATTCGTAGATGTTTCCAAGGTATAGTGCACTACACCACTTAGTGGAAGATCTGTTTTGTCAATAGAAACTTCATTGTATCCTTGAGTACCATCTATTTCAATAGATTTAAGCAGACGACCTGAGATATCCATTAAAGTAATCTTCGCAGTAGTTGCTTCTGGCAAGTAGAAACCAATGCTTGTCTCATCTTTAAATGGGTTAGGTGTATTTTGCATTAATGCAAAAGGATTAACCAGCTCTTTGTCTGAATCTGAGAAACGCAATTCAATCTTTCGGGTATCATAAGTAGATCCATAAGCCTCATTGAGGAAGAAAGGCATTTCACCAATACTCAACAATTCACTTAAGCTTGCACCATCTCTCAACGCTTCGAATGTAAAGGTAAACAATACATCATCAGTAGCAGCAGTTTGTGGTGTAACTTCGTACCAAGTCATAACAATCTTACCTTGATCAAGGAGTGTCAAACCAAAGTTTTTCATTCCTAAGGCAGAAAGAGTACCCATTTTGACATCTTCAAAACGTAAAACAGATTGGTCAAAATCCATGATCCACTGATAAGCCAATAGACTTTCAAAATCACCAGCTCGTACTGCGACTTCTACTATTTCACCAGCTTTCAATGTTTGATTCTCAACGATAAAGCTAACATCTTCACCATTCAATGGATCAGCTCCACCTGTAATGTTTTGTGCATTAGCAGTATTGTTTACATCACCCATTTTGACGGCAATGAAGTCATTGTCTATTGTATCAGACACCAATCCTACAAATAGGATAGTAGTATCATATGACTCTACCGTCACGAATGGATCGTATGGAAGAGCTGGAGTAGCCGGTACAAATCTCCAGGAAGGTATGCCTGCTGGAGGAGGTGTAGTAAAGGCAGTAGCTACATATTGATTCAGAATAAGTGCATCAAAAGTAGATACTTCATAGTCATTATTCACATCGGCAGCTATTTCTTTATAGCTTGATCCAAGGTCATCATCACCAATTCCCGTATTTAAGGTATGTCGTTGGATGGCTGAAACGTCAGCAGACGTTAATCCATTGGGCCAGTTACTGTATTTGTATGGAGCTACCATAAAGTTAGCTGAGCTTGAAACAGTAAAAGAGTAGGCACCATCTGCTAAAGTTGTTTCTGTATCAACATTTAGGAAATCAAATGGGAATGTTGTTTGTTGTCTATCTAAATCAACAATTACATCTTTTGCTGGATTACCTAGTTCATCATAAATGTCACCTGCAATCAAAATCTCATTGATAAAAATAGCTCCATCGTCAATACAAGGTGTTAATTGAGGTGAAATGAAATTACCAAACTTGTAAGAAATCTCTGGCTGACTACCATTCATTGATGTAATGGAATCAACAAACGTTGATTCAAGAAGATCTCCAGTTATTAAAACACTTAAAAAGAAAGCGGTGTCACCATCAGGAATAGTGGCAGCTGTCGGGCTTTGCCAAGTAACAAAAACCTGATCAAAGTTGCCAGTGTAAATGGTATCATATAATGTAGTATCCATCGTCATATTCCAGTTTCCTAAAACAATTACAGTAGAATCTACATCAGAGATAAAAGAGTCTGTTTGAATGAGACTCTGTAGAAATACTGTATCCAATGGAGCCAATGCAGGATGTACTATTTCAACACCAAGGAATTCTGCAACATCAGGATTTAGAAATTCCATTGCAAATTGGAAGCTGCTTACACTCGTAAAGCCAGTTACTGAAACAGGGTAGCTTATAGTTGTTCCTGCGCCTGCTGTTACTGTACTTGGGCCTCCCAATAAGAAACAGGTTTCAGGGAAGTTTACATTTACAGTGGCACTACAAGAAGCTGTATTACCTGTGCTGTCTGCAACTGTAAGTATTACAGGATTAGGGCCAAAGTCTGTTTGGTTAAAATTAAACGTATCAAGAGACATAGAAGCAATTCCCATCGCAGGGTCTCCAGAAAAACAGTTGTCAGAACTACCATTGTTTACCTGTGCAGGAGTAATACTCGCCATACCATTTGCATCCAAAGTGATATTAATATCCCGACATACTGCCGTTGGCAAGGAATTATCCTGAATAATAACAAAAGTCTCACAGGTTGATGATAATCCACCAACACCAGGTTCAGTAACCGTTAGAGTAACTGGCCATTGTGTAACACCATCAGCATTTGAACAATCGAAAATTGAGTTGTCAATGCTGTATAGCAAACTTGAAGGACCAAAACAATTGTCAAAACTATTATTATTAATCTGCAATTCAGTTATTTGAGTCTGTCCAGATGCTGGAAGTCCAAGTGTAATTGGAGCTGAGCAAGAGGCCGTAGGAGGGGTTATATCGTTTACAATAACCAATGTCTCATAAGGAACTGCCATGTTACCACATGGATCCTCTGCGTAGAAAATAATTTTATGCGTTCCTACCGGATATAAACCACTGGCAACACTACCTGAGGAAACTAAATTGATCGAACCATCATTATCAAGATCTACTTCATACGAAATCGTAAGTTGATTAAACGGTGCACAATCAGTCAGTGTCGCTGCATTAACAGATACGTTAACCTGAGCATTACAGTTTAAGCCAGTACCTACTGTGGTAGAACCAGGTAAGTTTACATCAAATTCAGGAAGATCATTATCTGATACACTTACTGTATACGATTCAGAAGCCTGATTTGAGTTTGCATCAACGGCAGTCCAGGTATAAGTAACATCATACGTGTAGAAAGAACAGTCGCTTGTATTACTGGTCTGTGTTGTCGATGTATTGAAAATTATGTTAGGAGAACTACTACAATTATCTGTAGCATATACGTTCAGTCCAGTTGTATCAGGTGTCATGGAACAATCAATAGATAAATCTGCAGCAGGTACGTTGACTAAAGCAGGGAGTTTACTGTCAGATATTGTGATCATCGCGGTACAACTATTTGACAAGCTGTTTATATCACTAACAGATATAGTGACAGGGACAGCTGAACCAGCATCCGTACAGTCAAAAGAAGACTGTGATATTGCTAATGAGGTAAAATCTACCCCACAGTTATCCGTTAAAGAAGATAACAAGTCTTCTAGAGCGAATGGGGTTTGTACTGGGCAAAACAGTCCGCTTTGGTCTACAGCGTAACCACCCGTTCCGTCTGGAACGAAGGAAACATAATCGTTAGTAAGCGCCAGCGGCGTATTAAATCTTCCAGGAACCAAAACGTTGAAGATTCCAGGACCTGTACTTCCAAGTGCCTGAAAGGCATTTACGCCACCTGTGTTTATATCAGTACCAAAGATTTCTATGAGTCCACTTTCATGTAAGACAACCTGAGTGGTAATGGTTCCTGCTGATCCAACAACAGGCACATTCACATAGTTAAGTACAAACATTTGATTTGGACTGGAACCCATAGTAAAGAAATATACATCACCACCATTGTCTGGATCCAAATTACCATTAACCAGCGCATGATAGAGTCTAAAATTATTAGTAAAAGCAACTTCTCCGTCACGACCTACAAAAAGTGAGTTCGCATCAAAACCTCCAAGTCCTGCACCTCCATAAAACGGAAAAGTGAACGGTAACGGGAAGTTTTGGAAATATCCACTTGTAAAGGAGATATCTTCTATTATACTAGAACCAAAGTTGGCTATGCTAGCCTGTCCATTAGCGTCTAAATCAATATTGATGTCCTGACAAGTAATTGTGGGTGGAGTAGCATCGTTTTGAACTATAATCGTCTGATCCTGATAAGTAAAGTTAGTTCCATCAAAATACTCCCAGCTAACATTATGTGTACCTAAGCCGAATGACCAAAGGTCAGCGGAAGTGCTAATGTTTAATCCCCAGGTATTTAATGTTCCAATGTCACCCACACTTGAAGTGTTAGTATCAGTTATAGTAAGTGTCCAAACACCATTTGGATTCTCGCCATTGAATACAGATAGAGGTGTTACTTCAGGTTGAATGGTACCTGTTAGTGTAGCACCAAACACGCCTGGACACATAAAAGGTGCACCTCCGTCATCAAACGTGGCATCAATACTTGCTTCGCCAACACAGTTGGCGTTTACCATGGTTGCATTCGTACCGGAAGGGCTTGTAATAACTACTTGTAAATCACCCACCCAACCGTGATCTAAATCCAGGTCGAAATTAACATCGTCAATTATTGCAGCAGGATCAAAAGTTGTAACATTAATGGTAGCCACAGTAGGGCTGCCTTCGACAATTGCACTTGCTGGTGCATCAGTAAAGGATTGATTAGGGGCAGATGTAGTAATAAAAGGAGTTGCAATTCCAGCAGGAGTAGGTATTCCGCTTATGATATTACCACAAGCATCTGTAGCAGTAGGAGCCTGCACGATGAGTGGAGGACCACAATCCGTCATTACTGTAGGTAGGATTCCTGGAACATTAGGAACTGGATTACTATTATCTACAAAATTAACCGTAAAGGTACAGCTCGTAGTATTAAAACCACCCATTGGATTTGGGTTATTATCAGTAACAGTAAGTGTTACCGTGGTAGAAGTTCCATCCGTAGGAGTAATACCATTGGAAACCCAAGTCGAATTTTGAGCAGGGCTTTGTGTGATGCTTACATCTGCAGGACAGTTGTCTTGATAAGACAATAAGCCACGGTAATCTTCCACCAATACGTTAGCTGCATTACAGGAGCCAAAGTTAACCGTTTGAGTTGGTGGACAGGCAGGTATTACTGGTGTCTGATTATCAAACACAGTCACTGTAAAAGGTGCACAGGAAAAAGTATTTGTTCCGTCTGAATAACTGTATTCTACAGTTGTTACTCCAACAGGAAAATCACCAAAATCTACAGTACCCGGAGTACCGACAACACCCGTTGCATTATTTAATACGATAGATGGGGTCGTTGTAACAGTAATTATAACATTAGCTTCACAATCTTCAATTGTTGGAGGCAAAAAGGATACAGTATTATCGCAATCTGAAGGATCAGAGTTAAAAGTCAAATTGCTTAAGCAGCCAGTAATATTTGGCGCTACGTCATCTACTACGGTGACCATGAAGCTTGTAGTCACAGGACCATTCCCAGCTGCATCATCAGCCGTATAAGTTATTATTGTCGTTCCTACTTCAAACATGATGGTTCCTGAAGGACCTCCTGCTGGAGGTAGCATACCACCTGTTGGTAAATTTGCAGGAGCTGGGATACCAGCTGTGTAAGCCACAGCGTAAGAAGTCACTCCGCAGTCATCAGAAGCAGCAGGGTGCGTCCAGCTAAAATCAGCAATACAGTCAAACATACTAGCTCCTGAAGAGGTGGACAAGTTTTGGTCAGCAGGTACAGCACCTATCATTGGGGCTGTGTTATCACTTAAAGTTACAGTGCATGGCATAGCAGTCGTGGAGTTGTTTGTACCATCACTCACGGTAAGCCATACATCATTTGATCCTATATCAGTACAATTAAACAAGACAAATGTTTGAACTCCTGGAGCAGCTGTTTCGGAAATAGTATACGTTAAATTACCACCGCAATTATCGGAACTTCCATTATCAATATCGGTCGCATTAACTGTGAAAGTTCCAGGGTTACCGGTGAGGGTTGCGACTATTGAAGAGCACACTGCAGTTGGAGCAATCATATCATTTACGGTTACAGTTGCCATACAAGTACTTGTTTGACCAGAAGCATTGGTTGCTGTAACGGTCACCATTGCAGAGGGAACGTCAGCACATGTAAATGCAAGTGGCGTAGCAGTTACCATTCCACCCGGACAAAAACCAGTAGTACTTCCACCATCAACATCAGCAACAACAATATTGGCGTTTCCTGTAGCATCTAGGTTGACACTTGCATTCATACAAGTGGCCATTGGAGCATCGCCTTGAACAGTTATTGTTGTATTGTCCATTGAAGTCGACCCAGTTGTCATGTCTGTAATAGTTACAGTCACGGTAATAGGACTAGCTGCAATGTCAGCACAGGTAAAAGTGTTTTGTGAAACCATTACTGTAAATGCATTACAAGAGGTACTACCCATTGAAATAGCTGCTAAATCTGCAGCAGTCAGCGCATAAGTTCCAGCTGCATTCAAAGTTACTGTAAGCGGATTTGCTACAGCAAATGGGCCACCGTCTTGAACAACTACATTAAAAATACAGTCCGTCGGTGTATCAATACCATCATCAGCAGTAACTGTAACAGTTACAGGAGTAATAGGTGGGGTATTGTCAACGTCAGAACAATCTACGGTAGCAGGAGACACTGTATAAGTGATAGTTCCTGTACCATCAGGATCATTTGCATTGACGCCTAAGTTAAATTGGTTTAAAGATAAGGTACCTCCACCTGCGGGCAATTGTACAGACGCATTGCCTGGACACATTGTAAATTGGGGAGAGGTTTGAGCTACTGTTTGCTGACTGAAAAACAGTGCAAAAAGTAATGATAGCATTATGGAGCAATATCCTCTTATAGGAGGAATTTGCTGCCTGTTGCTGTTCAGGGATGTAAATTTCAAAATCATGATTTTACTTTTGGTGGATTAATAAATTTAAAATCGATTGTTCAAAAAAGTAATACTAAATGTACATAATATTCACACCAACAGTCTGATATAGAGCTGCATATGAATATAGTGTTTTATAGCTGGACAGCCGAAAAGGGCTGATAACTATCAGTCAAAGTTTAGAGATTCAGTCAGGAACACAGTAAAACACGTGTCAGATACGCATTCAGGCGCACTTGTACGCGATGTTTTTAGTTTAGAGATTCAATAGATAAGGCGAATGAGATCAGTAAATGATCATCAGGGAATGGATTTTTTATGGTCCATTGGATTATAATTTTGTTTTGGCGACTAAATTCCAGGTTAATGGAACCTTTCAATTAGTCAGATTCGTTTTTCTCAAAGATATGTTCGACAAAAGTATGGTATGCTCATAAATAATTAAACCAAAGGTAACAAAACTTTTTTTATTTCTCCAAACATCCATTTTTTATTAAACAAAATAACCACTATAGGGTATAGCTTTTCGACCAGTGCTAAAGTAGAATAGCCTGACTAATAGCTGAATAAGTAATTGTGATTATGATATGGGATTAAAAAAATTATGAGGGACCTCTTTAGAATGATTGCTGATTGACAAAAAATCCTTTTTCCATCTGTCTTTAACGGAGCATTGAAACAGAGGTTTCATTATTAAAACCCAAAAATCGTATATTTCGGCTATGAAAAATTACCTGATTTTCCCCATGCTGCTTTCTCTTGCAGCAAGCCTCAGCGCTCAATCGCTTAATGTAGAAGTATTGGGTCAAGTCAACCGCGGCGATATCTTCTACTCCGGTTCCTGGTATTACGTAGGGGATGACGACACCGAATATGCCTTGATCGGAACCCGAACTGGCGTAGCAGCTAACGTAATTGATGACGCCAGCTTGCCAGAAGTGGGCTTTGTCTCCGGCCCGGAATCAAACTGGAGGGAAATTACAGTTATTGGTAATCATGCCTTTGTCACTACTGAAGGCACTGGTCCGGGAGAAGGCATGCAGGTGATAGACCTGAATTACCTGCCAGACAGCCTCCATCTGCTGACGACTTACAGTTATGTCTCCGATTCTATTCCTTTTATTAACAAAGGCCATATTATACAACGAAATAATTATGTGGATGAATCTTATGTTTATGTAAATGGTGGCTGTGGAACCTGTGGCGTTCAAATCATAGATGTTTCTGACCCGATGAATCCAACTTTAGTAGGAGAATATCAACCGGGCTACTATATCCACGACTGTTTTGTGAAAGACGACCGCATTTATGCCTGTGCTTTTTTTGAATCAACGATTGATGTGGTCGACATTTCTGACAAAGCAAATCCGACATTGATGACGACGATTCCGGATCCTGGATCCAATACGCATAGCGTTTGGCTGACGGAAGATGATCGCCATTTGGTGATTTGTGATGAGGCGAATGGTTTGCCAGCTCGTATTATGAATGTGGAAGATATTGAAAATCCTTTTGTTGAAAGTCCTACTTATACTGCTGACGACTCGTCATTGGTACACAATCCATACATTCGGGGTGATTACGTTTTCTTCGCTCATAACTCTGCTGGTTTGACAATAGTTGATATCCGTGATGCAAGGCTACCAGTGGAAGTTGGCAACTTTGATACCTGGGATGGTCCCAGCGGCACGGGAGGTTTGTGGTCAGCCTGTCCTTTTCCTCCTTCCGGAAAAATAATTGGAGGGGACCGTGGCCAAGGTCTTTTTGTGTGGACATTCAACAATACGCAGGCAGGTCGTTTTTATGGTGTTGTAAAAGACAGTATTACGGGTGACGTTTTGATGAATGCAGCAGTTGTCTTGCAACCCAACGGAGATCTTTTAGTACTTGATTTTGATGGTGCTTTCAAATATGGTTCTATGGCTACCAGTGGGCTTGTTTTGGAAGCAGTTGCGGCGGGTTACGATTCTAAATCCATCTCTTTTGATCTTTTAGAAGGAGATAGCCTTTGGTTCGAAATCGAGTTGGTTCCTGAAGGCTGGGTGCCTCCGGTTAGTGTTTTTGATTTGAATTCAGTTCCTGACTTAGCGGTCTTCCCAAATCCATCTTCCGGAGATTATAACATTGATCTTTCAAGTTTAGCTACAGCTAAATCGATAGAGGTATTTGATGTGGATGGTAAGTTGGTTTTGAACCAAAATATTGAGGGCCTTCAGCAGGTGAAGTTGGATTTGGGAGATAAAGCAACTGGTGTTTATTTGATTCGGGTTTTGGATGAAGAGTTGCGTGCTTTGGGTGTTGGTGAGGTTTTGAAATATTAGGTTTGAAGAATCGGAAAACCTGTCCCGAAACCTCGCATGCGGGTGAACCTTATTTAGAATAATGCGACAAAAACGACGCAACTTTACCCCAGCAAACTGTAAGTCTAAGGTGATTTTTTAAAGGAAATAATTTTGAATAATGAATCGTTGAATTTTGATTGAGTCCGCAAACGTAGGACCCGCGTTAGAAGAAGAAATCAAAATTCAAAATTCAAAATTCAACGTTTCAACGATTCAATATTTCTCAATAAGTTCGCTACCCC
>Ga0209187_1004442_pt1 | contig 10683 bp, 6 predicted proteins | sample BantaG_FD_187430 | JGI IMG/M metagenome (GOLD analysis project Ga0209187, IMG submission 187430) | Marine algal microbial communities from Bantry Bay, Ireland - BantryBay_4 metaG (SPAdes) (version 2) | ecosystem: Host-associated > Algae > Red algae > Unclassified | place: Bantry Bay, Ireland... | reverse complement strand
TTTATCCGAAAATAATTGAGGTATTTTTACTGCATCTCGAATGCCAAATGCCATATCAATTCTATAATAATAACCACTCCAATGACCAGCGAATAAGTAATTGTTTACATCGTCAACTTCTGATGCGTTGATAAATGGAACGTTATCTGCGGGCACGTCTTGGTTTTGCGGTTGAGCATATTGTACTAGGCCATTATATGAACCGTTTTTTGAAATGCCATGTCTTCCAAACTGAGAACTTACAACTAAATAATTAGGGTTTATCTGATTAATATGACAGTATGAACCATCACCTCCCCATACATCAATTCCATTGTCTAAGCCTGGTTTATTAAGCCAGATTGAACCATTATCTTGAGCTCCAGCTATGTAATAATCATTACCCGCTTCAGGGTGAATATCACAAGCATAGAACTGAGTGCTCAAATAACCCTGGCTGATGTCTCTAATGTTAGGAATATTTGCAGTTGCATTTTCAGTAATCCATACACCGCCATCATTTCCAAAAAGCATTTTGTCGGAAGAATTATCAAAGAATTCTATATAGTGATGATCAGCATGGACATATTTATTACTTCCAGATTGCCAATCCGATATATGACTCCAAGAATTACCACCGTTTGTACTTTTAAAAAGGTTTACTCCTCCAACAAATACTCTATCGCTATTATTAGGATCTATAGCTATGGACAAATCGTACCATGCTTGATCTCTAGCAAAGTTTACTAATCCACCGAATTCTTGATAAGTAGGGACTGGCTTATTTACCCATGTCTCACCTTTGTCCGTTGATTTTAAAATGTTACTACACTGATTTGTGGTACTATGCTGTGTTAGAGCCATTATTATGTTAGGATCATTTTGAGAAGTAGCAATTTCTATTCTTTCGTAGTCTGAAACACCTAATTCAAGAAACTCCCAATTTGTTCCATTATTTAATGATCGGTAAATACCATCTTGAGAACCAAATCCCATACTTGCGAATATTGTTCCATCTGCCGTAATTTCTATATCTGAAGTTCTATTTGAAAAACCTCCATTTCCATTTCCTAAAACTTGAGACCAAGAGGTTCCTCCATCTGAGGTCATTTGAACACCTGCATCTCTTGTTCCTACTAATAATCTACCATCTTGGGTAAACATCATTTTCTGTGTATAAAAAAAATTATTATTGTTTGTTGACGGTAGTCTTGTCCAACTATCTCCTCCATCAGTAGATTTATATATACCGTCACCTCTATATGCATAGCCACTTCCACCATTAGAATTACCTAATTCTGGGTCTTGAAGAAAGCCTTCTCCAGTACCTAAATACAAAGTATTTAAATTATTTGGATCTTGTGCGAAAGCTGTTACTGCTGGACTTCCCGAGTAATCAACAACCGACCATGTAGGGTTTATAAAAGCATTTGTTACTTTCCATAAACCACCAGAGACACTTCCAACAAATAGAGTGTTTGAGGATGGGTCACTTTTGTCTACTAAGATAGATCTTGTTCTACCCCCAACATTGTTTGGTCCTCTAGCAACCCATTCATCACCTTCTCTGCTTTCAGCTACTTTTCCAGATTTTATTAATTCTTGTCTAATTGCGTAAAGACTTTCAGCTGGAATTTCTCCAGTGACAGGATTACGAGTCATTTTAGCTTCTTGTGCAGCCATTTTAGCAACTCTTTCTCCTTTTGTAAATGGTTTGTGCTCTGGAGTTTCGTTACAAGAACTTAAAACAAAAAGAGTTGCTATGAAAATGTATATAAAAGATTTCTTCATATCGATATAGATTGATGAATAGTTTGTAAATAATACAGCGAAAATATACATTTTAACGAAAGACAACTATCTAATTTGAGATTATTCGATAATAATCGGGAAAACTGTCTGTTTGCTTAACTATTGATAAGATTACTTCATAGCTATTGAACATTTTTGAAATGTCAATTTGGGTAATGGACTTAAGTTAACTTTATTAAAATTGACCTTTTTCAATTTTGACTTTTTAAAAAAGAAATTATACTTATTTCATAACAAAACGATTTTATATCTTGCATTCCTCAAATAGAAAATAATGAAGAAGTATCTAATTTTTATGTTTTTTTGTTTAGGTATTGCATTTTCCGCATCAGCCCAATATTATTATGGAGTGAAAGGAGGAATTGGACTTAATATGCAAAGGTGGAATTCATTTGAAAGAGATATTCTTTTTACGCCCTTATTGGATCTTTACACCGAAACACACGATGATCCAATCAATAAACTTTATGCATCGATAGGCATACATACAAGAGGAAGTACGATTAGAGGATTTGGATTCCAATCTTTCAATTCTTATAGATTCAATAATCTATCCCTTGAATTGGGCTTTAAGCAAATGTTGAGTGTGAGCAAGAAGTATAATCCTTATTATATGCTAGCTGGTAGACTAGAATATACAGTGAGTACAAATCTTAATAGTGGAGGAGCTCAATTCAGTGTTCGTAATTTAGTGGATGATAACTTTGTCAATAAAATAAATTACGGCCTCACGATCGGAGGAGGTTTCGAGTTCAATTGGGATGATACTAAAGTGATATTTGTAGAAGCATCAATCAATCCCGATGCATCTAGACAATATGATCAACCTTCTACCGCAGTTATCACCAATCCTAATCCTACTACATTTAATCCAAGTCCAACGATTACTATTCTACCACAAGAAGTGAGAAATGTAAGTTTGGAATTGAAAATCGGGATCAAGTTTTTACGAGGATATTGGGATGAAGATGAAGATTACTAAATTTTCTCCCATTCCCCCATTCTTTCATTCTTTCATTCTAGCATTCTAGCATTCTCTCATTCTCTCATTCTCTCATTCTCTCATTCTCAATATTCATAAGCGAATAACACTCTTGACTAGAAAGATTAAATATAAGAGCTATCTTAGTTTATTTACGCATTTATAAATTATTAAAACTTTATACTTATTCTATTTCATAATTACCGCAAGAAAATGGACTTTTGCGGCATGAAAAAATACACTGCAGATAAAATCTTTACATTAACTGGTGAGCCATTGACTAACCATGTAGTAGTAGCCGATAATGATGGAGTAATCCTAAGTATAGATTCAATTTCAGATCATGATAGCAGTTCTGTTCAATCTTTTAATGGTATTATAACTCCAGGTTTTGTCAATACACATTGTCATCTTGAACTTTCTCATATGAAAGGGAAAGTGGATACAGGTACTGGTTTAATTCCATTTATAAGTAGTGTAGTAAAATATCGTGACTTTCCCGAAGACCAAATATTAGATGCAATCAAAGCCGCAGATCAAGAAATGTACGATGAAGGCATCGTCGCTGTAGGTGATATTTCTAATAAAACAGATACAGCGGCAACAAAAGCAAAATCTAAAATCAATTATTACACTTTTGTTGAGATGTTTGATTTTATGCAATCAGAAATGACAGATGATACAATAGATCAGTATAAAGAAGTGTTTGAAGGTCATTCTGATCAGAATGGGAATAAGAAAAGTTTTGTGCCTCATGCGCCTTACTCTGTAAGTGAAGGACTATTTGAATATATAAGAAACGAAAATTACCAACAAGATACGATCAGTATACATAATCAAGAAACAGAAGCAGAACAAGAATTATTCAAAACTAAAACTGGAGATTTTCTGGAGTTTTATGATGATTTTGGATTCAAATTGGATAAGTTAGAACCGACAGGAAAAGGGAGTATCTATCACGCAATGAAGAATATGAATGCCATGATGAAGATACTATTTGTTCACAATACCATGACTACTGCCGAGGATATAGTGGCTACTTTAGATTGGAATTTTAGATCTTATTGGGCGACATGCGCCAATGCAAACTTATATATAGAAAACAGACTTCCGGATTACCAAGCATTCATAGATGTAGATGCTAAAATGACGATCGGTACCGATAGTCTCACTTCCAATTGGCAACTTTCTGTACTTGAAGAGATGAAAACCATTAAAAAGTTTAAGTCATATGTACCTGTAGAAACTTTGATTACTTGGGCCTGTAAAAATGGTGCTGAAGCACTCGGATACGATGATCAATTAGGATCTATTGGAGTAGGAAAAAAACCAGGATTGGTTCATATAAATGCTATTGTTGGGGAAGATGGGAATATCGATATTTCTGATGCAAAAGCAAATAGAATATAGACGCTTTTGCGAATGATTAACAATACATATTTCCAACTATTCTTAGTTGGTAGAAGTTTTCAATACCTCCATGCCAATATCCGACTTACTTTTTGTCCTTGCCCCATTTCAATAATCTTTATATTCTTGGCTTTAGCAGATTTTAGCGCTCGTTGTAACGGAGCTAAACTAGATTTTTTAGAAACCAATGTCGTAAACCACTTGCAAAGGTGAGGGAGTTTTCTGCTTTCGTGGATGATATGCTTTATAAACTCTACTTCACCACCAGGGTAAGAAAGTTCAGTTGATTGTCCACCGAAGTTAAGAGAACCTTTTTTGTTTTGTTTGCCGAGGTTATTCCATTTTCGGTTTGTTGCAGCAGTCGCTTCTTCTTGAGATCCATGAAAAGGTGGATTGCAAATACATGCGTCAAAAGTTTCTTCTCTTCTTACCACACCGAAGAATATCTTACTCGATTCTTTCTGAAAAGCAATTTGGATGTGTTTCTTTAGGTTATTGGCTTCAACAATCATAGAAGAAGCTTTGTAGGCTCTAGAATCTACTTCACTCGCTAGAAAATCCCAGCCGTAGATAGCATTTCCTAGTAAGGGATAGACACAGTTTGCTCCAGTACCAATATCTAGAATTCTTAATTTCTCTTTTTTCTCTTTTGTTATTTTTTGATCGCTCTCTTTTGTTTTTGGATCTTCTTTATAACCAAGTAGATCTGCAATGTAGTGCAAGTGATCCGCACGACTAGGTATTGGCGGGCAGAGGTAATCCTTAGGAATATCCCATTTGTGAATTCCATAGTGTGCAGAGAGTAGTGCGGCGTTCAGTGTACGCACGGAAGACGGAACACTAAAGTCAATTGTTAGTGTCTCGTATTCATTTTCAAAGACATGTCCTTCAAGGTCTGGATATTTCGATATCAGAAACTCAAAATCATAACCATTTCTGTGTATGTTTCGTGGGTGTAGTGGTGATTTCTTCTTTTTTTGATCTTGGGACATAACTTATATCGGTATTTGTAATAACAAAGATAGGAAAACTGAGATGGGAAATAGTGAAAAAATGTTGATTCGATGATTTGTTTGATTTGTAGATTTGTTTCTCGACGTTGACTTATTACTATATTTATTATTAAAAAGTGATATTCTAAAATGATCTAAATAATTAGTGTAAAACCTAAATGAAAATTTGGTTCTACGTCCTTTCTAATGGAAAGAATGTGGTGAAGCATTTAAATTGAAATAATTATACTTATTACACTAAAAGCTTATAAGCATTTTTATTGTGAATAAACAGTATCATGGTTTTACAGCTTGGATGTAGGTTTTCTATTAAATGGGCGTATAACCAAAAAAATATTATTTCCTAGTAGTAGGGAGAAAGTTTGATTTTTGATTCAAACTAATATTCTGAACTTGTTTTTATTCATTTAATATAATTTTAAAAACAATAATCCTATCCTCTAATTCTTGTCCTCACTCGACGGTCTAATGCTTCATGATGATTATATGGAGCCCAATTGGTAAATTGATAGTTATCAAGTTTGCTCAGTGCGCGCCACAGATTCTGATTATATTTATCAACTAGAGATTGAAGCTTATGATTCTTTATAATTTCACTTTTACTTTTTTCTTCAATTTCTTTGTTAAATTTATCAGCTACTTCTTTAATTACTTTTATTTCTTTTTCAAATTGCAGCAACACCATAGGTGTGGATTCGTATATAAAAGTGCGATCGAAATTTATTAAAGGTGTAACTTCATATCTTATTTGATCCGATATGCGGAAACTATTGATATGAAAAAATGCATTCACATGAAGTTGGGATTTTATTTCCAACAGATTAATCGTTCCTTTCAAACCTGATCCATCATCCATTTTTGGAGTATGGACAAAATGTTCTCCACCAACTGTTTTTATATCTTCAAGCGTTAAGTATTTTTTATTTTGTAATAATGACTTAACCTTCGAACTCAAATGTATGTAATTGGTTAAAGTGTCTAATTTACTCTCCACTATATTCTGTTCTTGCCAGAAGTCATCTGAATAGGGAGTAACCCATACTTTCTGATAGTCTGTTAATTGAGTGTAATCTATATTAGTAACGTTGTTAAGAAAGGGTTGCTTATAATCGTAAAAATGAAAAGCAAGTTTGTTTTCAGATTCCACTCCATTTAATAAATATATGTAGTTAACATCAATATGGGATAGCAAAGTCATTTCTTCATACTGAACAAATTGATATGTGAATTCCATCTCTGTCATATTAATAGGAGCACCAGTCCTTATGCTCTTGAACTTGACAGTTTTTGGATTAATGATTTTATTTTGGATCTGGACAAAATCATTAGTCGTTTTATCTACTGTTATTTTCGATGAGAATGCATTTTCAGAATCAATGGGTTTGCTTTTTATTACAAAATATTCTTTGCCATTACTTGTGAATTCGCTGTAGGATGCTTCAAAGTTCTTTATCATTTTCTTCTTTGAAGAATGAGAAATTATAGATGGATACAAGACTTCCAAACTTTTATCAAATATCCAATCTAACTTCATTACTTCAAACAAGTCTAATGTCAATATTATATCATTCTTTATATTGATATGTGATTTGCCATGCTTGTAAGTCCAATCAAAAATTCTCCTGTTTTTATGTATATAATTATAGAGAACCTCAGTTTGATCTGCCCATTCTCCATTATTGATGGATTCTCTCTTAACAAACAGTTTAGTCTTGATTTCATCCCCATCTTCTTTTTGATATTCTTTTCTAGCTTTGGCAAGTGTTTTATAGGGAGAGACGTAGTTCCTATCCGTGATTACTACTTCATCCGTTACAATTCCATCATTCATCATACGAATAGTCATATCTCTTTGATCTAATATCAAAGTCGTATCCCGAAATCCTAGAAATGTAATTGTAATTTTTTGTCCTCTACTACCTTTTAGTGTAAAGTAGCCATCGTCATTAGAAAAAGTAAATTGACCTTTTGGAGTATATATGGATGCGTAGGGTAGTGGACTTTCATCATCGGCGGATATGACTCTTCCCATGATCTGAGATTGTGCATGAGATTGTAATGACATAAATACACTTAGCCCAATAATTACAACTGAGTAAAGAACAGAAAGCCGCGATGTAAATTTGTTAGAAAACATATTTTTAGTCTTAATAGCTAGAAAGATGGTGATTTTTAAGGGGAGTTCCAAAATAGTTTTTGCTCTTGACTCTGAGAAGACATGAAAGATAAGAATGGAGATGTTTGTTTAAGTTTTATTTTTTGCTGCGCAAAAGTTCTTGTTCAGTTGTCAATAAATTGAAAGCGATATTAGAATTTCAGCTATGAATTTATAGGCATATAAGTAAAAAAAAGCCCATTCAAATCATTGAACGGGCTTTTGTATTTTATTCAGAAGATCATATTGATTAGATGTTAAGTAACAACTTCATTGGATCTTCTAACTGTTCTTTTACTTTTACTAGAAATGTAACAGATGTACTGCCATCAATCACTCTATGATCATAAGATAGAGCAAGGAACATCATAGGTCTGATTTCTACTTGTCCATTTATTGCTACTGGTCTTTCTTTGATTGCATGCATTCCTAAAATCGCTGATTGTGGCTCATTAATTATAGGCGTACTAACTAATGATCCAAATACTCCACCATTGGTAATTGTAAATGTTCCTCCTTTCATCTCATCCAAAGTCAATTTTCCTTCTCTTGCTTTTCCAGCCAATGCTTTGATTGCTAATTCTATTTCGTGGAATTCCATTGATTCTACGTTTTTTACTGGCGGTACTACTAGTCCAGTAGGAGTACTAATTGCAATAGAGATATCTACGAAGTCATTATACACGATGTTATTTCCATTAATCATTGCATTTACATCTGGCATCTCCATCAATACATTTGAACAAGCTTTTGCGAACAATGACATGAATCCTAACTTTACACCATGCTTTTCTACGAATTTTTCTTGTACCTTTTTTCTAAGCTTCATTACCTCAGATAAATCTACTTCATTGAAGGTAGTAAGCATCGCTGTATTATTCTTAGCTGATACCAGTCTGCTTGCGATTGTTCTTCGCATACGACTCATTTTTTCTTCTCTCACATTTCTGCTGTATGCTGTAGCTGTATTTGCTTTCGTTTCAGGTGCAACTGCTGTAGTTGGAGCTGGTTTATTTTGAGCGGCTTTCTGAGCATCTTCTTTTGTGATTCGACCATCTTTTCCAGTTCCGGCTACATCACTAGGATTTACATCGTTTTCTCTTAGTATTTTACCAGCTGCAGGCGATGGATGACCAGTTGCATAATTTGCAGATTTAGCTGGTGCGGCAGGAGCAGCTTCAGGTTTAGTCTCAGCAACTGGAGCCTCATCTTTCTCAGGAGTATCCGTACTCTCAGGAGCGGCAACACTTGTATCTATTTTAGCAACCAATCCTCCGATTTCTATATCATCATCTTCTGCTGCTACGTATATAAGTTTTCCTTCTGCTTCTGCTGGGAATTCTAATGTCGCTTTATCAGATTCAAACTCGCAAATAGGTTCATCTAGTTTGACGAAGTCTCCATTTCCTTTTAGCCATTGAGATAAAGTTACTTCTGTGATTGATTCTCCAATAGTGGGAACTCTCATTTCTACGATAGCCATAATAATCTGCGTTTTGTTTGTCTAATAAAAGTTGTTATATAAATCTTAGAAAGCAAATTTGCAGTTTTATTTTCTTAAAAGCCATAAAAGGAATGATGAATATGTTTTTTCTTTAGGGTCATCGTAAATTAATTTTAAGCGTGTCTAAAAAAGTGCACAAATCTATATTTTTAGTAAAATACCGTTTGTTTTAATTTCAATTAGAGTTGTTTTAGATGCTTTAGTCTCATATTTTATAGTTTATCTTATTCATGAATTAGTACAAGACTAAAGTCTCAAAAAGAATATTGATGTCTCATATAACAAAATACTATCGTATCACCACCAACTTCTCAACTCCCAATCTACCATCACGACCCAAGATATGAACAAAATACATACCTTCAGGTAAAGCAGAAATATCAATATCCGTATCCTGACTTCTTAATATGGCATCACCTGCAGCACCATATATAATAATATGCTCAATATCATGGTCAGAACTAACTTGTATAGAGTTAGTCGCAGGATTAGGGTAGATCTTATTTGTTGGTGATGTTATATACTCAGTAGATACATACGTACTATCTGCCCCAAGGCGGTAATTGGGAAAGTAGGGCATGGCAAAAGCATTGATCGTAGGTAATTTATATCCATGTTGCTCAAAGTCACAGTCGTCTCCTTTTGCATTTGGATTATGGATTACATGCAAATGCTGTACTCCATTCCTAGCACTCATATAGATCTTACCATCAGGAGCGGATTGCATGAGCCAAAAGTTTGCAGGGAATGGATCTGTAAAACCATCATAGATACCTATGGTAACCTTACTATCAAAGAAATCTTCGGGAGTAGCTGTCATATCGAATTGCCACAAAGTATCAATTTCTGCCACATAGAGATAATCTCCAGAAGGAGAGAATTCTATATCTAGTACGATATTTTTAGGTACATCGATCCAGTTATCTATATAGTTATACTCTGAGAACTGACCAGTAACTCTGTCAAAAGATAGTATCTCTAGGCCAAAAAATGGATCAAATGACGCTAGATATTTACCGTCAGGGCTGGCCTTAGTAGTGCTTCCATTACTGATAAGCTCATCCAGATTACCAATTTTCTGATTATGGATTAATTGAGGTCCTTGTTCATCGACGAGTATATTATGGAATACATTATCATGTTGATTTTTTACCATGACCCACCAGTCTTTGCCATTGGCATGCCTTATGGCAGATAATCCTGTCAAAGAAACAGTATCTGCTACTATTGCTCTTTTGTCGCCAACATAATAGGATTCATCGTCTTTTATTATCTCAGCCACATAAAAGCTATCCGAGACATAATATGGTGATACAGGATGCATAACTAAATCTCTGTAAAATAGATAATATCTATCCTCATCATAAGGGTCGGGCAGAAACATAGCACCTGATGGATTGTTATATCCATCATCACACCACCAAGTCTGCTCTATATCAGTATCATTTCTTACCAATTTTTCATTGCCTTCGACTATTTCATTACTAGCATTATTAAGTGTACAGCCGTTGAACATGAGTTGCAGGTTACCATCACTATCAGATATAGACGCTGTACAATTACCTAGAAACCTGATATCCCTGCATACATATTCACCAATGATATCATCATCAAAATATAAATTGGTTCCTCCAAATCTAGAAGAGTCTCCAGGTATGCACGTATAACCAAAAGTCCAGACATTATCGTGCATCTGTGCACATGACAATGTCTGGAATGATAGACCAACTAATATAATAAATACTATTTTCATTTTATTTGATGAGGATTATTTTTTGAGTTGCTACAGTAATCTGCTCAAAAGAAGATTCTACAAAGTATAGACATC
>Ga0209187_1004438_pt1 | contig 10692 bp, 17 predicted proteins | sample BantaG_FD_187430 | JGI IMG/M metagenome (GOLD analysis project Ga0209187, IMG submission 187430) | Marine algal microbial communities from Bantry Bay, Ireland - BantryBay_4 metaG (SPAdes) (version 2) | ecosystem: Host-associated > Algae > Red algae > Unclassified | place: Bantry Bay, Ireland... | reverse complement strand
GGGGGGGGGGGGCGAGAGAGAGAGAGGGGAAGGCGCATCACGGCCACAACAATGCAGGAACAAGAGGCTCGCGCGGTGGGGCGAGGTGCCCAAGCGCTGCAAAATCCGGCGTGGCACGCAATTGAAGCCGCAACCAAAGAAATGGTCGACCATTAGAACAAGTACATTGCGAACTTGTTTGCATTTATCCATCTCAAGTGCACTTGCATACGTGCGACGGATAACGATAAGCGTAACAGAGCGCTCCGGACCCCGATCTCATGCCAGAGGGATAGCAGCTCTTATACGAGATATAGTAAGGGCTTTTGTTAACAGCCCTATTGCCTCTCTTGCAGGCCGGTATGCGCCCAAAACTTGTGGACGGAAAGCTTTGCGGGTGGCTCCGTAGCGGGGAATAATGTCAGGGGCGTTGTGCGCCGCCGTAAAGCGAGGCGATTTTGTGCACAAGTTGTGCGTTTGGTGATGGTGTTGCTGACCTCGAGAATATGGCGGTCGCAGAGTGCTTGCAATTATTCGAAAGCGTACGTGGACCAATGGAAAGGTTATAAATCTTCTGAGTGCCTTAGAGCATCTCCACCAATGGAGCCAACCGTCCAACCCAACGGTCACGTGTGCGCAACGTGTGGCGTTATCACTGGCTTTTCAAAGGCGGAGCCAAAATTAAGCAGATCACGTCTCAAACTTGGACTGGCCTCGACGTCTCTGGCGGTGGGCCTCTTTTGTGGCACGCCAGTATTCCCACAGACGCACTACAGAGAATCTCCATGACTGCGCGATCGTCTGGCAACTGTCTGCCAGCCACGGGTCACGCTTTCCATTGGCTTTCGTGGTCCGAACAGGGAACCAGGGGTTGGCCAAACGACTTGGGGCGTCTCCAAACAGGCCTGTTTGGAGTGGCGCTGCCGTTCAAGCTCCAAATGAAGGGCGATCACGCGAGGCCACCACGAGATGGATTAAGAGATTTGAAAATGTGAGAAGCGCTAATTATTGGCCGTCACACCACCGTCACACACTAGTTTTGGACGTCGCGTTCTCCACCAATGCGCCCATTGGCCAAACGGTGCCACGTTCGGATGTTTGGACGGTTGGAGCCATTGGTGGAGATGCTCTTACAGATTCTCCCTGTGCAGCTCTACGCACTAGAAACGCAGATCAGGATCTCTAGAAAATCTGAAGAAATTATCAATCTCATAAGAAATCACAGGTCTGGCCTAGAACCCTCTTCATGCCCTCCTCAGGCTCAGGCAAGCGACCGAATTATCTCAGAAGATCTCATGGTGGGCTGCAATGGCTCTGCCTGACTCCTGTAACACACGGTGACAGGCTTGCAAAATTACTGGCGGCAGCTCTCAGCCAAGAACTCGATGAGGGCTTGTCAAACAGCCAACCCGACTTCAATTCTACGCCCCACCGTAGGCTCTGCCTCTCTTCTCTCTGTATCCACCTTATTATGGAGGTTAGCAGTAGTTTGGATGTCTGTCACCATTGATGGCCTGTTATATGGCTTTTGCATAGTGAATATATCTGGTTCATGCCAGGATGGGCTTCCGCGGTTGCGTGGTGCTCGATGGTCAACACGCGGTCGCGTAAGGACTTAGAGATAACCAGGTGGTTTCAGTAAGGCGTTCGGTGATACAGAGCGGCATGCTAATTGCGGAAGAAGGCCTTCGCCGTTCCGCGCTCGACTCGTTGGGTCATTTCGACGCAGTAGTCGTCCATTTGCTGGGCTTCGACAACGTCGTCGAATTCCACCTGTTCGGGTGTGTAGGTACCCGTGTACCTCCCCGTCACTAAGCCGTTAGCCGCCTCAGCCATTGCAAGACAAGGTGTATCATGGTGGGTATTTTCTGTCGGTGCCACCGTGGAGGTGCGGACAGAAAGTTGGGCAAGCGGTGCGATGCACCTGGTTCATATACATGTCGAATGTTTATTCGGAGAGTCCAAGTCGCCACCGCATCAAGCGCCCGCTTAAGTCGGTTGTGCTGTGGATCCAGCTGAGAGCTTGGTGATCCGTTTGGATGGGGAATCGTTGTCCGTCGAGGAAGTGCCTCAGTAACAGGACCCCCAAGACCACGCCGAGGCATTCGCGCTCAGTGGTGGAGTAGTTCTGCTCTGCAGCATGGAGTCCTCCGCTCAAACGACAGGGTAAAGCAGTTTTCCTGGTTCCTCCTGGCGAAGGGTACATCCGACTTGGTCGACACATGCGTCCACGTCGACGACGAGCTTCCGGAGGCCTTTGAGCAGCACCAGTGCGGGTGGGCAAAACAGAGCGTTTCGCAGGTCCTCAAATGCAGGGACGGCTGCGTCGGTTGGTGTCGGTAGATCTCGTGAAGTTTCGGCCCTTGTCAGGTCGGTCAGGGGCGTCACCCGTTTGGCCAAGTCCTTGACAAAGCGTCGATAGATATCGCACATACTTAGGAAGCTTTTCAGCTGGGTTTTAGTCGCGGGGAGCTTTGCATGCTTCAGAGCTTTATCGTTCTCGATATGGACGTGCAGGTGCCCCGGGTGAACGATGTGTTCAAGGTCCTCGACCTCGTCGGAGAACAACGTGTACTTTTCCAATTTCAGGGTCACCCCGGCCTCGCGGAGTCAGTGCAGGACCGTGTCAATGTCCTTCACGAGTTGTTTCGCTTTGGTGGAGAAGATAATGACATCATTCAAGTAGACGAGGCATAGCTGCCACTTTAAGCCTGATAGACTGATATCCAGGGATCGCTGGAAGGTCGCAGGTGCATTTGTGAAGCCGAATGGCGTTGATAACCAGTGATAGATAACACAGTGCGTATTGAACGCCATTGTCTCTTGATCTTCTTTGCGCAGGGGCACCTGCCAATATCCCGCGGTGGAGTCAAGAGACGTGAACATCTGAGCGTCGCCCAAGGATTCAAGACAGTCTCCCATTCGAGGCAAAGGATAAGCGACCTTCGTGGAAATGTCGTTCAGCCGACGACAGTCGACACAGAATCGGGCCTTGCCAATCTTCTTCGGCACGACGACCACGGGGCTGGCCCAAGTGCTGTGGCTAAGTGCAATGACATTGAGCTTCAGCATGTTGTTGATCTTGTCCGAGACGATTTGCCGTTCGAACAGCCCGGTTCAGTAGCGTTGTTCCCGTATGGGTAGAGCGTCTGGGGGAGATACAATCGCGTGCTCCGTTGCACGGATGACGCCCAGGGCTCCGTCCCACATAGACGAATGTTTCTTGAGCATGTCGCGAATCTTCTTGTGCAGGTACTCGGGGGCCTTGCTGAGGTCTAGGTCCTCGAGTGGTTCACGAGTAATGTCGGCTATTGATGTATCGGCGTCATCCTTGGAACGGTTGTCATCCAGGACTGCGGATATCATAGACCCTCGGTAGGGTTCCGCGAGACCCCGGGTTGAGGTCTTACGAACAATGACTTGGTCCTTGCCGAAGTTGCCTAACTTAACCAAGAAGGACTCGTCAGGTTTTACTATGACAATGCCGCGGGTAGATGCCATCGACTTTTGTCGGCACAACCGAACGTTCGGTGTGATCGTCACCATGCCGGGGGTGTCACATGTTGCCATGATCCACTCCTCCTGGTGTCCCTTGACACGTATCTGTTTGTAGGCTGGCACCCGTGCGGGTTTATCCTGCCAGTGGCGGTCCCAGGCATTGTCGTGTAGGCCGGCCAAAATCGGAGTAGGCCGAGGCAGCTTCGCCGTGCAACACACGCGCTTCTGCCAGAAGATCTTGCGCAAGCGCGGCACGATCGCCTGTGTTCTGTTCAATGGACTCGGTGCCAAGGATGCACGGGACTGACAAATTGTCGGAAACAAGGAAGCGGTCAAAGAGAGGCACTCCTCCGGTGTCGACACACAAGTGTATGGCATACTTGGTGACGAGACGGTTGTTTTTGGCGTCTCGGATACGCGGGAGCGTGGTCAGCTTCTCGGCAGAGGCTATCTAATTTTGAGGGAGAACACTAGTGCGCACTATGTTCACCCCAGCGCCCGTGTCTAAGACAGAGCGGCAGCTCCTCATTACACGCAGGCACGGGCCTAGCGCAGCGGCAATCTCGTAGTGCCGTGGGGCACGGCGCAACAAACTTTTCACAGTACGCTTTCGCGTCTCGCCGGGTAAACCTAAGTCGGGCACCCAGCCTAAAGGTGGATCTCACGGATTAAAACCTCTGGCGGCGACGCATGTTCAGGCCCACCAAAGACGGACACCATCGCACCCAATGCCGAATTTTCCGCTACAGAAAGAACCACCAACTCGCAAGCTTTCAATCTATCCGCGCCGTTCCGAAGTGTGGACTGTATTTTGGAGCTTTGTCGTGCGTGCAGAAAAAGTAGGGTGCCGATTTTGCGGTAATTTTTGCGCCCTCGTTGACGCTGTGCTTCAATGATGGGTATGTGAGGCGTCCTCGACCAGGGAAAGTTGTAAGCATGTACATGACGAGCCTTACAGCCTGTCAGAAGTCGAAACTGAGCATTGCGGAAGCGCTGGCGGTCGGGACCAAACGTGAAGCGCCGGCCCTTGGACTCGGACGTATCGTTTCATGTCACTCGCTTGTCGCACAGATTACAGAGCGGGGGCTACTATCTGATTGCATGTTCTGTTTTTTGTCTCATGCAAGCCAGCCGGCTTGATCCGCCCAATCAATTTGAGTGGACTGTATTTCTCAGCTGGATCATTGTTGCAACGGCTATTGCTGAGCTGGAAACCGGACGCAGCGCTTCACCAGTGTCGCGCGACCCACGCGCATTCAGGCGCTTCTCGCACTCACAGCCCCTTTTTTTCGGAGTACCGCTGGTACTCCCACATCTGTCATCTGAGAGACTTTGGCTGCTGGAGGACAATTTCCGACGTTCCCACATCGTTTTTGGGACAGGTTTTAGTGCATGAGATATACCTTTAGGCGTTTTGCGAGGCGTTGATGTCCTCGGTCGGGTCCTCAGTCGCGTCATCCTTGGTGTCGCCGTTCGTGATCGCGTGAACGCCGACGGGCGGTCGGCGACGTTCGCGAGGGCGATACGGTTCTACAAATTCTGCAGCGAAGTGCCCTGGCTTGTTACAGCTGTAACAGATGTCGGCCCGGTTGGCTCGCGGGGCAGCGGCCCGAGGGAGCAGCGACGTACGAACCGGTGAGAACGGTCGTTCCATTATCGTCGGCTGGTCCTGTGTCGCGTAAGCGACCTTCATCGCCGTTGGGCGGATCATTTTGAGCTGCAAGCGTAGCTCGTTGGTGCCGTCCCAGTACAGCTGGGCGGTGGCAATCGTCTCTGATAGAGTTCTTTCCGGGAAATGTTCATTCAAGACCCGGACGTGCGCTTGCACCAGGTCGAACAGGCCCGTGATTAAAGACGTCTTTAACATCCTGGAAGTTGAACAAACCGTTCCGCAGATCGCACTACGTTCCCACACGGTGACCTAAGGCCGTGGGCGCCTCGTTGTATTGTTGCTTCATCGTGATAATGTTTTGGTAGGCGTTCGCCATTGTTGCGTGTGTCGCGTACTTCGAAAGGAGCCAGTTGACGGGATCCCCGTATGTACGGATGGCGTAGAGCTTAAGTGCGAGAGTGCTATTTAGCGCACCATAGAGTGCCATCTTGGCATTGTCGGCTAGTCGGAAGACCATGAGAGGAAGAGTCTAACCGTAGGTCAGCCCGGCCGCGTCGCAAGCGCGACGGAAGGTCGTCAAGAACGTGAAGATGCCCAGGGGTAGTGCTTCCGTAAACGGCTGTTGCCCGTGAAAAGCTCCGTCCAAACGCTTGTTGAGAAGGTCAGACCTTTGTGCCTCTTTGGGCGTGTACGTCAGTTGAAGTTGAAGCAGGAGACAAGTCCTATATTCGAGGAGGGTCTTGAAGCGGCTGTTAGCCGGGTGGATCACCTTGATCCTGTCGGCTTTCTCGAGACTCTCCTTTCGTCTGGTAGGAATCGCTGAACGCTTGTGCGCTGTCGCGTCCGACTCGCTTGAGCTGTCGCTCGGTGAGGACCCACTTGGAGGCGTCGGTGGGCCTGGTGGTCCATTGCCATCATGCGAGAATGAATTGTTGGTTGCGTTGACGTTGTCGTCATCAGATGATGTCGGGTTCGACCGAGAGGAAGAATCATCGGAAGATGAGGAGATCACGGCGTTCGCTTGGTCGTCCTTGCGGACAGACTTGCCTCTCGTCACCTTTCCCTTCTTCTTGACAGTCTTGGTCTTGTCATCCGACTGACGGCTAGCCTTAGCCACCCGGCGCTCATCCTCGTGGGAATTAACCTTGCGCAGGGCCTCGACGTCGCCAACCAACTTGTCATTGGCTCGCGCCAGAGACTCGTTAGTCTATTCTTGGACCTTCAGGCGTCGACGAAGTGCTTCAACGGCCGCCTTCAGGTTCTCCGCTACCTGTAACTGCTCGGAGGCAGCTTGATTCGCATGGATGGGAGGTGTGCGAGCACCGTCCGCTGGGGCGTCGCAGGCGGCAGAGTTTCTATGCCCCCCGCCCGGCGGCCGGTAGCCAGCTGGCCACTTGCCATCTCTACCGCGCCGATTGTCGCCGGGTTCACCAGTAGACATACTGGGACCAGAACGAAGAGTTCTGACGTGGCAGACGAGCTGCGCGCCATTCGGAGATCACAATTGTGGTCCCTCCGGCATCACGCCCACAAGTTGATTGCCAACGCCCCGCGCGCCAAGCGACCGTTTCGCCACCGTCACAATGCCACGGGGAAGCCAAAAAGTTTGCGAGAACACCACGCCGCGAGGCACGATGAAGGCGAGGGTATCCTCTGCTGCTCCACGAAATGTGGTATTAATAACGTTGGATCCATTACCGGTGTATTGAGACCGATCGTAGCCAAGCAATAAAGCGAGGTCTATCGCCGTCGCGGCGAGGAAGAAGGACCTTTTGTTGAAGGGCATCCGATGGGGAGCCGGGTGGTGTCCACGACGGCGACTCTGGGCCCATGGCGATTTAGTACTAACGAGGGCACTGGTCGATCGACCGTCCGATCACAAGCGATCGTAGTGAGTGCCGGCATGCAGATAGGACAGGCAAGCAAACAATGAAAACTAAACAATGCGGAAGTAGCCCCCCAAAGGGCATGCCACAGGCCAATGCACACAGCACGTGGATTTGGCCAGTTAAAGGGGGCTACCAGTGGCAATTGCCAATTGCGGGCGAAGATATGCTACACTTCAGCTTGGGGCGGCCTTGACATCTCCGTCAGCGCGTCGGTCTGCGGCCGTGGCGGCGGCGTCTGGGGCCGCCCGATGAGCGGCCCCGCCGGCAGCGGCCGAGGAGGCGGCAGGCGACCTTGTCTCATTTGCTGCCGCCCGCGCCGCCGCGCCTCCCACTAATTTCTCTCCTCCAGGGAGTCCGGACTGCCCACCCGCAGCAGCCATTGCGCCGTCCGGCCCCCGTTGTGCGCTCTGCGGGCAAGCTCCTGCAGCTCCTCCAATTTCCCTGCGGCCACCGGGGGAGTTGGCGGCCGCACTGCTCCGACAGACTTGGGGGACTGGATGGCGCGACACGTGCCCACGTCGACGCAGATGGTCTTTGAGGCGGCGGGCTCGGGGGACTCTGCGGCCGCACGGGCGACGGACGCCGGGTTGCGTAGGGTGGACCTTGACGGAGTGGCATTGGCGGTCGCGCCGGGGGCGGCCGCAAGGCGGACCAAGATGCTCCTTGACGAGGGGAGCTCCCCGGACCGGACGGTTGCGGCCAAAATTGGGGAGGGGGTGCGCTTGCTCGAGGTGGGCTCCGCGGTGGCTGCCAGACTTGCGACGGATGGCGTACCGGTGTGGTGCTCGGCAACCACGCGGGCGTCGGCCGCCAACTAGCGGGACGCAGGCCTTGACGAAGCGGTCTCGGCGGCCACTGCGGCGGCGGCCGCCAGTCTGAAGAGCGCGGGCCTTGACAGGGTGGGCTTGGAGGCCGGCACGGTCCCGGCCACCTGTCCGGGGGACCCTGACCTCAAAGGGACGGGCTGGGTGGCCTCCTCAGCGGCGGCCGGCACGAGGGGGGACGCGGGTCTTGACGATTTGGGCTCGGCGGTCGTGACGGCAGTGGACCGAGGCGGGGCGGGTGCACGGCTTGAGGTGGTGCCGCCTCAGCCCCAGCTGCCCGTTTTGGAGGCTCTCAAGTGGGCTGAGTGCGCGCCGCCCACGGATACGGACGGGGTGGCCCGCACAGAGGATGATCGTCGCAGACGCCCAGCGTGCGTCGGCACACACGGTAGAGCTGCCTCAGACCACGCCGGCGCTGCGTTTTTGAGATCGTTCGTGGCGCGGGAGGAACCATGCTGCCGCAACGGCCGGTCCTCGCACTGTCCAACACCTCTTAGGCAGCGAGCGAAAGGCGGCCGCTTGTGCACAAATCGGCCACCAGAAACGTGAGGCAGCCCGCCTCTTGCCGCACTCTCCTCCAAGACCGGTCGTGTACCAGCGGCGGGCACGGGGAAAAGATAGCCGCCAAGACCAGCACGCACGCGCATACGGTGCCACCAGGGCCGCCAACGACAACGGCGGCCGCGAAAACGCGCACGACCACGCACGTCCGCCCTCCCGTGAGGCAACGCGGCCGCCATCGAAGCCGGAGGCCGCTACAAAGCACGCGCGCTCGACGTCTCCTTGCCCGCGCTGCAACAGCGGCCGCTGGCGACGATGGCGGCCGCAGGCACGTACGCGGATGCGCGTGGCTCCTGTCTCGGCTTCGAACAGGTCACGGCACCGGGGCCGATGCCTCCAACGCTGCAAGCCCGCCAAATGGTCCGAAAGTGGGGTCTACCTTGAACACGACCGCGCCAGACGATCCCGCGGCGCCACCTCCTAGCCACTGCGCAGGTGGTCACAGAGGGGCAGGCAAGCCCCCAGCGAGACCGTTCTCGACGGTCTCGCAGGTGGCACGACTCCGCCGTACGCCCCCGAAGCAGGCGGCTGCCCTCGATTCCCCCCTCGCTCGGGGGGGATCGGGCCGCCGTCTTTGTTGCCCTCACGCTCAGGGCCCAGCAGGCTACGCTCAGCGCGACGCTGCGTTCCACGCGTGGCCTGCCGGGCCAGCGGGCCTCGCTCAACCGCCACAGTGCTCCCTACGCCACGTGTAGCGCCCAGTCGGTCATTCACGGAGGATGGCCGATTGAGGGTATGGCCGGGGGGGAGCACAGGAAGCGCGCGTCTGACCAATGAGCATGTGGATCTCTGACACAAACATCGGAGGGGGCCGCAAGATTCTGCCGCTCCGCAAGGGACGCGATCGTACGTAGCCCCTGCCGCGTCTGGGACACGCAAGCCGGGCCACCCGACCGCTGCAGGCGGCCGCTTGCGAGCCCGCCCTGCGTCAGGGTGACTGGAAGACACCATGCGGTCGCCTCACAGGCGCTGCAGAACAAGATTGCTGCACTCTCGATCTGATTCAGTGGAGTCAGTGGAGTCAGTGGAGTCAGTTTGAGGGTCAGTGGAGTCAGTTGGAGAGTCAGTGGAGTCAGTTGGAGAGTCAGTGGAGTCAGTTGCAGAGTCAGTGGAGTCAGTGGAGTCAGTTGGGGAGTCAGAGGATTCAGTGGGAGAGTAGAGTCATTTACTGGGGAGGGCGGTGTGTGTACGTTCTGTGTTTGTGTGCAGCGCGTCTGACACGAGCATCTCTCCCCTCCGCGCGACGTTCCAGAATGCTGCAGTCTTGATCGAGGAGAAAGCGCCACCAGATTGCACGCACACTGTATTGCAGTCTTCCCAATTCTGGCCGACCCGGACAAGAACAACCTACAGTCCGCACAACTTCTGATTGGTCGAGAGGTCGTATCCGGCCGGATGGATGGCTGTCGTGCATCTGTTCTGCACAGTTGTTCTTGTCGGGATCGGCCAAAATTGGGGAGACTGCAATATGTGGAGACTGGCAGCCCGAGTGGGCGACACGTATGCTGCCCCGGCGGTGCTTGTGAGAGGGCTTCGTACTGTCAGATCAGACCCAGAAGACCGCCCTTAACTAAAGGTCTATTCCATGCATTTAGGCGCATGAGAAAGGGGTTTTCTCTGCTGTTCTAGACTTTTTTTTACCATGAGAAGTAAAAAGAACTGGTCTCCGTGGCATGGGTACTCAAGAAAAAAAGACTTGGCGCTCAAAGGATCTTGTAGCGCTGAGATACACCTCGGTGTTTCTCTGTCCCTCCAGAATCGCGCCATTTTCTTCGTCTCTGCCGATCCCGAACTGGCTCGGACCAATTTCTGATGCAAGACACGTATTGATCCGATCTGGCATCCCATGGAAATGCACTTTCTCTCGGCTGGCTACGAGCATCACCTGCCCCCCACCACCACCGCCCATGTTGACCAACGGCCACACATGTCATCCAGACTTCCCCGCAGCACCGATGAAACGCATTTTGTTGCCTAGCCACGTCGATGTACCGCCTGCAGCGTCATCAGCGGGCCATTTATTCCACAAAAAGGCGTTCAAGACAACGGTGGGATGCAAGGAAAAACGTCTGTCCCTCAAGCCTATTGTCGTAGCCGCCTGAAAGTGCGTCATAAAAAAGCTGATGAAGAAGGCTCCAGGATGCGTCCATGCGGAGCGTCAACGCTCGTTCCATTGCCGAGTTCTGTGCGCGCCAATATGAGTCGCGCTCATGCGCCTTAATGCGTGGAATCGACCTTTAGGCGTGGTGCGTTGGCCGCCGCCGCAGCCCGCACCCCGTCGACGCGCAGCTGGGTTTCGCGTCTGTGGCGGCGGCGGTCGCCACCGCCG
>Ga0209187_1004433_pt1 | contig 10699 bp, 7 predicted proteins | sample BantaG_FD_187430 | JGI IMG/M metagenome (GOLD analysis project Ga0209187, IMG submission 187430) | Marine algal microbial communities from Bantry Bay, Ireland - BantryBay_4 metaG (SPAdes) (version 2) | ecosystem: Host-associated > Algae > Red algae > Unclassified | place: Bantry Bay, Ireland... | reverse complement strand
GCTGGAAGCAGCCCCAGATCTCCATTGAGATGGAGCGCATCGGCTCTGTCTACATTCCCGAGATTATTGTCGGGGAGGAACGTATTCTACACCCAGCTATTCACAAGACGGAGGTCTCTCGTCTCCTGGCTGTGGCTGGCTCCAGTCCCTGCTATCTAGGCTCCCATGCCCGGTTTCTCGCTCCCGCAGTCTCTGTAAGCTAACGCCGTCAGCGATTTCCCTTTTCCTACCCTTCAAAGCATGGGTTGGTAGCATTGCGCACTGAGCCATGGTTTTGATTACTAACGACGACGGCTTTGACGCCGAGGGTCTTCAAGCTCTCTCCCGAGCTTCCAAGTCCGCCTTTCCAAACCAGCCTCACCGCATTGTGGCACCGGCCACCCAACAGTCCATGGTTGGTCACCGAGTAACAACGGATCGCCCCATCGAGGTTTTCGAAGACGACAACGGTATCGTCCGAGTTTCGGGAACGCCTGCCGATTGCGTCCGCATCGCAATCTACGGACTGGGGCTTCGACCGACGCTTGTCCTCGCTGGAGTCAACCACGGCGGAAACATGGGACAGGACATTCCCATATCCGGAACTGTCGCGGCTGTGCGGGAGGCCTGCTACCATGGAATTCTTGGAGTGGCCTTCTCACAGTATCTTCGTCACGGAGTCTCGCCCGATTGGGCCGCCGCAGAGGTCGCCATCATACAGGTGTTGAAGTCCCTGCCGCCTGAGTCTCAGTCTGAGCAGGGTTATTCGCCCCCTGCTTGGAACGTCAACCTTCCCAGCTTGGATTCGGGATCTGTTGCACCACGCATCATTGAAACCAGCCCCTGCCTTGCGCCCCTCCCGGTCTCTTTTGACGAGACGAACTCTGGGGGAGCCAATGCCCTACGTAGTTTTATTTACTCAGGAAGCTATCCTGACCGGCCCAAGAACACAGGAACCGACGTCGCAACTTGCTTCGGCGGAGATATCTCAGTCTCCCGGCTCAAGCTTCCGTTTTGAGCCTCTAAGCTAAGGAGAAAGCTTTGCCAACCGATCTTGGCTCCACTCGAGCCCTTGGCGGATTTCTTCCGGACTTCGAACTGGGACCTCGGCCTCGTCATCTGTTGCCGCGAGGCTTTTCCACTGGCTCACCGCTTGAGTAAAATGAGCACGGGCCGAGCTCTTGTCCCCTGCCTTCTCGTTGTTGTGACCGAGAATTCCCAGCACACGGGCTCTGGCGTGGGAGATGCCTCGTTGCACTTCTAAAGGATGCTTTGTGAGATTTTCCGCGAGACGATTCAAAATTCCGAGAGATTCATCTCCCGCACCAATCGCGGCGAGAGTCTCATCCGAGTCACTGAGCAGATCTGCCAGAGCAGTCTTTTGGCGCGCACATTCTAACAGAAAGGCCGGCGGAGGCGACGCCGTGTCCGGCACTTCCGAGATCAAGCCTTCCAGCAGCCCGATTCCGATTTCCTGCTTCTTCCTCGCTTCGCCGGCTTGCCCAGCATCCCGATCATAAGCGGCTAGTTGCCCATAATTCCTCGCGAGACAGTAGCGGGCCTGCCCGTCTCCCGGGTGGCGAGAAAGGATGTCCTTTAGCAACGCCACCGCCTGACTATGAGCGACCAACCCTTCAGCTGGTCCAACCGCTTCCGTGACAATTTCCCCGAGTTCGGTGTAGGCCAACGCGAGAACCCGCTCATCCTCGGTCGTAGCGACATCGACTTCTAGCAACGGTAGAATCGATTCGACCACCGACAGTTGCAACTGCAACGCCGCGTCTCTAGAACCTTGAAGCCTTCGAATCAGCCCCAATTCGTGCTGACTTTGAACCAAGGTAGAGCGATCCGACGCTCCAAAGGAATCGCCATCCAAGGAATCAGACAAAATTCGACCCACCTGCGCTTGGGCATTGGCAGCGTCTTGGTAGCGGCCCAGTTCCCGGTACATTCGGCCAAGGCGAAGATTCACACTGGCATATTGACTCAGAATATCGGGATCACGGACCCCCTCGATCAGAAGCTCAGCGAACGCCTCATTACTCTTCCGCAGGGCGGCCAACGATCCATCGTCATCACCTCGCTCACTAAGAATCCTATACTCGCGGTAGCCCGAGCGGGCAACACGGGACAGACAGGCCGCTCGGGCATCCGGCTCCAATTCCAGTTCGGAATCATCAAGGGTCCGCCACTGCTCCTGAGCCGCGCGGAATGCTTCCAGCGCACCGTCTCCGTTCTCCGTTCGAGTTCGTAGCAGTGCCAAATTAAAGTGATCGTAGATCGATGCCTCTGACGGCTTCGGCGAAGCGACATATTTCTCGCGACGATCCTCATAAAAAGCGAGGGACTCAGCCAATTGTTGATCACTCAAGATCGAAGCATCACCCGACTCGGGATCGAGAATGGCACCGAGCAACTCATCGGTCTGATTACGGGCAATCCGATAACTAGCCAAGGCTTCTGAACGGTCGGCAACGGCATTAGCTACCTTACTCTTCAACGCGACAATCTCTGTATCTCGCGTGCCAATGTCAGACTCGAGGTTCGCGACATCCTCAGCACGCTTCTGCTCACTTTTGCCAAGAGCATCACGCTTCACCAACCCGTAGACACAAGCTCCTAGAAGACCAACTCCAGCGGCAGCGGCCAGTCCCCTACTCGACTTGAGCTTCTTACGCTCCCGGCGGCGTTGCTTGTCCAGTACCATCGCCATCCGCGCAGACTCAATCGCCGCGTCAATGGCAACGAACTGCTCATCCACCTCACGAAGATCAATCCAACGTTCGGAAGGATCAATTCTCAGACAACGCTCGATTACTTCTCGCCGAGCGAGATCTCCGTCTGATGCTGGGGCCGTCGGCCATTCGATCTCGCCCTGACTCTGAAGCACTTCAAAAAAATCGTCAGTGTCCACCGACAGTGGAATCCCGACTCCTCCGGGATCGTGCGCTGCTCTAGCCTGATCCACATAGCCGTCACATCGAGGCAATCGTCCGGTGACCAACTGGTAAGCAACAACCCCAAAGGCGTAGACATCCCAACGGAGTCCGGCACCATCGAACACCTGATCAGGTTCGCCTAATTGCTCCGGCGCCATGTATGGAAGCAAGGGCTCAAGGTCCAGTCGATGAACGCCGCCCAGCCAACCGAGAGCGATATCGGCAATTCGTGGGCACTTCACCCCATCGACCTGCTCATAAAAGACGTTGGTCGGCTTCAGCGAACAATGGACAACGCCCTGCTTATGCAAAAAAGCGACGCCACGCGCAAGGGCACCCAAGAATCCCCAAGCCTCATCATCCGAAAGAGAGCCGCAGAGTGAAAGTGCATCGTGAACTTGAACCGAACCATCTTCCAACTCATCTGCCATCAGAGGCATCGAGACAAATAAGGGCGCACCTACGATATCGTACTCGTAGATGGTCAGAATCTCTTCAGGCCGGGCAACCTCGCCGATTCTCTGAAAACTAAAATTGATGACGTCCCGGTTGACCGCCATCGAGTTGAGGACCTTGACAGCACAGCGGATGCCGTCGTCACGCTGCGCGCGGTAAACGGTGCCCGTAGCGCCTTGGCCAATGACCGATTGAAGAGTGTAGCCTTCGATTCCAGGAAATTCCATCACTTGATGAGGTTCATAGGACGCGGGCTTCGTAAGCCTGCAAAGAAGCCTACTCCCACAGAGTGAGAGTAGGCTAGACCTCCGATATTCTCAAGGATTCAGAGCGATCTTTGACACTGCCTCTCTGAACTAGCCCTTGCGGCGAAGGAAGGTGGGCACATCGATGTCTTCCCCATCGATGATTGTAGGCTCTCCTTTGGAGAATCTCCCGGACTTACCTTTTTCAAGATCCAAGGATGTCTGATCTGCTGATGCCTTGCTCGAAGTGACCTCGTTAGGAAGAGGGGCGACATGAGCAACTGGCTCTCGTTTTGGTAGAGGCGCCGGAGCGGACTTCGGTTCTGAGACCTCGTCAGAGACCGTGCCGCCATCTGCTTGGCCCGTGGGCTTCACTGGCTCAGCAACCGCTTCGATCCCTTTCGAAATCTTCGAACGATCAATGAAGCTGGCGATGACAGAGATCTTTTCTTCCGCTTCTGGTTCAGCAACGTCATCGGAAGCATCGTCATCTTCTCCGACCTCAAGCGACTGAGGAACAGATTTTGAAGGCTCATCGACGACGATATCATCACCGTCCCCCAAATTGGGAGGAGTCATGCTGAAGACTTTAGGCAACAGATTGATTCCGAGAACACTAGGCTTAGGTACTTCGACGGGTTCTGCCACCTCGGCTTCAACTTCCTTCGGCTCCTCGACCTCGACCCCTACCTCGACCTTGACCTCGACCTTCTGCGAAACCGGAGCTTCGGTGTCGTCAGCTTGGTCAACTGCGGCGACCACTTCGACCTTCGTCGTCGGGGTCTCGGCGGCAGACTCATGCTTTAAAGAAGGTGCGACTACATCTACGGAAACTGGCTTTTCCGAGATCGGCCGGGTGTCTTCTTCAATCTTCGGAGTCTCTACTTCCGGAGATTTAACAATGGGCTCAGGCTTGGCCTCAACCGGCTCTTCAGGAGTCAATGACTCGACTTCCTGCTTCACTTCAGTCTTGGCGACTTCGACTTCGACCTCTTCCTCGACCTCGACCTTGGTCTCAGCTTTGGGTTCGATATCGGGCTCGGCGGCCTTCTCATTGAGCACCCGGGGTGCAGTTGTCTTCTTTTCTTCGATTTCGGCGAGGGTTACCTCTTCTGTTGCCGGCGCCTGAGTGAAGGTCTCAGGCTGCTGGGACTTTTTTGGCGCTTCAGCGGGCTCGGATTTGACTTCTGCGCGGATCGTTTCCGACGGAGGACTTGCAGCTACGGATCCGGCAGTCAGCGCGCTTGATGCAAGAGCTGTCGTAGCGGCGACTCCTGAAGTCGTTTTGGGGGCTTCGTCGCCCTGCTCCGCCTCCATAGCCTTCGTTGGAGAATCCGTTCCAGTAGGATCGGATCCCTTAGGACCAGCGACCGAGGTAATGACCGTGACCGTAAGGCTTTCACCCAACTTTTCGTCGGTAGCGACACCGAAGAGAATGTGAGCATCGTCGGAGACGTGCTTGCCGAGTGCCTTCATCAGTAACTCGACCTCGTAGAGAGTCATCGAGTCCCCACCGGCGATGTGTACAAGCACGCTGGCTGCGTGGTCGAGCATTTTGCCGCGGTCGAGAAGTGGGCTCTTCATCGCTTCCTTGAGAGCCTCCTGCGCACGGTTGCGGCCCTTGGCGGAACCATAACCGAAGAGACAACGCGACTCGGTATTCTTCAAGGCGGTCATCAGATCGTCCATTCCGATCCGAATAATACCAGGCTGCGTGACCAGCATCGTGACCGCACGGACACTCTGACTGATGACGCGATCCGCTGTAGCGAATGCCTCTTGGATACCATTCTTGGACAAGGCAAGCTGGCCCATACGATCATTCTCGAAGGTGATCAGCGCGCTGCTGGCGTCCTCGAGTTCGGCGAGAGCTGCGTTGGCCTGATCGACCCGGCGCTTGCCCTCGAACGTGAATGGCATCGTGGCGAAGGAGACCACGAAGGCTCCCATGTCCTGCGCGATCCGGGCGATGTAGGGAGCCGCGCCGGAGCCGGTTCCACCACCGAGTCCGGTGCAGATAAAGACCATCGTCCGTCCCTTTAGAGCCTCGCGAATTACCGCTTCCTCATGCCTTGCCGACTCGCGGCCAAGGTCAGGATCTCCCCCAGCTCCAAGCCCTCTAGTGATTTCGGCACCGAGCTGGAGTTTCTTGCTGGAGACGGCGTTGGTGAGCGCACGGATATCCGTGTTCATGCTCAGGAGTTCGGCATCAACCGTGTTCTCAAGCGCGATGCGGTCAAGGACGTTGGCTCCGGCGCCTCCGACGCCGACGACGCATATGGATGAGCGCCCAACTTTAGGTACTTGCTCCTGGTTCTCTGGATTGTATTCGATCATAGCAGTGTCAGTGTTGTGTGTGAGTGTTTGGGGTGGTGGTCTGGGGCATCAGCCCAGAAAAAATCGAACCCCTCCGAAAATACCGCTTAGGCGACTGCGGACGCGGGCGAGAGCCGAGACTGCAGGAGCCTCCTCGTCGAGCAGTTGCGCATAGCGGATGAGGCCAATCGGAGTGGCGTATTGAGGATTCTCGAAAGTCGCATTTAGGCCGCTGACCGGGACCGAATTGGTCCGGTGGACGGGCATGTCGAAGATCTCTGCGGTAATGGTGTCAATGCCACGGAGTAGACTGCAACCACCGGTGAGATAGACTCCGGCAGCAATTTTGTTGATCATTCCAGCGGACTGCACTTCGGAGAGAACATGCTCCATGATCTCCCGAACCCGCATGTGAATGACCTCGTTGAGCACGGCCCGCTCGACGCTGGCCCCACCAAAGGTCTTGTCACCCTCGATCTGGATCATCCGCTTGTCCTCAGGTCCGTAAAATAGCTCCGCGCTTCCCTGCATGATCTTGAGCTTCTCCGCCTCGCGAAGAGGAAGGTTCAGCACGATCGAAAGGTCATTGGTGATGTGATCTCCACCAATAGGCACACAACCACTAGCGCTGACCACTCCATCGGCATAGACGACGTAGTCAGAGGTGCCACCGCCGATATCGATGACTAGGGCTCCGGCATTTTTGCTCTCGCGGTTCAAGACGACCTGAGCAGAGGCGATCGACGCGAAGACCACGTCCTCGACCTCGAGTGGGATCTCGCGCACGCACCGAATCGAATTCTGAATCCGGCTCCGCACGCCGTGGATGATGTGATAGTCGGCTTCCAGCTTGGAACCCTGCATGCCCACCGGGTGGACCACGCCTTCCTGACCATCGACAAAATAGTGGCGAATAATGCTGTGGAGAAAGACGTTGTGCTGGGGAATCGAAACCTCGCGGGCGATTTCCTTCACCTCATCGAGATCTTCATCGGTCAATTCATCCTGACCATCCGGCAAGGCGTAGCTGCCACGGTTATTCAATCCTTGGATGTGCGGTCCGGTGACGCTGAGGAAGACATTCCGAATCATGACGTCGCTCCGGTCCTCCGCCCGAACCAGTGCGTCGTGAAGACAGGTCTGAGCCGTAGTGAAATCACAGATCTCCCCTTTTCGAACACCGCGCGATGGTGCTTGCCCTACCCCTAGGATCTTGATGTTGCCGTCAGGCTTTACCTCGCCGACGACACAGCACATCTTAGATGTACCGATCTCGAGGCCGACGTAGATGTTGTTCCGAGCCATGTATTTCTCCTGCTTACTTAATGTCAGTATACATCAAATGTTAAGCAGTCTTAAACTATTTTTTCTTCGAATTTTCTTTGGTCGATTTTCTCCTCTTTTTCCAGATTGAATTTTTATGGGAATTTCCCCTCGATCAGGACTTGGCACGGAAGTTGCAGTGCCTTATAGAGAGTCGCCGTGTTTCCCGGGCACCTTCCCGTGGTCGGCGACCAACCCTAAATCAGACCACAAAACAACCATACAACATCATGGCTAAACTGAAGCTTGAATACCTCTGGCTCGACGGATACGAGCCCGTCGCAAACATCCGTGGCAAGACCAAGGTCGTCGATGGCGATCCCGATAATTTCTCCTTGTCTGACTGTGACGATTGGGGCTTCGACGGCTCTTCCACCCAGCAGGCAGATGGCGGCGACTCCGATTGCATTTTAAAGCCTATCGCTTGCTACCCCGATAGTAGCCGTATCAACGGTTTTATCGTCATGTGCGAGGTCATGCAACCAAACGGCGAACCGCATCCATCGAACGCACGTGCCACCGTCATCCAAGACGAAGACACATGGTTCGGATTCGAGCAGGAGTATTTCCTCATGCAAGACGGACGTCCCCTTGGATGGCCGAGCGAAGGCTTTCCGGAAGAGCAAGGCCCTTACTACTGCGGAGCTGGCTACAAGAATGTTGGCGACCTTGCGCGCACCATCGTTGAAGAGCACCTCGACGCCTGCCTCGACGCTGGCATTAACCACGAAGGCATCAATGCCGAGGTCGCCAAAGGCCAGTGGGAGTTTCAAGTCTTCGGCAAAGGTGCTTGCACCGCAGCTGACCAGATCTGGGTGGCGCGCTACATCCTTGAGCGCGTCTGCGAGAAGTATGGAGTCGACGTCGAATACCACTGCAAGCCCTTCAAGGGCGACTGGAACGGATCCGGTATGCACGCAAACTTCTCCACCAAGCATCTTCGCGAAGTCGGTGGGAAGCCCTACCTCGAGGCACTCATGGAGCAGTTCAAGGTCAACATGGAAGAGCACATTGCCGCCTATGGTCCAGACAACGACATGCGCCTCACCGGTCTCCACGAGACCCAGGCCATCGACACCTTCTCCTATGGTGTTGCTGACCGCGGCGCTTCTATCCGCATCCCGCACATGTTCGTCAAAGACGACAAATACCAGGGCTATCTAGAGGATCGCCGCCCCAACTCACAGGGCGACCCCTACCGGATCGCCTCGCGTATCCTTAAGACAATCAGTGAGGTTCCGACCTCCTAGCCGTCTAAGTTCGAAGAACTAATCTTCAGAGGCGCACCCTGATGGGGTGCGCCTTTTTTGTGCTCCGAACCATGGTCAAGCTTGACAAAGCCACCAATGCGAAACTATCTATTTAGGACGCGCAGGATCAGGCAATTCAGCCTTCTCTACCTCCTCGTCACCGCTGTGTGTTCCAGCGCCCTGCTAGCTTCCCCCTTCGCTGGAACGAATCCCAACCTGCGCCCCTACCCGGGCAGCGCTAATTAGCGGCCGGCCTTTTCGGCAAGTGGCACCTCGGTGATGAAGAGGAATACTTCCCCAGAACCGCGGTTTTGACGAAGTCCTAAGGCAAGGTGCCGGCGGTATCGGGCAATTAAGCTTGGGGCGACTTTCCGACCAACGACGAGAACATCTACTTCGACAACGTCCTGCTCTACAACCACATGGTGGTGCAGACGAAACGAAAAGGCTACTGCACCGACCTGGTCTTCCAATCCTCTCTCGTTCGGATTCCGAGCTCAAGAAATGCAGAGTCCGCACAAGCAAGTGGCGCTTCGTCAACAATACTGAGTTTTTCGAAATCGCCAACGACCCTCCGAGATCACCGATGTCGCCGCCTAGTTGGCAAGGCCTTGCTTGTAGATGGCAAACCTGAGAATACCGGTCCGAGCAAGAGGTGAACGGCCCTTCTTTTTGGACGGGGGCGGCTGTACCGCAGTGGATCGAGGTGCTCATCCAAAACACCACACAGATCCTCTGGCCTTACGCCCCACCAGCGAGTAAGAAATGGCCGACAAGAAGATGCACTCACTCGCGGAACTGGCCAAAGCCATCAACCGTCCCACGATCTACATCTCGGGACTGCAGTCCAGGTTCGACCTGCCGACCTTCCGCGGCGCAGCCTACCCCGATTGCTACCTCGCCTTTCTGCAGACCATCGTCTACCTGCGCACCCTGTCGATCTCCGAAGACACCCTGCGCGACCTGTGGCGGATCGAGAAAAAATTGCTCTCGCTCTTACACGTCGATTCCACCGGCTCCCCGACTTGGTCGCTTGATTGCTGCGGCGCTACCGCAGATCCAAATCGTCGCTTACTCCTCAGCAACTACGACACCGGAGCCGAAGTGCTGGGCAAGGACTTACAACTTGGCCTGAACTTCGCCGACACCACTCCCGAGCTATTCGCCGGCCAAGACATGGGCGAAGACGCCATGCGAGTGCTCGACGACTACCGCAAGCTCTTCACCCGCATCCGCAAAGACGCCAACGCCGAACTACCCCGGATCCTCGCCACCGCCGCCTGGGCCACCCAGAGATGGTAGGCTGCCTTTCCCTTTTTTGTCATCCCGCACCGAGTCCCGACGAGTAGGAGGGAGGGTGCTGGGATCTCGGAATTCCCATCGGTAAGTTCAGCGCCCTCGACTTCGGATCATCCCCAGCCCAACGCGTCGCACCAGCTTCCGCACGCCGTAGGGTACAGGAATCCCCCTTCCTTACCCGCCCCCCCTCCTTTGTCATCCCGCACCGAGTTCCTGCGAGTAGGAGGGAGGGTGCTGGGATCTCGGACCACCCATCGGTAAGTTCAGTGCCCTGTGCTCCGGATCATCTCCACACTCATCGCCTGTTCCCCCCCTCTGCCTCTCAGAATCTTTCGCCCCTTTCGAATTTTTCGTGGTCAATCGCCCCCTCCCCTCTGCCTTCGATTCGTTTCCGTCCCTTCCGCAGTCATCCCTTCACTCTGCCTCTCTGCAATCCATTCGTAGTATTCGCAAAATTCGCGGTTCCGCCCGCCCCCACCCAAGCCCTTTCCAATTTCCCTCTTCAATTTTCACTCCTCCTCTGTCATCCCGCACCGAGTTCCGACGAGCCCCTATGGCAATCGTTCGAGCCAATCTATCGGGAGATCGCTGGATGCAAATGCGACGACCACAATTTGTTCCTGTCTGACGATATAGGCCACGTAGTATGGGAAAATCGGGAGATTCACCCTTCGGTAGCCCTCTAGTCTCGTCCGGTAGAGCTCTGGATGAACCGGGAGGTAGCGGACGATTCGCTCGAACTCAATGAGTAGTCTATACCCTAGCTCTGGGTCAATCTCAGCGTAGTATGCAACTGCCCGATCTAGATCCTCCTCCGCTGGAGGGAGTATCAGAACTCTCATCCCAGGCGCTGTCTCCGGATCTTTAAAATCGTATCCTCTATGGGAACCGC
>Ga0209187_1004431_pt1 | contig 10705 bp, 20 predicted proteins | sample BantaG_FD_187430 | JGI IMG/M metagenome (GOLD analysis project Ga0209187, IMG submission 187430) | Marine algal microbial communities from Bantry Bay, Ireland - BantryBay_4 metaG (SPAdes) (version 2) | ecosystem: Host-associated > Algae > Red algae > Unclassified | place: Bantry Bay, Ireland... | reverse complement strand
ATCTTATCTCGGCCCCGGGCTTTTCCCCGGTCAAAGGAGCTTCCACAAGCTTCCAGGCCCCTCGAGGGGGGCAGGATCGATGGGTCGCGTTGCCCCTCATCCGCGTCACGCCCTGCCCAACTCGGGCTCTGTGGGAGGTCGAGGTAAGCCTCGGAGACGGCTCCAAGCCCCACCTGGCGTGCGCCCCGAAGGGGCGCCGCACGCCGCTCCCTCTAGGGGCATTGCGTGTGTGCTCGCGGCCCCTCCCCCGGCTCAAACCGGGGGGATTGCCACATCAGAGGAGATGGGGTTTCCCCCACATATCCCCCACCTCAGGGCACGCATCTCGTTGGACCGGGGCAGTGTCCAACGGCCCCACACTTTTCTGGGGGAGCTCCCGGCGACTTGTTCCGCCCTGCGGCTCGAGGGGCCCTCTGGAGGGTACACTTGCAGGCCGTGCCCCGGACTCCCCCGGCGCCCTGTGAGCCCCTCCCACCTGGGCGTACAAGATGGTTCCCTTTTTTTGGGGGACCTGACGACTCGGGTGTCCCGAGGGCACATTTTTCGTCACGAGGTGGGCCAGTGCCAAGAGCGCGGATCCGGGGTTCTTCCCCTTTCTTCGCCGACCTCGTGCCACGCCCGTGGATGGGGCTTCTTGGACTTTCTTGGGTCCCGATCTCGCGGGGTACGATGGCGTCGGCCGATTTGGGCAACGGTACGGCCGCCATGACGGTCGACAGTCGCGCCAGCGCTTCAGTTGACGTCCTCGGGGAGGAGGAAGAGATTGACGGCACCTCGGCCTCCCTCCTGTCAGCTTCTTGGCCGACTTTCGCCGTCGTTGACGTCTCTTTTCGCCGGTTCCCCTGGGACCTCAGGGGGTCCCTGGTTAAGAAGCGGTATGCGGTCCTTGAGAACCGCCGCATGGTCAGTCTTTTGACGACCATCCGGGCCAACTACGGCCCGTTGTTCGCCGTCCCCGAGGGGACGGCAACGGACTTCCCCTTTCTCCGCCGTCAGGGGGACTGGCGGGTGTGCCGGGTGCCTCGCCATTTGGCGGAGCGAGATCTCCACCCGAAGGTGGGCGACAAGCCCTCATTCTCTTGAGACTATTACCCTGGCACTCCCCCCAAGATGAGGGAGGAGGACCGCGGGTACTGTGTACCCGGCGCCCTTGGGGAGTGGACAATCCGCACCACCCTGGGCGTCCTGGTGCTCCATGAGCAGCGGGAGGTCCAGGAAGCTCCTGTGTCCCGGCGTAAGGCCCTGTGTCCGATCGCCCCCTTTGGGTGGTCGTCCGTAGAGGCATCGCACGGCATGGCACCGCGGATGCCATAGACGGTGGCGCTGCGTGGCAACAAGCTGATGCGAGAGGTCCTCGGGGGACCCTACCATATTATGTTGGCGACCTTGTGGGCCGTCAAGGTGACCGACGTCTTTGTCGGCAGCATCCGCCACCACGGCCACTTGTGGCGTCTTCAGCCAGTCCGACGGACGGCTTCGGTTGAGCTCACGGCCGAGCGACTGTGCTCGGCCGACTCGTCAGCTCGGCCCCTCTTGGAGGCCGCGTGAGAGCTCCTCCGCCTTGTGGAGGAGCTGAAAAAGGAGTCGTGGATCGTTGATGATGGGAGCCCCCGAGGGATCTTCCGGTGCGCCAACGGGCTTGACAACGACGGGGTCTTGGACCTCATAATGAGCCTTGGTGACTCCAGCCTCCCTAATGGGAGGGATGTCCCTCACGAGCTGCGTCTCCGTCCCCTATATCGGGACCTGGCCTCCCTTTTGGCTCCTCCGGCGGCACTGCCGCCGTCGCCTGCCGCGAGCTCCGCGGTTTTGCCGCAACTGGCTCCGCCCCTTTGTTGGGCGGTCTCTCGTCCCTATAACCCCCGTGGGGGCGGGCTTTATTGTCGGTCGCGTCGTTCGCACCCCGAAGATGGGTCGGTCCCCCTACTTACGGGGCGTTCGGGTCCGCCGTTGGCGTCACTTCCGTTTTTCTCTTGAGACAGGGCCGCCCAACTGGGGACCCCTCGGCCTGTGCGGCGCGAGGTGTGGGATGGCTTGGCCCGCTCCCTAGGGGAGCCTCCCCAAATTCTCACCAACGGGGTGGATCACACCCTGATGATGGCCCTAAGCCGCACCTCGGTGCGGCTTCGCAACGAGATGGCCGTTATTGTGTCAAGCCCTATGGGTGACCGAGAAGCGGACGTACTGTATTCTCTGAGTACATTCGACTCGGTCCGCCGCCTCTTAGCGGAGGAGTATGGCGCTGCCGTGGCGGAGACCAACACCGTTTTGGCATGATGGTCTATCCTCAACTTGGCGTTGCCCCCGGTTCCGGCCGGGGGTGGTATTTCTCCGGCGTCGCCGCAGCGTCCGCCGTTCCCGTTCCCACCCCAATAGGGCGTGGGGTCTGGCTCTTCGGTTCCGCCCCACTATGGGGCGGGCTCGGGTTCGGTTGCCCCGTCCCCTTCTGGGGCGGCCTCGGGATCGGCTACCCCGTCCCATTATGGAGCGGGCTCTGGTATTGCTGTTCCGGTCCCTTATGGGACGGCGACCGGTCCCTCGGCGACACCTCCGACCTTTTCGAGGCCGCGGTATTTCTCGCGCAATGAGGATGCCTGTCAGGGCTATAACGCTGACTTTGGTTCTCTCTCCGGGGGTTGGTGACTTGTTACCGGGGGTTCTTGGCACCCCTCTCCCTCGGTCATTGGTTGTGTCACCCTTCACCGCCTTCTTTACGGGTAGGTGCCGAACTGTGAGGGAGAGTGCGAGAGGGCCTCGTAGGGAATGAAGGGGCTCGGCCCCTCTTCTTTGTGACCCTTGTCTGCATGACAGCCCGGGCGACTTGCAGGTCTTGTACCCTTTTATTGACTTGGTCGGAGAAGTTTACCCCTTCCCGCGTCAGGGGGGGATTTTAACTTTCTTCTGCAGAAAACATTTCCGGAGGGCCTCTCTCGGAAGAGAAGAGGCAAATTGCCAGGTGGCTTCCCTGTCGGGAAACCCAAACCATTTGACTAAGAGCTTCAATTGCCCGTAATCATTCCAAGCATGTTTGACAACATTTTCAAACACGTATCTGGGACCATTCTTAAGGTGGGTCCCCTCCTTACAGAGGGCTTGTGCCTTCAGGGCACGGGTCCACTTGGCATCCCGCGCCGGGGGCGTGGGAGCTCCAGGGACATGGTCACTGCTCACCGTCCTGAAGCCCCTGGGGCTCTCTATCAGTAATCGGTACCCATCTGTCTGTTGTCCCATGTAGGGCCCTTGGGTCATGAACCCCATCTTTTTTGGCGGGCGTTAGTGGGCATCCAGACAGACTCAGTCCCCAGCTTTTGGCTGGTTTTTCTTTTCTCGAGCGCGCGCATCGAAGGCGCGCTTGTACGCTGCCTGGGCTTTCCCCATGTGCTCCCGGACCTTGAGAAGGAGGGCCTTCAGGTCCTCAACATATTGTTCCGCCGCCGAGCTGGCGTCGACGGGTCGTTCCTAGGCTTTTCTCAGCCGAGGCATTCTCTCAGTTCCAATGAGTTGGAGCCGCCTCGGGCTCACGAAAGCAAAGGGGGTCTCCCCAGTGCTAGAATGGACCTGCGTATTGTACGCAGTTTTCAAAAGGGACAGATGGCTGTCCCACTCGGCCTGGTGCTCCGCCACATGGCAACGTAGCTGTCGAACAAGGGTGCGGTTATACCGCTCCACCTGCCCGTTCGTCTGCGAGTGATAAGACGAGGTATAGTTCGAAGCTATACCGAGTAAACCCAGAATGCCCTGGTAATATACCGAGGCAAACTGCGGTCCGTCGTCCGTAAGGACCGTGTCGGGGATGCCAAATGCGGCAACCCATGTATCCATAAAGGCCGATTCCTTGGTGAGCGCCGTACCTTCCCTCAGAGGGACTGCTCTTGTCAACTCAGTGAACCGGTCACAGATGACCGGAACGTGCTTGTGCCCCCCTTTAGAGGTGGGCAGTGGGCCCAAAACGTCCATGGCGAGCCCCGAGAATGGCTTGTCGGCGGTGAAAAGCTTCATCACCGTCGTATGGTTTCTCTCTGAGAGACGGTTCTTGGCGCACGCGGGGAATCGCTCCACGTGCTTGTTCACGTCGACGACCATCGTAGGCCAGTACACATACCAACGAAGGGTGTTATACATCTTTGTCGAGCCGGGATGCCCGGCTAGCACCGACTGGTGTTGGTGAATGAGGAGGCGCTTCCTTAGCGCCTCTGGGATAACCACTTGGGTTTCCCGTCCGTACATCGAGCGACGGCAGAGTAGCCCGTTCTTATCTCGGAAGAAGAACGCTTGACGACTCCACGTGGGGTCGGGAGGCGAAAGAGAATCGAGCTCTTCAAGCCTGGCCTGGAAAAAGGCGTCCTCAGCCTGGCCCAGGATAATCTCTCGGGCCGGCAGGGCCCCCATTGGGGCCTCCTCCGGTGACGCTTCTTGTAAGACGTCACTGGCCCGGGTCTCGACCGCTAGGACGGGGATGTCCTCGTACAGGGACGAGGTGTCCAAACCCTCGGTAGGGGGACGCGATAGCGCGTCTGCCACCTTGTGATCCTTTCCCGGCTTATGCCGTATCTCATTATTGTGCTCTGATGGTCGGAGTCGCCATCGGTTGAATCGAGCATTCGGACCCATTCTAGTGAGAGCCGATAGCAGGGCGCGGTGATCACACCGCACCATAAATTCCGCACCTTGTAGGTAGGACCGTAAAAAGGTCACGGCCCAAACGACGCCTAGCGCCTCGATCTCCGTGGCGAAATAGTTCTTCTCCGCGTGGAAAAGTGCACGGCTAAACAAGCCGATGGGGTGGTATTCCCCGTCGGACTGTTGCTTCTGTAAGCACTAACCCTGCTGTTCACAGCTGGCGTCGACGTCGACGATATAATGCCCGTGCGTCTTGCGCAGTGCTAGGATACAGGCGTCAACTAGACGTCCTCGGAGTATATCGAAGGCGTCTGTCTCCCCCTGAGGGTGGAGGAAGCTTCATAGGAAGCTTGGTGCTTGTAAGCGCCGTGAGTGGCTTCGCTATCTTTGCGAAGTGTGCTACGAATCGGCGGTACACACCGCACATACCCAGAAAGCTCTTCATTTGTGTCTGGTTTTCCGGATAACGGAGACCCCGAAGCGCCCGGACGTTCTTCTCCAGGACATGTACCCGTCCTGGTCGGATCACATGACCGAGGTATTCCACTTCCTCCGGGAAGAAGTGGCACTTAGACGCCTTGAGGGTGACCCCTGTGTTTCCGAGCAGGGTCACAACCTCCTCAACGTGCTGTAAGTGTTCCTCGGGGGAACCCGAGAAAACAATCACATCATCCAGATATACCAAACATATCTGCCACTTCACACCTGCCAGGATCATATCCATGGCGCGTTGGAAAGTCGCACGGGCGTTGCACAACCCAAAGGGAAGGCGCACGCACTGCAACGCGCCCAAGTGGCACGTAGAATCCGTGAGGTGTTTGTCCTCCTCGGCTACTGGTATATGCCAGTGACCCGCATTACAATCCAGGGTGGAGAACACCCTGGCGTCCCCTAGGGAGTCAATGCACTCATCCATCCGTGGGATGGGGTACGCTTTCTTGATAATCATGATGTTGAGATTTCTTGAATCGATACAGAAGCGCACCGATCCATCAGGCTTTGGTACCAGTTCCACGGGGCTAGCCCATTCCCCGCTCGCGGGCTCAATAACATCCATCGAGCGCATACGCTCGACTTCCGCTTTCTCTCTCTCCCGGGCCATTGGCCCTGCCTTGTACGGGGGCTGTCTCACGGGGACAGCCCCAGGTTTCAGTCGGATTCGGTGTTCCACACGTCGGACTCAGCCGAGCTTTCCCTTCCAAAGGGAGGAATGCGTTTGGAGGAAAGCCTTTACGGGCCCCGATCACTCCGTCGGCACCGACAAAACATCCACCTTCGGCAGAGGTGAACCCTGTACCCCTTGAGGGGGCGTAGCGAGCTCCTTGAGCTCGCTCTCAGAGACCTAGTACGTCGGCCCCTCATGGGCGTCGATGTACCCGATGTTCATATCGGTTGTTAGCCGCAACGGCGTAACGCCGAGGTGCATCACCTGGATGGTTATGGTCTCGTTTGCCATCATCATGGCAGGGCCTTGTGCGACCTGTAGACCATGCTTGTGGTACAAGAACGGTCGCCCTCTCATGAGGCCATGCCTTGTGTACGTACTTCTGACGGAAACATGTGCTATTGTCCCGGGTTGGACCCAGGTCTTCCGGGCTGGCTTCAGTTGAGCCGTTAGCCGCTCGTGGCAATCACAAACCGCCGAACTGGAGGAATCGGGGCGTCCCCTAGTGGCTCCTCTCCTCATGATCGGCACCTTGGTGCCGTCTAGGAGCTCCACATGTTGCTCCTGTGTTGCAATGTTTTTCGTCGTAACTTCGATAAAAGAGGTGCCCAGAAAAGCTGGGAAACTCAAATCGTTCACAACTCCAAAAGAGATGAAGGAGGTCTGACCCCCAAGGGTCACACCAAATCAGACAGCTCCAACAATGGGGAGCCGGCCCGCATTGACCTTATGGAACATCTTCGCGAGATCACCCAGCGGTTGTAACGGGATTTCGACCGGCAATAGCCGCCGGTCATGAGAGTTGGGCCACTACCCGTATCCAATATAGCCCGGGTAGTGAGATCAAATCCTGTCGTCAGGAATGACCGGACGGCTAGTTGGTATTTAGAGGAGGGCATGAACGCGCAAGGCGGTTCCTTTGGGGTTCTCCTTTGGGAGGCCCCCACTACTCGACTAGGCCGATTCCTCCTGGCCCTCCGAGATTACTTGCGTCACCAGTTGGCCCCACTCGTCTCCCGGGCGGGTGAGAAAAACTCACCCGCTACTCGTTTCCCGAGGGCGAGCTGTCCTCCTCGTCCTGCTCGGCTGCGTCCCTCCCTGAGGAGGGTAAGTTGTCCGAAGACGACCACGGGGGACCATAATGTTCCCTCACCGCCGCGACCGGTTGTCCTTTACGGACTTCCTCCGCCGTCTTGCGGCGCTCTTCGCACCGCTTCAGAGAGGCTTTGGTCAATAGAGCCTTTGTCCCCGCGTCAAGGCGGGGACACTCTCTAAAGAAATGCCCTTGCATGTTACATGTGAGACAGTTATTCGTCCGGGGTCGCCCGGGACGACCTGCTTCTTCCCGGGGAAGACCATGTGGCGCTTAATTTACCTTGGTGGAGGTCCGCGGAGAAGGCCCTCGGGGCCCTTCCCCGACCTTAGCGGAAGCCCATTGGGTCTGGCCGTGTAGGACTTCCTTCACCTGAGGGGGGCCCCATCGGGATGGACCTGCTTAAACAACTTTCGGGGGGTCCCTTCGGGAAATCCATCTCCCCGACATTAGGTGCGCCCCATCGGGAAGGACCCGGAGGAACTTTCCCCACCTGAGGTGGGGCTGTTGCTGCCGCGGTGACGTATTATCGCGGCGCCGGCCGGGCAGCGCCACGTACCCGACGGGCCTCGGCCCATGGGTCCTCTTCATCCTTTTGTTCCTGGAGCCGTCTTCGCCAGACGTCCCCCTTCCGCTGGGCATATTGCACCAGCAGGTCCATTGGCATGTTGGGGGTGTTATGTTCGCGCACATCGGCGCGAATATCCCAACGAAGCCTCTGCATATAGCGACTTTTCAGTTGTCCTTCCAAGTGAATATAACCACACAGGCGACGTCACCCCCGTAGGCGTACGTAGTAATCATTCTCTGTTTCATCCGCCCCTTGGGCGGCCCCATGGAACAGTCCATCTTGGTCGCTTAGCGACTTCTCATCTGCGTATTCGCGGAGGAGCCAGTTGATCAGTTCCAAGAAGGATCTGACCTCTGCACTTTGTCCTCCTTGGAGGGACGGCATGATCGTATACAACTCACGCTTGAGGGGACCCTTGGTGAACTAGGGAAGGAGATACAGGGCCCGGCCCTCCGAGACATCATTGTCGTCAACCGCTGTTACGAAGCGGCTGACGAATTCGAAGACGCCGAAGGCGGGCGCCCCATTCCACTCTGCGTCACGGCCAAAAGTGGCCGATTTATCCTGACGCAGACGCCCTGGGCCTTGCGCCATGGTCCGGTCGTACCGGATGTCGGTATTCGCCGAAGCAGATGTTGCGCAATCTAAGACTGCTGCATAGCGATCGTCCGCGGGGACGATCTTCGGGGGAATTCGACGGTGGGTTTCCTCTCCCAGCTCGTGCCGTAGTTTACAGGTTACCGATCGACAAGGCACATGGCAGCCCCCATCTCTCCCGGAGTACTCTCCGTCCGAGGAGGAGGAACGTATGCGCCGAAGCCGGCGCCGGGACCGTCTGGTGGTCCCGAGGGCTGTCTCTATAAGAGACATTCGATCGTGTAAGGGGCATATCGAAGCGTCCAGCGAATTCCGTAGGGCTGCCGATGTGGCAGCCGCGTTTTGGACCCCCGTTGGGGCCTGGTCACCACCTCCACGAGGAGGTGTTCGGGGTGGGCCGGCGGCTTTCGCCCGCCCGTCATATTGTCCCTATGGTAAACGGGGGACTGCTTGGTACCGCCTACCCGGAGGTAGAGAAGGGGGAGGCGCGAACGCCCCTTTGGCTCCACCCTCCACACTTTGGAGGGGAGGAGGTGGGAATTCCCCTCCGCCTACGCCCCCCGCACCTTCGGGGGGAAGAGACGGGAATGAACCTCCGTCTATACCCCGCGCTCCTTGGGGGAGGAGAGACGGGAATACCCTTCCGCCTGTGTCCCCCGCACCATGGCGGGTGAGAGACGGGAATACCCTTCCGTCTGCACCCGCGTCGTTCGGCGCGCCCCGCTCTGGCGTGGTGGTGCCGGCGTGACGCTCCCGCCGAGAAGGGATCCCTCCGGGGTCCTGCGACCTCGAGCCCTCGTTGGCTCCGCCATGGTCACCCCGTGACGGGTTGCCGGCCCCCGAAGTGCCGGTCTCCGTCACTTCAGTGGTGTCTATGGCAAGAAGGCTCCGTCCTCCTGCGGAAACAATAAATCCTCGAAGACAATCTCAACAGAATAGTCCCACCCAAGTGAGACAAAGAACAGCAGAAAGACCACCGTTAGAACTGACAAAGGGTAGACCCGACTGATCAAGAAGTGCCAAACCCTGGTCCCCAGCTGATCCACCAAATTTAGTGGTTCCTGCCCGCAAAGCCGACGGGGCACAACCCCGTCAGAAAACCCAGCACAGGATGTGGAGCGACACAAAGGATGAAGAACAAAAACGCCTGGGTCACAGGGCGCGGAGCGCATCAGAATGCCGGAACTCACGCAAGCGCAACGCTGATTTACTCGAGTATGCACGATAACCCCAAAGCATACACTCATATACCCTCAGAGACAAGATGCAGGACGTGCTCAATCCCGACCCAGGAAGAGACGGTCGTAGGGGGGCCGGTGCCCGGCGGGCCAAGGTCCCTGATGCGGGGTCCTGGTGGTCCCTGCCACGGACCAAGGGACCCCCTTCCACTGGAAGAGAGATATGGTCCCTGGATTCAAGCCAGCTTGGACTGAAATTGCCCAACACATCACTAGGGACATATCCCCAGATTTTCAAGTCTCCGAACGAATTCCTCGTGGGAGTTCGACAGTGGCCGAGATCTTATCTCGGCCCCGGGCTTTTCCCCGGTCAAAGGAGCTTCCACAAGCTTCCAGGCCCCTCGAGGGGGGCAGGATCGATGGGTCGCGTTGCCCCTCATCCGCGTCACGCCCTGCCGAACTCGGCCTCTGTGGGAGGTCGAGGTAAGCCTCGGGGACGGCCCCAAGCCCCACCTGGCATGGGCCCCGAAGGGGCGCCGCACGCCGCTCCCTCTAGGGGCATTGCGTGTGTGCTCGCGGCCCCTCCCCCGGCTCAAACCGGGGGGATTGCGTCCTCAAAGGATAGGGGGTTTCCCCTGCAGATGGGTGACAAGGGGTCTGTAGACACGGCGGGCGTCAGAAATGCCGTCCTTGACGTCATCGTTCAGAGCTAGATGCGAAAGATCAAAAATGGAGGAGGTACTGCATGTTCTTACCATGAGCTTGAATCCCATGTCGGTCGGCATGATAGAAGAGCGCCGTGCGGAAGTTTCATTCAAGGGCGATAATACGATCATCAAGATTAGCGACAAAGCCGCTGCGTCCGGCGAGCGGTAGAGCGAGCTCTACCACCTGGACATGGCTGTGGTAGTTACAATGCTAGTTCAATTACCAGTGTACTGAGACCGACCGTAGCCAAGCAATAAAGCGAGATTTATCGCCGTCGCGGCGAGGAAGAAAGATCTTTTGTTGAAGGGCATCCGATGGGGAGCCGGGTGGCGCCCACGACGACGACCCCGGACCCACGGTGATTTAATACAAACGAGGGCACCGGTCGATCGACCGTGCGACCACAAGCGATAGTAATGAGTGCCGGCAGACAGATAAGACAGGCAAGCAAAAAAACAATAAAAAATGAACAATGCGAAAGAAGCCCCCCAAAGGGCGTGCCACAGGCCAATTCCCACAAAACAAGGGCTTTCGTCAGTCAAGGAGGCTTCTTGTGGCCAGTTGCCAATTGGGAGCAGAGTTATGCTACATACCTCAAACGCGAGATTCGAACCGTCAGGGTGAGATCCGAGGATGGGGAGACCCGTGTAGCGGTTCTAAGCACCACCACGTTGGTTCGTCGTCCAGCCGAAGTGACCTCTTGATCAGCTCGGTCCGTCGAAGGAACTGCCCCGGAAATCGACCCACAGCCCAGCCTTCCCCCAACGGGAGGA